>WNFM01100095.1_pt2 | contig 17365 bp, 17 predicted proteins | sample 5400271 | NCBI WGS metagenome assembly WNFM01 (sample SAMN13153352, study PRJNA577476) | soil metagenome | isolation source: 60 cm saprolite on Douglas fir-dominated hillslope | place: USA:California | collected 2013-09-17 | reverse complement strand
AATGCGCGTCATCGTGCCGGACCGCGATTTCGTGGCCGGCAACGAAATCCGCCGCAACCCAGGGCAATGCACCAAGCGACGGGAGGACGAGCGCGACCAGCGCGAGCGTCGCCATCCTCCGACACCAGCGCGCGCGCGGATGCATTGCGAACCCAGGGGCGCTATGCATTTGCGTCGACTGTATCACTCGGACGGCGCGGTTAGCACCAATCTTCGCACCGAGTTACGCGGTTCCTCCGACGGTCAGCCCGTCGATCTTCAATGTCGGCAGGCCCACGCCGACGGGCACGCTCTGCCCTTCCTTGCCGCACGTGCCAACACCCGCGTCGAGCGCGAGATCGTTGCCGATCATCGACACGCGCGTGAGCGCTTCCGGACCATTGCCGATGAGCGTCGCACCCTTCACCGGATACGACAGTTTGCCGTTCTCGATCACCCACGCCTCCACCGCCGAAAACACGAACTTGCCGCTCGTGATGTCGACCTGGCCGCCTCCAAAATTTGCGGCGTAGAGGCCTTTCTTCACCGTCGCGATGATTTCCGCCGGATCGCGGTCGCCCGCCAGCATCATCGTATTCGTCATCCGCGGCATCGGCAGGTGGGCGAAGGACTCGCGGCGTCCATTGCCGGTGGGCTCCACGCGCATCAACCCGGAGTTCAGGCGATCCTGCATGTACCCCTGCAGGATGCCGTCCTCGATCAGCACCGTGCGCTGCGTCGCGTTGCCTTCGTCGTCGATGTTGAGCGACCCGCGCCGCCGTTCGAGCGTGCCGTCGTCGACGACGGTGACACCCTTCGCCGCCACCCTCTGGCCCACGCGTCCGGAAAAGGCGCTGCTTCCCTTGCGGTTGAAATCGCCTTCGAGCCCGTGGCCGATCGCCTCGTGCAGCAGAATGCCTGGCCAGCCATTGCCCAGGACCACCGTCATGTTGCCGGCGGGCGCATCGCGCGCCGACAGATTGAGCACTGCCTGGTCGACCGCCTCCTTCACATAGCGGTCGATGACTTCGTCGGTGAAATACGAATAATCGAAGCGCCCGCCGCCGCCGGAATAGCCTTGCTCGCGCCGGCCCTTTTCTTCGACGATGACGGTGAGCGACAGCCGCACGAGCGGCCGCACGTCCGCGGCGACGACGCCGTCGCTGCGCGCGATCAGGATCGTCTCGTGCTCGGCCGCGAGAGAGGCCATGACCTGCGTGACGCGAGCGTCAGTTGCGCGCGCGCGGCGCTCGAAGCGCTCGAGCAGAGCCACTTTTTCGCTTTCCGCAAGGCTGCCAACCGGGTCGTCCAGCGAATAGAGCGTCCGCGCGCATCCGCGCTGCGACAAAGGAGCGATCGCCTTCCCACCCTGACGCGCGATCGCGCGGACCGCGGCGGTCGCCTCGTTGAGCGCCGTAAGCGAAATGTCGTCCGAATAGGCGTAGGCCTGCTTGTCGCCGCTTACCGCGCGCACGCCCACGCCGCGGTCGATGCTGAACGTCCCGGACTTGACGATGCCCTCTTCCAAGCTCCAGCTCTCGAACCGCGAATGCTGGAAATACAGATCGGCAAACGTAACGTCATGGCTGTGGATGTCGGCGAGCACGCGCGAAAGCGCCGCCTGGTCGAGACCCGAGGGTGCCAAGAGCAGGCGTTCCGCGTCGGCTAACAGCATCGCGGAAACGGGAGGAACGGAGAGGTCAGTCAAGGGGGAGTCCTGGGAGTAAGCCGGATCGCTTGCGAATGCGACATTCGGCTGCAATTCTACTCTGGGGGCGGCGCGGGTCCTGTTCAAGCCGGGCGTGACGCTTGCGCCGCCGCGCTGCCCTGTCCGAGATACGTCGCGGCGACCTTGGGATTCGACGCCAAGTCCATGCTCGGGCCTTCGAGCGCCAACTCGCCGGTCTCCATGACGTAGCCGTAGTCGGCGACCTGCAGCGCGGCGCGCGCGTTCTGTTCGACGAGCAGGATCGATACGCCGGTCGCCTTCAGCGCCGAAATGATGTTGAATATTTCGCGCACGACAAGCGGCGCCAGACCCAGTGACGGCTCGTCCAGCATGAGGAGCGCGGGCCGGCTCATCAACGCGCGTCCCAGCGCCAGCATCTGCCGCTCGCCACCGGAAAGTGTTCCGGCCAGTTGATCGCGCCGCTCCTGCAGCCGTGGGAAACGCGCGTAGACATCGGCGAGCGTACGGGCAATGTCGGAATCGCCACGACGCGCGCGTGCGAAGGCGCCCAACTCGAGGTTGTCGGCCACCGTCATCGACGCGAAAAGGTCGCGCTTTTCGGGGACGAGCACCAGTCCGTTGCCGACGCGCTCTTCGACCGACAGCGATCCGACGCCCTCGCCTCGATACCGGACGTCGCCCCGTGCCGGGAGCGTGCCCATGATTGCGGCGAGCAGCGTGGTCTTGCCCGCGCCGTTCGGCCCGATGACCGTGACGATTCCGCCCTCTTCGACGGCCAGCGAAACGTGGTGGACCGCCTCCACCTTACCGTAGAAGACCGAAAGGTCGTCGACCTCGAGAAGCGCTGCCATCGTCAGACGACTCCGCCCAAATAGGCCTCGAGCACCGCTGCGTTTTTTTGAATTTCGGCGGGCTGACCTTCGGCCAACTTTTCGCCGAAGTCCATGACGACGAGCCGGTCCGTGAGCCCCATCACAAAATCCATGTCGTGCTCGACCAGCAGCACGGTCATGCCGTCGGCCTTCAGCGAACGCAGCAAGGCGGCAAGCTCCTGCTTTTCGAGGTAACGCAATCCCGCCGCGGGCTCGTCGAGAAGAAGCAGCACCGGGTCCGAGGCGAGCGCACGAGCGATTTCTACGATCCGCTGCTTGCCGAGCGGCAGGCTGCCCGCGGCGGCGAATGTGTGTTCGGCGAGCCCGACACGCGCAATCGCCTGCGCGGCGCAGGCCTTCGTCCGCGCCTCCTCGGCGCCGTCGAGCGACAACGCTGCGCGAAGGATGCCGGTCGAGCCGCGCAGGTAGGCGCCGAGCGCGACGTTGTCCAGGACCGTCATCTGCGGAATGAGCTTCACGTGCTGGAACGTGCGGCCGATGCCGCGGCGCGCGATTTCGTAGGGTGCGGCGCCGGCGATCGCCTCGCCCCGGAAAACGACGTTGCCGGACGTCAGCGCCAACGCGCCGGAAATGAGGCTGAACGTCGTGCTCTTGCCCGCGCCGTTGGGACCGATCAAACCCAGGATTTCTCCGCGGCGGATCTCGAACGACAGGTCGTTGACCGCGACCAATCCGCCGAACTGCTTGCGGGCTTTCTGCACATCCAGCAACGGGCCGGGCCGCGCCGCGGGGTCACGCGCGGCAAGAGGCTCGGCCGGCGGCACCGGCGGCGGCTTGCGCGAAGGCACCAGGCGCTCGATCCACGGCCACAGTCCATCGCGCGCGAACTGGAGCAGAAGCACCATGAGAACGCCGAAGACGATGAGCTCGAAATTGCCCGAGCGGCCGAAGAGCCACGGCAGCACGTCCTGCAGCAGCTGCTTCAACAGCGTGATCACCGTGGCGCCGACGACGGCGCCCCATACGCTGCCGGCGCCGCCCACGACGGCCATGAAGAGGTATTCGATGCCCTGCGTGATGAAAAAAGGTGTCGGATTGACGAAGCGCTGCAGGTGCGCGTACAGCCAGCCGGAGATGCACGCAAGCAATGCCGCGTAAATGAAGATCACGATCTTGAGGCGCGCGGCGTCGACGCCAAACGCTTCGGCCATCGCGAGGCCGCCCTTCAACGCACGCACCGCGCGCCCCGGTCGCGAGTCGAGCAGGTTGTCGGTCGCCCACAGCGAGGCCAGCGCGATCCCCCAGATCAGGTAGAAGTAGCGACGTTCGCTCTTCAGTTCGAACCCGAAGAGCGACAGCGCCGGAATGCCGCTCATCCCGGTGTGTCCGCCCAGCATTTCCAGATTGCCGAATACGTACAGGCGATCGTCGCGAGCGGCAGGTAATGGCCTTTCATCCGCAGCGTGATGAAACCCAGGAACAGCGCAACCGCCGCGGTGATCGCCAGCCCGATGACGAGCGCGAACCACGGGGACGTTCCATATTTCGTGGTCAGGTACGCCGTCGTGTAGGCGCCCAGCCCGACGAACGCGGCCTGGCCGAACGAGGTTTGCCCCGCGACGCCGGTCAGCAGAACGAGCCCCAGCGCGACGATGCTGTAGAGCCCGATGTAGTTGCCGAGCGTCACCCAGAACTCGGGCGCTCCTTGCGGAACGAGCGCAAGCGCGACGACGAACGCCGCGAACATCGCCCGGGATCCGCGCAGCGTCATTCGTCCTCCTCGTGGTGCGTCGTGGTCAGGCTGCGCCACAGCAACACCGGGATGATCAGCGTGAACACGATCACTTCCTTGAACGCGCTCGCCCAGAACGAAGAGAACGACTCGATGAGGCCGACCAGCAATGCACCCGCGGCGGCGATCGGGTAGCTCGTCAGGCCGCCGATGATCGCGCCCACGAAGCCCTTCAGCCCCACGAGAAATCCCGAGTCATAGTAGACGGTCGTGATCGGACCGATCAGCACGCCCGAGAACGCACATAGCAGCCCCGCCAGCGTGAACGTCAGCGCGCCGGCGAAATCCGGCGAAATTCCGACCAGCCGCGCGCCCGCGCGATTCACTGCCGTCGCGCGCAGCGCCTTGCCGTAGAGCGTCCGGCCGAAGAACAGCGCGAGCGCGCCGATCAGCGCGAGACTGGACGTCACGACCAGCAGGCTTTGCACGCTGACGTTCACCTCCGCGATCGTGAACGTCGTCGACGAAAATGCCGGCGTGCGCGAACCTTCCGCGCCGAAGAACCACAAGCCGAGACCCACCATCGCGAAATGCAGCGCGACCGATACGATCAGCAGCACGAGCACGCTCGCCTCCGCGAGCGGCTGGTAGGCGACGCGGTACAGAAGCGGTCCCAACGCGGTCACGGCCGCAAGCGTCATCAGCACCTGAACGGGAAACGGCATTTGCAGCGGCGCGAGCCACCACAGTAGCGCGGCAATGAGCACGGGCACACCTGTCCACACCGCGAGCCGCCGGGCTAAACGGCGCGTCTGGCCCCGCTTGGCGCAGTGCCGGGCGCCTTTCCCAATTGCAGGCTCGCCAGCGTGAGCGTTCCCCAGGCGACGAATTCGCCTGCCGGTATCCAGACGATCCGGGTGACGGTGAAGACCAGGACCAGCGCCAGCGCCAGCAGCGCATAGATCGCGCCGTTGGTGATGCCATCCTGCGCGAGCAGCGCGGCGATCGAGGCGTCCATGGGCAATCAGGGCGGCGGCGGGTCGCGCCGGACTTGTGCGAACAGGACCGTGGGTCAGACCGTCCGCATCACTTGATCAGCACCCACTTGTCGTTCTCGACCCTGACCATCACGCGCGCGCGGTTGTCGAGGCCATTGTGGTCGTTGACGGTCATCACGAACACGCCGTGCGTGCCGACGACGTTGGAATTTTCCAGCGCATCGCGCAACGCCGTGCGGAATTCCTTGGTTCCCGGCTTCGCCTTCTTGAGCGCCTCGGGGATCGCCTTCGCGAGGAGAAGATACGCGTCCCACAGATGTCCGCCGAAGTTGGTCCGCGGGCCGAACTTTTTCTCGTATTTCGTGACGTAATCCGCGGCCGTCTTCTTGACCTCGTTCGAGTCGGGCAATTGTTCGTAGACCAGCATCGGTCCCGTGGGAAGGATCTCGCCATTGCCGTCCTTGCCGACGACGCGCAGGAAATCGGGATTGGCGACACCGTGCGTCTGGTAGACCTTGCCCTTGTAGTTGCGCGCAGCCAGTTCCTTCGCGGGCGTTGCGCCCGGGGTGCCTGCAGCGCCGATGAGGACCGCATCGGGATTGGCCGCGATGAGCTTCAGCACCTGACCCGTGACCGACGGATCGTTGCGGTTGTATTTCTCCTCGGCGACGACCTTGATGCCCGCCGTCTGCGCGGAACGCTTGATCTCCGCAAGCCAGCCGTCGCCATAAGCGTCGGCAAACCCGATGTATCCCATTGTCTTGACGCCGTTCATCTTCATGCTCACGGCGACCGCGTCGGCCATCAGTGCGTCGTTCTGTGGCAACTTGAAAATCCAGCGTGTCTTCGGATCCAGCGGGTTGATGATTTGCGCCGATGCGGCGAGCGAGAGCATCGGCGTTCCGGTATCGGCCGCGACTTCACGCATCGCCAGCGAATTCGGCGTCGTGGACGATCCGACGATGACGTCGACCTTGTCCTCGCTCACCAGCTTGCGCGCATTGGTCACAGCCTTGGTCGTGTCCGACCCGTCGTCCAGGACGATCCAGTTGATCTTTTCCCCGGCGATCGACGCGGGCAGGAGTTCGATCGTGTTTTTCTGTGGAATACCCAGCGAGGCCGCCGGACCGGTCTGGGAAACGGTCACGCCGATGTTGATATCGGCGCCCGCCGAACCAGCAAGAAGCAGCGCCAGCGCCGCACCGAATGCGGGCAGGAACGAAGCGCGTTTCATGGACGTCCTCCGATTGGAATGAATTTTTAAGGCTTCGCGCCGGCGGATTCTAAGATTGTCCACCATCGGCGATTCAAAGAATCCCGGCAAACGACCCGAGGAGCGTCAATGATCGTTCAAATCCGGGCAAAAGGGAACCCGAAGGTCCCGGCGCTGCCTCTTCGCGCAGGTCGAGGCGGCGCTATTGTGGCGCGCACATCACGACCGCATCGGGCCCATAACCTTCGGCGATGTAGCCTTGCGCGACCATCGCGTCCCGCAGCGCCCGGTCCGTCGTGTAGCGATGGTTGGTGTCGGCCCGATGGTTCCATACGCGATAGACGGGGACCGTACTTTGCGGACAGGCCCCGCTTGCCGCATCCGGCAGGAATTCGTACATCACGGCGGCCGACTCGTAGAAAAATGCCGGGAATTTCGCGAGCACCTCGCCGCACTCGATCGGGCTCGCCGAAAAGAAATGCGAATCACCTGCGGCCGGCGGGATATAGAACCGGCATACGGGACTCGATCCGGCCTGCATTGTCGAATACGCCTTGAACGTGCGTCCCGTCCGTGCCCACCCCTGGAATTTTCCGGTATCCAGCGCATCGATGTCCGCGGCGAGCGAGCTGATGAAGTAATGGTCGAGTGCTAAGTGGTAGAACTCCACGACATCCGCGATACCCTGTCCCGTCGTATTGCCGGTTCCCGCCAACGTGACGGTCGCGGGTGTCCCCGCCGCGCCGTAGGCCAGAACGAGGGACGCCGCGCGGAGACCCGCCACGAGCGGATGGAACCGCAAATCAAGCGTACACACGGCACCCGCTGCGAGCGCCAAGCCCGGCGCACAATTGCCGGCAAGGAGGAAGTCTCCGGGGTCATTTCCCTGCAGCGTAACCGTGTTGAGTGTCAGCGCCCCCGCGCCGCTGTTCGTGACTGAAACCGTCTGGACCGCACTGTTCTCGCCGACATTGACAGTTCCGAACGAGAGCGAGCTCGCGCTGAGCGTCAGGACCGGCGGCGGTGGCGCGACGCCCGTTCCGGTGAGCGTTATCGCCGCATTGCCGCCGTTCGACACAATGGCGAGGGTGCCGCTGCGCGCACCTGCTTGTGCCGGCGCGAACTGGTAAGTCACGGTGCAGCTTTGCGAAGCGGTCAGCGCCGTGCCGTTCGCACACGTGCCGGTGCGCATGAAATCGCCGGGATTGAGGCCGCCGGGCGTCAGTGTCGCGAGCGTCAACGTGGCACCGCCCGTATTCGTGACGTTGAAGGTCTGCGTGGCGCTCGCGGCTCCCAAGGTCACATTGCCGAACGCCAGCGTGGTCGCACTGGCGGACAAAACCGGCGCTCCGCCGCCCGAGTCCGCGAACTTGTAGATGTCGCCGGCGCTGTAATTGGCGAAATAGAGCTCGCCCGCCTCGTCCTCGCCGAATGTCGTGATCGCATAACCGGTGGCGCCCAGCTCGGTCGGCGTCCACGGTCCCATGCCGACGCGCTGCGCGGCCCAGATGCGCCCCGTGCAGAAGTCACCATACAGGTATTGACCCGCCAGCGCGGGCACGGCCGACCCCCGGTACACGTAGCCGCCGGTAATCGAGCAGCCGAAGCTGTGCGTGTACGTCAGCACCGGCGGAGTGAGCGAGGGATCGTTGCAGGGCACGGGGCCGCCATTGCCCGTACACGAGTTGCCTTCCATGATGCGCCAGCCAAAATTGACGCCTGCACCGGTGCCGGCGGGCAGGTAGTCGACTTCTTCCACCGCATTCTGTCCGACATCGCCGATCCAGAAGTCTCCCGTCATGCGATCGAACGTCATCCGCCACGCATTGCGCACGCCGATCGCGAAGATTTCCTGGCGGCCGCCCACGCCCGATGCGTACGGATTGCCCGGCGGAATCGCGTAGGGACTCGCGCCGTCGACGTCGATGCGCAAAATCTTTCCCAAGAGCGCCGTCTTGTCCTGAGCGTTGCCGATCGCGCCATGCTGGTCGTTGCCGCCGCCGCCGTCGCCCATGCCGATGTACAGGTACCCGTCGGGACCGAACACGACCGCGCCGCCGTTGTGGTTCGCCTCGGGTTGCGCAATCGTGAGCAGCACCGTGCCCGACAGCGGATCGGCCACGTCGGGATTGCCCGCGCTCGCCAGATAACGGGCAATCACCGTGGCTCCGTCGGACTTGCGCGTGTAGTTGACGTAGAACTGGCGGTTCGTTGCGTATTGCGGGTGAAAGACGAGTCCCAGCAGGCCCTGCTCACCGTTGGCCGCAGTGACGCTGCTGAGGTCAATGAAGGGCGTGGCCAGCACCGCGCCGTTCTTGATGACTCGGATTTCTCCGGATTGCTGGGCCACGAAGATCCGCTGGCTGCCGTCGTGCGCCTGCGCGATCTGCACCGGCGAAGAAAAGCCCGAATAGACCTTGTTCCAGACGATCGCGGCGGCCGCGGGAAGCGCGGCAAGCGCGCAACCCAGCGAAATTACCAGGGCGACGATGGGATGGCGGGGGAATCCACATGGCATGGAAGGGTCTCCATCGCGACGTCCCCCCGGAGTCGCGGATCGATGGGCGGCTATTTTTTCAGCGCATCGCGGATTTCGCGCAGCAACACGATGTCCTCGGGCGGACCCGCGGTCTTGACGTCGAGGCCCGCCTTCGCCGCGGCGAATTTCTTGACCATGATGAAGATCACGAACGCCAGGATCACGAAGTTGATCACGATCGTGATGAAATTGCCGTAAGCCAGCAAGGGCACGCCCGCCTTGGTCAGTGCCTCGTACGTCATCGGCCCGCTGTATCCGGCCGGGGGGCTGCCGAGGATCAGGAAATAGTTCTGGAAATCGAGCCCGCCGAAGACGCGGCCGATCACCGGCATGATGAGGTCCTTGACCAGCGAGTCGACGATCTTGCCGAACGCGGCGCCAATGATCACCGCAACGGCCAAATCGATGACATTGCCCCTGAGGGCGAATTCGCGAAAATCCTTGAGCATCGGCATGGGGTTGCCTCCCATCAGGTTGCGGGAACTTAGGCCTTCCCGCGGGCAATCGGGGCGACGATCAGACGGCGGCCTCGCCGGACTCGCCGGTGCGGATCCGTATCACCTGCTCCACGCTGGTCACGAAGATCTTGCCGTCGCCGATCTTGCCGGTATGCGCGGCCTTGACGATGGCCTCGACGGCTCGCTCGGTCATGGCGTCGGGCAACACGACCTCGACTTTCACCTTGGGAAGGAAATCGACGACGTACTCGGCGCCGCGATAGAGTTCCGTATGGCCCTTCTGCCGGCCGAATCCCTTGACTTCGGTGACCGTCAGCCCGGTGGCGCCCAGTTCGGACAGGGCCTCGCGGACTTCGTCGAGCTTGAACGGTTTGACGACAGCTTCGATTTTTTTCATGGCTGCTCCATTGCAACAACGAACGCGCGGTTGTCGCCGTAGCTTACACGAACGACATGGAGCGTTCTACCTGCTGGCCACGGGTGGCGGCAGTTGATCCCAATCGTTCCAGGCCGACGTGATCGGATAGCGCCAGTCCTTGCCGAAACCGCGTGCGGTGATGCGGATGCCCACCGCCGATTGCCGGCGTTTGTACTCGCTGACCTTGATGAGGCGCACGACCTTGGCGACGGCCTCGGCGGGAAAGCCTTTGGCCACGATGTCGGCGGGGCTCAAGTCGTGTTCGACATAGGCCTCGAGAATGCCGTCGAGAACGTCGTATGGCGGCAGCGAATCCTGATCGGTCTGGTCGGGGCGCAATTCCGCCGACGGCGCACGCGTGATGATCCGCTCCGGAATCACGCGTCCGAGGCTGTTGCGGTAATTCGAGAGCCGGTAGACGAGCGTCTTGGGAATATCCTTCAATACCGCAAAGCCGCCGGCCATGTCGCCGTACAACGTCGCATAGCCCACGGCCATTTCCGACTTGTTGCCGGTCGTCAGCACGATCGAGCCGAACTTGTTGGACAGCGCCATCAACAGCGTGCCTCGGATGCGCGCCTGGATGTTTTCCTCGGCCGCGTCCGGGGCGCGTTCACGGAATTCCGTCGCGAGCGTGTCGAGGAACGCCGTGAAGACCGGCTCGATCGGGATCTCGTCGTAACGCACACCCAGGATGCCGGCCATCTCGCGCGCGTCCTCGAGGCTGATCGGCGCGTTGTACGGGGAAGGCAGCATCAGCGCGCGGACGTTGTCGCGCCCTAATGCGTCGACAGCGACCGCCAGCGTCAGCGCCGAATCCACGCCGCCCGACAGCCCGATCAGCACGCCCGGGAAGCGATTCTTGCGGACGTAATCGCGTACACCCATGACCAGCGCATCGTACACGTGCGGCTCGAGCCTTGGATCCAGCGCGCCGCGCACATGCTTTGGGTGCGTGCCGTCGAAATCGACGATCGCGATCGTCTCGTGCCATGCGGGCAACTGCTGGGCCAGCGTGCCGTCTCCGTCGACGACGAACGACGCGCCGTCGAACACGAGTTCGTCCTGGCCGCCGACGCGATTGACGTACACGATGGGCATGCCGGTCTCGCCGGTGCGCGCGACCACCTGCTCGCGCCTTAGCGCCTGTTGCCGCGTGTGATAAGGCGAGCCGTTGGCAACCAGCAGCACCTGCGCGCCGGCGACCTGGGCGCGCGCGGCGGGCCCGGGAAACCAGACGTCCTCGCAGATCACGAGGCCGAAGCGCACGCCGTCGACATCGAACACACACGGCGCATTGCCCGGCGTGAAGTAACGGTCCTCGTCGAAGACCGTGTAGTTGGGCAGGCACTGCTTGCGATAAACCTGGGCCACGCGGCCGTCGCGGATCACCGCCATCGCGTTATGCCGCTGGCCGTCGTGCCACTCCGGGAAGCCGACCGCGAGCACACCCGTCGTGACTTCTGCGGCCAGCGCGGCGAGCTCGCGCGCGCAGGCATCGAGGAACGCCGGACGGAGCACCAAGTCCTCGGGCGGATAGCCGCACAGCGAGAGCTCAGGGGTGACGACGAGCGACGCTCCGGCTGCGAGGCCGTGCGCCGCGGCGTCAAGAATGCGGCGGGCATTGGCCGGGAGATCGCCGACTGTCTGATTGAGTTGCGCGATCGCCACAGACATGCCGATATTTTACACGTGTGGCAAAGTGGAAGGCGCTTGAGCATCGCCGCCAATCACGGGAGAATCGCCGGATACGCCCATGCGTGCTCCGGTTCCCTTCACGTCCCCGCCCCTCCCCGTCGTCGCCTCGCCCGTGATTCGCGATGACGTTCCGCTCGGCGCGATTCCCGCCGCGTCCTGGAACGCGCTCGCGGGATCGCAGCCGTTCCTTTCGCACGCGTTTCTGTGCGCCCTGCATGAGACGGAAGTCGCCGCACCGGTCACAGGATGGTCGCCTCGCTACCTGACGGCATGGCGCGACGGCGCGTTGATCGGCGCATTGCCGATGTATTCGAAGGCGCACAGCTACGGCGAATATGTCTTCGACTGGGGCTGGGCCGATGCCTATCGCCGCCACGGGCGCCGCTACTACCCCAAATGGGTTGTCGCGGTCCCTTTTACGCCGGTACCGGGACCGCGCGCGCTCGCCCACGACACGGCCACCCGGCGAGCACTGCTCGAACACGCGATGGCACGCGTCCACGATGGCGGCCATTCGTCGTTGCACATCCTGTTTCCCACGCCGCAGGAAGCCGCCGAAGGCCAGGCGATCGGCATGATTCGTCGCACGGGCTTGCAATTTCACTGGACCAACCCGGGCTATCACGACTTTGCGGATTTTCTTGCCGCGTTCTCGCACGACAAGCGCAAGAAGGTGAAGCAGGACCGGCGCCATGTTGCCGAGGCCGGCGTGACGTTCGAGCGAATTCGCGGAACCGCCATGACGTCGCGCGACTGGGACTTTTTCTACCGGCGCTACGAACACACCTACCGCGAACATCATTCGACGCCCTATCTCAACCTCGAATTCTTCGAGCGGATCGGCGCGGCGCTTCCCGATAACATCCTCTTTGTCGTGGGCTCGCGTCGTGGGCGCCGGATCTGCGCGGCGCTCGGGCTCCACGATGGCGAAACCCTTTGGGGACGCTACTGGGGAACCGCCGAATTCGTGTCCGGCCTTCACTTCGAAGCGTGCTATTACCAGTCCATCGAGTTCTGCATCGAGCAGCGCCTCGCGCGCTTCGAGGGCGGCGCACAGGGCGTCCATAAGCTCTCGCGCGGCCTGCTGCCCGTGGAAACACACTCGTTGCACACGATCGGCGATCACGATTTTGCCGCCGCCATCGCGGATTTCTGCGCGCGCGAACGTGTCGATATCCGCCATGCCACCGGCGAGCTGGAAGCAGCGGCGCCGTTCAGGAAGACCTGAATGCTGATTTACTACACCGATCAGTTCGTCCTTCCGCTGCCGCCTGCGCACCGCTTTCCGATGCGCAAGTACGCGGCGCTTCGGCAGAGGGTTGCCGCTGTGGCCGGTGCGCGTCTCCGGGTTCCCGACGCCGCAACCGACGAAGAGCTCGCACGCGCGCACGACGCTGCCTACATCGCCTCGGTTTCGTCGGGGACACTCGATGCGCGCGCGCAGCGGCGCATCGGCTTTCCATGGTCGCCGGGCATGGTGGAGCGCTCGCGCCGATCCGCCGGCGCGACCCTCGCGGCTTGCCGGTGCGCACTCACCCGCGGTTGCGGCATCAACCTCGCCGGCGGCACGCACCACGCCCATCGCGACTTCGGCGAAGGCTTCTGCGTCTTCAACGATGCCGCGGTCGCCGCGCGCGCGATGCAGGCGGAGCGTGGCGTCGAACGCGTCCTGATCGTCGACCTCGACGTCCACCAGGGCGACGGCACGGCCTCCATTCTTGCCGGCGACCCTTCCGTGTTCACGTTCTCGATGCACTGCCGCGGAAACTTTCCTTTCCGCAAGTGTCGCTCCGACCTCGATGTGGAACTCGACGAAGGGACTGACGACCGGCCCTATCTTGCGGCGCTCGCCCATGCGCTGCCGCGCGCCGTCGAGCGCTCGCGCCCGCAACTCGCGATCTACCTCGCAGGCGCCGACCCTTTCAGCGCCGACCGCCTCGGCAAGCTTGCGCTGACCAAATCGGGACTCGCGGCACGCGACGCGTTTGTCCTCGACACGTTGCGGCACATCGGCGTCCCCGTCGCCATCGCGATGGCCGGCGGCTATGCCGAGCAAATCGACGACATTGTCGACATCCATTTCGCGACGGTTTCGTGCGCGCTCGAACGGTTCGCGAACGATGTGAATGCGACGCCGGCGCCAGGCAAACCTCGCCTCAAGGCGCGCGCGATCGCGTGCTAGACTGGTTCGCGCTTCCGCCGGGTCCGCCATGAATGCTCCGCTGCTCATCGAACGCGAAGGCCGAGTCGCGACGCTCACGCTCAATCGTCCCGATTCGCTCAACACTCTCGACTTCGCGCTGATGGACGCGCTGGTCGCCGCAGCGGCCGACGTCGCCGCCGACGACGCGTTGCGCGTGGTGGTGTTGCGCGGTGCAGGGCGCCACTTCATGGCCGGCGGCGATTTGCGCACGTTTGCAGCAGACCTCGCGAAGCCGGCGGACGAGCGCAACGCCCATTTCCGGCGGACGATCGGCCGGCTGCATTCGGCCATCGAGCATTTTCACCGGATGCCGCACCCGGTCGTCGGCCAGGTGCACGGCGCGGTCGCGGGCTTCGGATTGTCGCTGATGAACGCGTGCGATCTCGTGATCGCCGCGGACGACGCCTATTTTGCATCCGCCTACCGCAACATCGCGCTCACGCCAGACGGCGGCGGCTCCTGGTCGCTGCCCCGCATCGTCGGCATCCGTCGCGCGATGGAAATTCTGCTGCTCGGCGAGCGCTTCGATGCGCAGCGGGCGCTCGAGCTGGGGCTCGTCAACCGCGTGGTGCCGGCCGCTGAACTTGAAGGCGCGGTCGCGGCCGTCGTGCATTCGCTGGCAACCGGTCCTGTCATGGCGATCCGCAACGCCAAGCGGCTGCTGCGCGAGTCGTCGGGACGCACGCTGTCGCAGCAACTCGATGCCGAGGCCGCGAGTTTCGGGGCGTGCGCCGGGACCGACGACTTCGCCGAGGGCATCACGGCGTTCCTCGAAAAGCGGCCGGCACGGTTTCGCTCCTGACACATGATCGATCTCAAGGGCAGGACGCTCTTCATCAGTGGCGGTTCGCGCGGAATCGGACTGGCGATTGCGGTGCGTGCCGCGCGCGACGGCGCCAACGTGGCGATTGCCGCCAAGACATCGGAGCCGAATCCGAAACTTCCCGGGACGATCCACTCGGCTGCGGCGGAAATCGATGCGGCCGGCGGCCACGCGCTGCCAATCGTCTGCGACATCCGCGACGAGGCGAGCGTTCACGCGGCCGTCGAGGCTACCGTGCGCCAGTTCGGCGGCATCGACGTCCTCGTCAACAACGCGAGCGCGATCAGCCTGACCGGCACGCTGGAGACGCCGATGAAGCGCTTCGATCTCATGTTCGGAGTCAATGTCCGCGGCACGTTTCTCTGTTCGCAGGCTTGCCTTCCGCACTTGAAGCGATCCGCAGCCGCAGGTCGCAACCCGCACATCCTCACGCTGTCGCCACCATTGAATTTCGACCCGAAATGGTTTCGCGACCACGTCGCGTACACGATCGCCAAGTACGGCATGAGCCTGTGCGTGCTGGGCATGGCCGAGGAGTTTCGCGGCGACGGTATCGCCGTCAACGCGTTGTGGCCGCGCACGGTCATTGCCACCGCCGCGCTGGCGATGATTCCGGGAGCGCGCGATCACCTCGACCGGACCCGGCAACCGTCGATCATGGCCGACGCCGCCTACGCCGTCCTGACCCGCGATGCGCGCACGACGACCGGCCATTTCTTCATCGACGATGAGGTGCTGCGCGAGGCCGGCGTCACCGACTTCTCGCGCTATGCAGTGAAACCCGGCAAGCCGCTGCTGCCTGATCTTTTCCTTTAGGGGGCGAGAACGACGCGGATCAAGAATCTTGCCCTGCGGAACTAATATATTAGATATACTAGGCTCCAACAAGCGTTCGCAATGCGCTATCCCGCATGCGCACGACTCGGACGCGAATGCGCAGCGTCGAACAAGGGTACGCAGGAATGCCTCAACGTCATCCCGGCATCAAGTCCGTCACCGCCGCGGTCCCGGCGAGCGGCGCCCTCCCCGTGTCCCTCCTTCATGCCGGCAACCGCCGCAACGAGACGGCCTCCGCCGCCGTCTATCGCGTTCTGCGGCAGGAAATCGTCTGGGTGCGACGCAAACCGGGCGAGCCGATCATCGAGAAGGATATCGCGATCGCGCAAAGCGTGAGCCGCACGCCAGTACGCGAGGCCCTGTTGCGGCTCTCCGCCGAAGGCCTGGTCGACACGATTCCGAAATCGGGGACGACCGTCGCGCGCATTCCACTGACGAAGTTGCCTGAAGCCATTGTCGTGCGCAAGGCACTGGAGCAGGTCACCGCGAGTGCCGCGGCGATGCGCGCGCGCCGGAGCGATGTGACCGGCCTGCGCGCAATCCTCGAGCGTCAGCGCGAAGCCGAAGCGGCTGGCAATCGTGAGGAATTCCACCGCGCCGACGAGGAGTTTCACGCGGCGATCGCCGCAATCGCCGGGTATCCGGGAATCTGGTCGCTGGTCCAGACCGTAAAGACGCAGATCGACCGCTATCGCCAGCTCACGCTTCCGCAGCCGGGTCGCATGGCGCGCGTCATCGACGAACATGCCGCCGTCGTCACCGCCATCGCGCGCCGCGACGCGCAGCGCGCCTCGGCCGCCATGGGAGAGCATCTCGAGGGTCTGCGAATCAGCATGGAAGACATCCGCCGGATGAATCCCGACTTCTTCTACGAGGATATCCGCAGCGAAGAGGACTTGCTGGCATGAATGTACCAACCAAGGAGGAGGAAGCAATGAAACCAACGCGTAACGCATTGCGGCACGGCATCGCGGCTGTGCTGGTCGGAATCGTCGCGTCGCTGCCGCTCGGGGCAGCGCTCGCGCAACAGAAGCTCGTGATGAAAGCTTCCGATGTTCATCCGGCGGGTTACCCGACGGTTGTCGCGGTCGAGAACATGGGCAAGAAGCTCGAAAAGGCGACGAACGGCCGCCTCAGCATCCAGATGTACCCGGCGATGCAATTGGGCGGCGAGAAGGAGGCGATCGAGCAGGCGCAGGTCGGCGCGATCCAGTTCGCGCGCGTCAGTGTCGGCGCGCTGGGCCCGGTCATTGACGAGCTCAACGTCTTCAACATGCCGTACCTCTTCCGCGACACCAAGCACATGCAGAAGGTGATCGACGGCCCGATCGGCCAGGAGCTGATGGACAAGGTCACCAACAATCCGAAGGCCGGTCTGGTGGCGCTGGCGTGGATGGACGCCGGAGCCCGAAGCCTGTACGACACGAAGAAGCCCATCAAGAACATCGATGACCTGAAGGGCATGAAGTTTCGCGTCATGGGCAATCCGATGTTCGTCGACATGATGAACTCACTGGGGGGCAACGGGGTGTCCATGGGCTACGACCAGGTCTTCAATGCGCTGCAGACGGGCGTCGTCGACGGCGCGGAGAACAATCCGCCGAGCTTCGTGTTCGACAACCACTACCAGGTCGCCAAGTACTACACGCTCGACGAGCACCTGATCGTCCCCGAGATGGTCGTGTTCTCCAAGAAGACCTGGGACACGTTGTCGAAGGAGGACCAGGCGCTGCTCATCAAGTTCGGCAAGGAGGCGCAGGCCGAAGAGCGGGTGCTCTGGAACCAGTATGAGAAGGAAGCGATGGACAAGGCCAAGGCCGCCGGGATCACGATCACCGAGATCGCCGACAAGAAGCCGTTCCAGGATGCGGTCAAGCCGGTGTGGGACAAGTACGGCCCCAAGTACGCCGACATGATCAAGCGCGTCCAGGCCGTTCAGTAAGT
>WNFM01346117.1_pt1 | contig 17370 bp, 13 predicted proteins | sample 5400271 | NCBI WGS metagenome assembly WNFM01 (sample SAMN13153352, study PRJNA577476) | soil metagenome | isolation source: 60 cm saprolite on Douglas fir-dominated hillslope | place: USA:California | collected 2013-09-17 | reverse complement strand
GTCATCAGCGAGCCGACCCGGGTGAGGCGCGCCGGCGTGCCGGCTTCCTCGGCGGCGGCGGCCAAGCCGCGCGCGAGCCGCTCGGAAAGCGCTTCGAGCTTCGCATAGATGCCGGGCTGGCGCAGCTGCTTCAGCATGACGATGCCGGCCCGCATCGCCAGCGGGTTGCCGGCGAGGGTGCCGGCCTGGTAGACGTCCCCTTCCGGAGCGACCCGGTCCATGATCTCCTCGCGGCCGCCATAGGCGCCGATCGGCAGGCCGCCTCCGAGGATCTTGCCGAGGGTCGTGAGGTCGGGGCTGATCCGGTAGAGCTCCTGCGCGCCGCCGAGGGCCAGGCGGAAGCCGGTGATCACTTCGTCGAAGATCAGCACGATGTCGTGCTTGGCGGTGATCTCGCGCAGCCCTTCGAGGTAGCCGCGGCGGGGCGGGATGACGCCCATGTTGGCGGCGACCGGCTCGACGATCAGACAGGCAATCTCGCGGCCGCGCTCCTTCGCCAGGCGGGCGAAGGCGTCGAGGTCGTTGTACGGCAGCACCAACGTCTGCTCGGCGACGCGCGCCGGGATGCCGGGGGTGCCGGGGATGCCGAGCGTGGCGACGCCCGAGCCGGCCTTGACCAGAAGCGCGTCGACATGTCCGTGGTAGCACCCTTCCATCTTGACCACGAGCTCGCGCCCGGTGAAGGCGCGGGCGAGCCGCAGCGCCGACAGGGTCGCCTCGGTTCCCGAGTTCACCATCCGCACCTTCTCGATGCCGGGGACCGACTCGACGACCAGGCGCGCCAGCTCGACCTCGTGCGGGTTCGGGGCGCCGAACGAGGTGCCGTCCTTCGCGGCTTCCTGCAGCTCGCGGACGATCTCCGGCTGCGCGTGGCCGAAGATCAGCGGCCCCCACGACATGACGTAGTCGATGTATTCGTTGCCGTCGACGTCGTACAGAAGCGCTCCGGCGCCGCGCGCGAAGAAGAGCGGCTCGCCGCCGACCGCCTTGAAGGCGCGGACGGGCGAGTTGACCCCGCCCGGGATCAGCTCGCGCGCCTTCTCGAACAGCTTGCGTGACAGTGTCGCCATCGTCTCCTCGGGTTCGTGCCGCGCTCCCGGCCGGCCGCGCCGGCGCGTTCAGCCGCCGGGCCGCCTCAGCCCCGGCGCAGCAGGCGGGCCGCCTCCTTGGCGAAATAGGTGACCACCACGTCGGCGCCGGCGCGGCGGATCGCGGTGAGCGATTCGAGCATGACGCGGTCGCGGTCGATCCAGCTGCGCTCGGCGGCCGCCGCCAGCATGGCGTACTCCCCCGAGACATGATAGGCGGCGAGCGGCACGTCGAAACGCTCGCGCACCCTCCAGAGAACGTCGAGGTACGGCAGCGCCGGCTTGATCATCACCATGTCGGCCCCCTCCTCGAGATCGAGCGCCACCTCGCGCAGCGCCTCGCGCACGTTCCCGGGATCCATCTGGTGGCTGCGGCGGTCGCCGAAGCGCGGCGTCGACTGGGCCGCCTCGCGGAACGGGCCGTAGAAGGCCGACGCGTACTTGGCGGCGTACGACAGGATCGGGGTGTCGGTCAGCTTTGCTTCGTCGAGCGCGCGGCGGATCGCGCCCACCCGCCCGTCCATCATGTCGGAGGGGGCGACGATGTCGGCGCCGGCCCGGGCGTGGGAGACCGCCGAGCGGGCCAGAAGCTCGAGGCTCGGGTCGTTGGCGATCGTCTCCCCTTCGATCACCCCGCAATGGCCATGGTCGGTGTATTCGCAGAGACAGACATCGGTGATGACCAGAAGCTCCGGCGCCGCCTTCTTGATCGCCCGGGTCGCTTCCTGGACGATGCCGGCCGGGTCGTACGCTCCCGAGCCGCGGGCGTCCTTCTTCGGCGGAATGCCGAACAGGATCAGCCCCGGCAGGCCGAGCGCGCGCGCCTCTTCCGCCTCGGCCACCGCTTCATCGACCGATAGATTGAACTGCCCCGGCATCGAGCCGATCTCTTTCCTGACCTTCCTGCCGGGGCAGACGAAGAGCGGGTAGATCAGATCTCCCGGCTCGACGCGGGTCTCCCTGATCAGGGCGCGCAACCCCTCGGTCCGCCGCAGGCGCCGCAGACGTTCGGCGGGAAAGGCCATCAATCAGACTCCATTGTCTCTCGCGGCGCGTTCGGCCGCGGCGTGATCGCGCGCGTCGCGGTCGCCCGCAAAGCGATCGTTCGGGGCGCGGCCGTTTGATCAATCATCGTCGTCGACGTCATGGAAGAAGAAGTCGGCGCAGAAGGCGCTGCAGAAGACCCGTCCGCTCCGGGTGAACTTGTGCTCGTCGCAGACATACTTGTGGCAGATCGGGCACTTCGAAAGATAGCCGTCGTCCTCGCCCAGGCTGCATTCCTTGCACTTGTTCAACCGGCGATCTCCAGGAGACCCTTGCACCTGCCGTCGGGAAGTTCCCGCGCCTGCCGCGGCGTTTCGATGGGCTCTTGTGATTATAGGCCATCGATGCCTTGCCTTGACAGGGGGGAGGGGGTCCCCTAGAATCACAACTTACGGCTTAAGGCGGTGTAGCTCAGATGGTTAGAGCACGCGGCTCATATCCGCGGTGTCCGGGGTTCGAATCCCTGCACCGCCACCATCCCTCTCACGTGGCGCGACTCCGGTCCTGTGACCCGCGGTCGGTTCGGCATGCCGCCGCAGGCCGCGCCCTGGCGGACAGGTCGCGGCCGGCTTCTGAAGGGCGATGATCGAGCGTCAGTTCCGGATCACCATCGAGCGTCATGAGATGCTGCGCCCGGGAGATCTTGTCCTGGTCGCGGTTTCGGGCGGCCCCGACTCGACCGCGCTGCTCGCGCTCCTGCGCGGTCTCGCCCCGGAAATGCGGCTCGACCTGCATGTCGCCCACCTCGATCATGGCTGGCGCGGCAGCGGCTCGGCGAAGGACGCCGAATTTGTCAGACGAATGGCGCTGCGTTACGGGCTGCCGGTGACCGTCGGCAGGGTCCAGCCGTCGGCCTGGTCCGGACAGGATCGGAAACAATCGTCGCGCGAGGCGAAGGCGCGTGAGATCCGACGCAACTTCCTGCTGGAGACGGCGCGCCAGATCGGGGCGCGGCGTGTCGCTCTCGGTCACACCCGCGACGATCAGGCGGAGTCGTTCCTGCTCCGGCTGCTGCGCGGGTCGGGCGCGCGCGGCCTGGCCGGCACCTTCCCGGTGGTCGACGGCATTCTCATCCGGCCGCTGATCGAGCTCCGACGCCAGGACCTCGTCGCGTACCTGAGGGAAAATCGCCTGCGCTACCGGCGCGACCCGACGAATCGCGATATCAGCCTGACGCGCAACCGAATCCGCCATAAGCTGCTGCCGCTGCTCGAGAAGCAGTTCAACCCTGCGGTCGTCGACGCGCTGGCCCAGGCGGCCGAGCTGCTGCGGGACGAGGATGCCCACCTCGATGGCGCTGCCGAGGCGGAATACCGCGCCCGATCGTCGGCGCGCGGCAACGGGGTCGCCTTCCGGGCGGCGGCGTTGCTCGAGCTGCCGATCGCCCTGCGCCGCCGGGTGCTGCGCCTGGCGCTGGCGGCGGTGCATGGAGACCTGCGCCGGATCGAGATGGGGCATGTCGAGCAGTCGTTGCGGCTTCTCGAGCCGCCGCGGGGGCGCCGCTCGGTGAGCTTGCCGGATGGGCTGTCGCGCGAATCCGGTCCCGTTCCCGTCGCCGGCGACGGCTCGGCTCCCCGCGAGGCGCTCTGTCCCGTTCCGGGCGAGGTGCCGCTGCTGGGCTTCGGCTTCAAGCTGCGGGCCACCATCCTGCCGCGCGAGAACGAAGGGGCTCCCGGCGGAAATGATCTGGCACCATCCGGAATTCTCCCGCGCCCCGATCTGCGTCAGGCGGGACGGGACACCGCGTACCTCGACGCCGATCTGCTTCCGGATCCCCTGCTGATCCGGCCGAGGCGGCCGGGGGACCGCTTCGTTCCGCTCGGGGCCCCCGGCAGCCGCAAGGTGAAGGCGTTCCTGATCGACCGCAAGGTGCCGGTCGACGAGCGGGGGCTGATCCCGCTGGTGCTCTCGGGCGAGCGGATCGCCTGGGTGGTCGGGCATGCGATCGACGATCGCTTCAAGGTGACCGAGGCGACCCGGAGAATCCTGGTCCTCCAGAAGGAGTCACGATGAATTTGTCCCGCGAGGTCCTGAAGAACGAAACCGAGATCGCCGACAGGATCCGCTCGCTCGGCCGGGAGATCACCGACCATTACAAGGGCCAGGAGATCTCGCTTCTCGGGGTCCTCAAAGGGTCGTTCATCTTCATGGCCGACCTGGCCCGGCAGATCAAGCTTCCGGCTCAGATCGGCTTTCTCGAGATCATCACCTCGCGCAAGTCGGAGTTCATGACCGAGATCGTCTTTTCCTCGTCGTTCCAGATCGAAGGGACGCATCTGCTGGTCGTCGAGGATATCCTCGATACCGGCGTCACCCTGGCCTATCTGATGCAGCAGATTCAGTTGTACCAGCCTCGCACACTCCGGGTCTGCACCTTCCTGGACAAGCCGCACCGGCGCAAGGTCGACCTGAATCCCGATCATGTCGGCTTCCAGGTGCCCGACAAGCATGTCGTCGGCTACGGGCTCGATTACCAGGGGAAATACCGGAACCTCCCTTACCTGGGATACGTCGAGTAGCGGCCTCGATCGGTCGAACGGAGGCCGGGATCGGCCTGCGGGCCGCCGGCCGGGACGAACTCCCCGATTGAAAGCCACCCCGATTCGGGCTATATTCACTCTGCACCAATAAAGAAGATCGAGGGAGCCGGAGGAGGCACTACAGAGTGAATACGCTTATCAAGAATATCGCCTTCTGGACCATCATGATCCTGGTGGTCCTGTTCGCCTACAAGTTCCTGAGCGGTCCGCATCCCGAGCAGGCCGAGCTGAACTTCACCCAGATGATGGCCGACGTCGAGGCCGGCAAGGTCGCGAAGGTGGCGATCACCGGCAGCGAGATCACGGGCGAGTACAAAGACAACGGCGCGGACGGGCAGCCGAAGAAGTTCGTCACCTATGCCCCGGACTATCCCGACCTGGTGAAAGACCTGCGCAAGTTCGGCGTCGCCATCGAGGCGCACAAACCGAAGGATTCGACCTACCTGGTCACCTTTCTCTCCTGGGTCCCGATCCTGGGGTTGATCGGCATGTGGGTCTTCTTCATGCGCCAGATGCAAAGCGGTGGCAATAAGGCCCTGTCCTTCGGCAAGTCGAAGGCGCGACTCTCCAGCAGCCAGGCGAAGAAGGTTACGTTCAAGGACGTCGCCGGGGTGGACGAGGCCAAGGAAGAGCTCGAAGAGATCATCGAGTTCCTGAAAGAGCCGCAGAAGTTCCAGAAGCTGGGCGGGAAGATCCCGAAGGGGGTCCTGCTGATGGGCCCGCCGGGAACCGGCAAGACGCTCCTGGCGCGGGCGATCTCGGGCGAGGCGAACGTGCCGTTCTTCTCGATCTCCGGTTCGGACTTCGTCGAGATGTTCGTCGGCGTCGGCGCCTCCCGCGTCCGCGACCTGTTCGAGCAGGGAAAGAAGAACGCCCCCTGCATCATCTTTATTGACGAGATCGACGCCGTCGGACGACACCGCGGCGCCGGTCTGGGCGGCGGCCACGACGAGCGCGAGCAGACGCTGAATCAGCTGCTGGTCGAGATGGACGGCTTCGAGTCGAACGAAGGGGTCATCCTGATCGCCGCCACCAACCGCCCGGACGTCCTCGACCCGGCTCTGCTCCGTCCCGGCCGCTTCGATCGCCGCGTCGTCGTGCCGCGTCCCGACGTCAAGGGGCGCGAGGAGATCTTCAAGGTCCACACCCGGAAGATCCCGCTGTCGGAAGACGTCGAGCTGGCGGTGCTGGCGCGCGGCACACCCGGGTTCTCGGGCGCCGACCTCGCGAACCTGGTCAACGAGGCGGCCCTGAACGCGGCGCGCTACAACAAGAAGCTGGTCTTCATGGAAGACTTCGAGGGCGCCAAAGACAAAGTCCTGATGGGCACCGAGCGCCGCTCGCTGATCATCTCCGAGAAGGAGAAGCGGCTCACCGCCTATCACGAGGCGGGGCACGCCATGGCGGCCTACTTCATGCCGCACGCCGACCCGATCCACAAGGTGACGATCATCCCGCGCGGCATGGCGCTCGGCGTGACGCAGCAGCTGCCGATCGACGACCGGCACAATTACACCCGCGAGTACCTCGAGGCGACCCTCACCGTGATGATGGGCGGGCGGGTCTCCGAAGAGACCTTCATGAACGTCCTGACCACCGGCGCGGGGGACGATCTCGAGAAGGCGACCGAGATGGCCCGCAAGATGGCCTGCGAGTGGGGCATGAGCGAGAAGATGGGCCCCCTCACCTTCGGCAAGAAGGAAGAGCAGATCTTCCTCGGCCGGGAGATCGCCCAGCATCAGGACTACAGCGAAGCGACCGCCGTCCAGATCGATCAGGAGGTCAAGCGGATCGTCCTCGAGGCGTACGAGAGGGCGAAGCAGGTGATCTCGACCAACCGCGAGGCGCTGGTGCGGGTCGCCGAGGCGCTCCTGGAATACGAGGTGCTCGACGGCGACGAGGTCACCTCGTTGATCAAGGGGGCGGATCTCAGCTCGCTCAGCGCCCGCAAGCGGGCGCCGAGGCGTCCCTCGGCCAGCGCCGAGGTGGCCCGCACGACCCCCGAGGCGGCGCGGCCCGGTCCGTCGATCGCTCCCACCCCGATCAAGCAGCCTTCGTGATCGCGCCCGGGCTCGCGGTCGCCGCGGCCTTCCGGAGACCGTGAGAGGCTCCGCGGTCCCCGGCCCGGCCCGGGAGCCGATGCGGCACGACAGCCTCCATAATGTCCTGGTCGTCGGCTCGGTCTCCATGCCGGCGGGCGGCTTCGAGCGGCGGCGCCTCGGCCTTCCCCGGCTGCCTTTCGCCGGTCCGCAGATTCGACGCGAGTCCCATCATTTCGTCCGGCTGGAGAGCCTGGGGCGTCCGGTCGTGTCGCTGCTCACGAAGCTCATCCGCGCCGCCGGCGGCGCGGCGACCGGCGGGGCCGGCGGCGTCCTCCTTCTCGCCGGCGACGACGAAGCGTTCGCGGCGGCCCTCTCCCGGGCGGCGCGGCATGCCGCGCTCCGGAGCGCGGGGCTCGAGGTCGAAACGGCGCTGCGCGCGAGGCGCGAGCCGCCGCTCACCCTGCGCCTTCGGAACGGACGCCTCGCCCTCGGTGACGGGCCGCTGTTGATGGGGATCCTGAACGTGACGCCCGATTCGTTCTCCGACGGCGGCCGGTTTCTCGGCCGCAAGGCGGCGGTGGCGCAGGCGCTGCGGATGGCCGAGGAAGGGGCCGCGATCATCGACGTCGGCGGCGAATCGACACGGCCCGGCGCGCGCCCCGTGCCGCTGTTCGAGGAGCTGCGGCGGGTGATGCCGGTCCTCGAAGCGGTCGTCCCGGCCCTGGCGCGACTCGAAGGCGAAAGACCGCTTGTGTCGATCGATACGGTGAAGGCCGAGGTGGCGCGGCGCGCCGCCGCCGCCGGGGCCGATCTGATCAACGACATCTCCGGTTTGAGCTTCGACCCCGCGATGCCGGCGGCGGTCGCGGAGAGCAGCCTGCCGGTGGTGATCTCCCATATCCGCAAGACGCCGCGCACCATGGGGACGCCGCCGCGCTACGCGCATCTCTTTCCCGAGATCGCCGCCTTCCTCCGGCGGCAGATCTCGCTGGCCCTGTCCGCCGGAGTGCGCCCGGATCGGATCGTCATCGACCCCGGCATCGGCTTCGGCAAGAGGCGCCGCGACAGCCTTGCCATTCTGGGAGGCTTGCCGGTCCTGCGCAGCCTCGGCGCGCCGATCCTGATCGGCGCCTCCCGCAAGTCGTTCCTCGGAGGAGAACGCGACCTGGCGCCCGGCGATCGGCTCGAGGGAAGCCTGGCCGCCGAGGCGTTGGCCATCGCAGGCGGCGCTGATATCATCAGGGTTCACGACGTGCGTCCGGCGGCGCGCGTCGCCGCTCTCTGCGCCGCGGTCCTTGCGGGTCAACGATGATCGAATCGATCATGTCCGGTTCGGGCGGCCTCGCCTTCGGCTGGCGGGATCTTCTCGATCTGCTTTTGATGACGATCCTGATCTATCAGATCGGCCTGCTCATCAAAGGAACGCGGGCGCTGCAGACCTTCGTCGGTCTGCTGCTCGTCATGCTGGCCTACTGGGTCACCGGCCCCGAGCGCGTCCTTTACCTGCACACGGTGCACCGGGTGCTCGGGAGCGTCCTGTTCTACGCCCCATTCGCGGTCATCATTCTTTTCCAGACGACGATCCGGCGCGCCCTCGCGCATCTCGGGCGCACGTCGTTCCTGCGGCTGGCCGACCAGGAGATCACCGAAAAGATGCTGGACGACATCGTGCGCGCCGCGGTCGACCTGGCCGCCAGGCCGACCGGGGCGCTGATCGTCATCGAGCGCGAGCAGGCCCTTCCCGATCAGGTCGAATCGGGAAGCCATCTCGACGCCGCCATCTCTCACGATCTTTTGATGAACATCTTCACCCCCGGCTCGGTGCTGCACGACGGCGCCGCCATCATCGGCGACGGCCGGGTGAAGGCGGCCGCCTGCTTTCTGCCGGTGACCAACGACCCGCAGCTGTCGCGGCAGTACGGCTCGCGTCACCGGGCGGCGATCGGGCAGACGGAGGAGTACGACAGCGTCGTCATCCTGGTCTCGGAGGAGCGCGGCGAAATCCGCCTGGCGGTCGACGGCCGCCTGCATGGCCCGTTCGACGGCCCGGCGCTCAAGACCGCGCTGCGGCTCCATCTCGGGTCGGCGCGTCACGCCTTCCCCGCCGTGTCGCGCGCGGCCGGCCACAAGAGCGATGCCGCGTAGAGATCTGTCCGCGAACCGGTCGTCGGTGGCCTGTCCGCGGAAAAGCATGAGGAACAGATGCGCTTCAGCCTGCGTCGCAACCTGTATCTGAAAATTTTCTCGCTGCTTCTGGCGGTCGTCTGCTGGTTCGTGGTGCGCAGCGAGGAGGACCTGGTGCGGGATCTTTCCGCGCCGATCGATTACGTGAATCTGCCGCCGGCCCTCGATCTTTCGGGAAAGGTGGTCGACACGCTGGCGATCCGGCTGCGCGGCTCGGAGCCGGCGCTGCGGACGCTGAACGAAGACAGGCTCGTGACCCGCATCGACCTGTCGCGCGCCGCCCCGGGCGATCAGACGATCGCCATCACCCGTGAGATGATCCGGCTGCCGTCGGGCGTCGAGCTGGTCCGCCTGACCCCCGACCTGGTGGCGATCAAGATCGAGCGGCTGGCGAGGCGCGAGGTGCCGGTCGTGGCCGAGTTCGCCGGGCGCCCGGCGCGCGGCTACGAGAAGGGAACGCACTGGATCGAGCCGCCGACGGTGACGGTCGAAGGACCGGCGAGCGAGGTGGGTCGCGTCACCCGCGCCACCACCGGGACGATCCTGCTCGAGGGACAGACGGCGGACTACGGTGTCGAGATCACCCCGATCCCGGATGCCCCACCGGGGAGCCGCGTCAGGCTCGCCGCGCCGGGGCGGCCGGTGCGGGTGACGATCGCCATCGCGGCGAGAAACGGGAGAAGCTCGTGAAGCGTCTCTTCGGCACCGACGGCATCCGCGGGGCGGCGGGCCGGTTCCCGCTCGACGAGCCGACCGTCGAGCGGATCGGCCGCGCGCTGGCGATCACGTTGCACTCGAACGGCCGGGCGCCGCGGGTGATGCTTGGACGGGACACGCGGCAGTCGGGGCCGGCGATCGAGGCGGCGCTGTTGCGCGGGCTCGAGGCCCGGGGCGCCGCCGCCGATCGGGCCGGCGTCCTGAGCACCCCCGCGATCGCCTGCCTGACCCGCCTGCTCGGGTACGACGCGGGCGTGGTGATCTCCGCCTCCCACAATCCTTACCGCGACAACGGCATCAAGGTGTTCTCCGGCCGTGGCGAGAAGCTTTCCGATGGCATGTGCTCGACGGCGACGAGCCCGGGCCCGCCGCGGCGAGCGGGCCGCGCGCCGCGAGCACCGCATCGTCGGGCGCCCTGTCTCCGGGCGCCGTCCCTCCCGGCTCCGCCCACGACGCCGCCGACCTGCGCGAGCGGTATTTCGGCTGGCTGACCGCCGCGCTCGGCCCCGGAGCCTCGCTCGCGGGGCAACGCGTCGTTCTCGATTGCGCCCACGGCGCCGCCTCCGAGCTGGCGCCGGAGATCTTCCGCAGGCTCGGGGCCGAGGCGATCGCGCTGCATGCCTCCCCCGATGGCCGCAACATCAACGAGGATTGCGGCGCGCTGCATCCGGGACTGCTTTCGGCCGAGGTGCTCCGGCGCAAGGCGTCGCTGGGTCTCGCCTTCGACGGCGACGCCGACCGCTGCCTGGCGGTCGACGCCTCGGGGCGGCTTCTGGACGGCGATCACATCATGTATCTCGCGGCACGCGACCTGAAGCATCGCGGCCGGTTGCCGGGCGATCTGGTGGTCGGAACGGTGATGAGCAATCTCTGGCTCGAGAAGGCGCTGCATGCCGAGGGGATCCGCCTGCTCCGCGCGCCGGTCGGCGACAAGTACGTGCTCGAGGAGATGCAGCGCGGAGGCGTGACGCTCGGCGGCGAGCAGTCGGGTCACATCATCTTTCTCGATCAGGCGACGACCGGGGACGGTCTGCTGACCGGCCTCTTGCTGGCCGATCTGATCCGGCGCACCGGGCTCGACCTCGCCGCCTGGGCACGGGGGATCGTTCCCTGCCCGCAGATCCTGGTGAACGTCCAGGTCCGCGAGCGGCCGCCCCTCGAGTCGCACCCGACCATCGGCCCCGCGATCCGCGACGAGGAGATGCGCCTGGCGGGCCGCGGGCGGGTGCTGGTGCGTTATTCGGGGACCGAGCCGAAGGCGCGGATCATGGTCGAAGGAGAGAGCCGGGCGGAGGTCGAGGCCAGCGTCGCCCGCCTTCGCCGGTTGATCGAACAGGAGATCGGTCTTGCGGAGGGGGACAGATGACGGAACCGGTGAAACTCGGAGTGAACGTCGACCATGTCGCCACGCTGCGCGAGGCGCGCAAGACCCGCGAGCCGGACCCGGTCGCGGCGGCGCTCCTGGCGGAGATGGCCGGCGCCGACGGCATCACCGTCCACCTGCGCGGCGATCGGCGGCATATCCAGGATCGCGACGTCGAGGTGCTGCGCAAGGCGGTGAAGACCAGGCTCAATCTCGAGATGGCCGCCAACGCCGCCATGGTCACCATCGCCTCGACCCACAAGCCGGATCACGCCACCCTGGTGCCGGAGCGGCGCGAGGAGGTCACGACCGAGGGCGGGCTCGATGTCATGCTGAACCAGAACCTGATCAAAAAGACGGTGGCCGAGCTGAAGAACGCCTCGATCATCGTGTCGATCTTCGTCGACCCCGACTACGATCAGGTGAAGGCAATCTCCAAGCTCGGCGTCGGGGTGGTCGAGATCAACACCGCCAAGTATGCCGAGGCGACGCGGGAGGATCTGCAGCGCGCCGAGGCGGACAAGGTGGCGCAGGTGGCGCGGGCCGCTTCCAAGCTGGGTCTGCGCGTCCTGGCGGGGCACGGGCTCGACTACCGCAACGTCGGCCGGATCGTCGCCATCCCGGAGATCGAAGAGCTGAACATCGGCCACGCCATCATCGCCCGCGCCGCCCTGGTCGGCATGGAGCGCGCCGTCCGCGAGATGAAGGACCTCATGCGCCGATGAGGCGCTATCCCCCCTTCGACCCGCCGGAGTATGTCGACTTCCGGCCCGATCCGGAAGTGATGCAGGCCTACCGCGAGACGATCCGGCGCGACCCCGCGCGCCGCCGTCTGATCGAGCGGCTCGGCGCCGATGATCTGCTGCGGCTCTACGAAGGGATGATCCGGTTCCGCCTGCACGATATCGCCCTGAAGCGCTGGGTGCGGCAGGGGATCATCTCGAAGGCCTGGCTCGGCGTCGGCGAAGAGGCGGTCACGGTCGGCGGCGTGCGGGCCCTGGGCAAGGGCGATCTGGTCGGGCCGATGATCCGCAACGCCGGCGCCTGCCACGAGATGGGGATGCCGGTCGCCGCGATGCTGAAGGCGTACCTCGGCACCGGCGACCAGATCACGCGCGGACGCGACCTGCACACCGGCGACCCGGCGCTCGGCGTGATCCCGCCGACCAGCATGATGGGCTGCCTCGTCCCGGTCTTCGCCGGCATCGGCATCGCGCTGAAACGATCGGGAGAGAAGCGGGTCGGGCTGACCTGGGTCGGCGACGGGGCCAGCCGGACGACCGCGTTTCACGAGGGGATGAACCTGGCCGCCGTCCTGAAGCTGCCGATGATCGTGGTGCTGCAGAACAACCAAGTGGCGCTCGGGACGCCGGCGACCCGCCATTCCGCGGGGCGGCTCGCCGATCTGCATACCGCCTACGGCGCGGAAGGGATGACCTGCGACGGCAACAATGTCCTCGATGTCTTCGCCGCCACGCGCATCCTGGCCGAGCGCTGCCGCCGCGGTGGCGGTCCCGCCATCCTGACCGCCGAGACCTTCCGCATGGGCGGTCACGCCACGCACGACGAGGCGGAGGCGCGCGCCCTGTTCCCCCCCGAGCGCTTCCATCACTGGGGGCTGCGCGACCCGATCGGCACCTACGAGAGCTATTTGATCGAAGCGGGTCCGCCGCTCGACGGCCGCAGGAAGCCCGCGGCGGCGGAGCGGGCCCGGGCCAACCGCCGGCGGCTCGACGAGGTCGAGGCGCGCGTGACGGCCGAGGTCGAGGCGGCCTGCGAGGAGGCGCTCGAAAGCCGGCGGACCAGGATGCCGGCCCCGGAGGAGGCGCTCGAAGGGGTCTACGCCTCTCCGCTTCCCGCCTCCCCCGACGCACCGCCCGCGACCGTCCGGTCTCCCGCCCGCCGCCCGACCGAGGCACGCCGCACAGGCAGGTCGCGCCGCCGGGGCGGAAAGAAAAGCTGAAATCTGGCGCGGGGCGGTGCCCGGCAGCTATGATTAACCAGTTGGACCAGGGGCCCCGGGGGGTGTGGCCCGGGGGCCCGGAGGGGCTGGTATGGCTTCGAAGCCGGTCGGCAAGGCCGTGGAGGAACGGAGCAAGCTCGATCTCGAGCGGCTCCAGGACCATGGCCTCGGTCGCGACGAGCTGATCGGCATCTACCGCAACATGCACCTGTCGCGCCGGATCGACGACAAGGAGATCCAGCTCAAGCGGCAGAATCGGATCTTCTTCCAGATCAGCGGCGCGGGGCATGAAGCGGTCCTGACCGCCGCCGGGCTTCTGCTGCGACCCGGCCACGATTGGTTCTATCCTTATTATCGCGACCGCGCGCTCTGCCTGCAGCTCGGGGTCACGCCGCGCGAGATGTTCCTGCAGGCGGTCGGCGCCGCCGCCGACCCGGCCTCGGGCGGCCGGCAGATGCCGAGCCACTGGGGCAGCCCGCGGCTCAACATCGTCTCCCAATCGAGCCCGACCGGCACGCAGTTCACGCAGGCGGTCGGCTGCGCCGAGGCGGGCAGGATGATCGACCCCCGCTCCGACGCCATCGTCTACGTCTCGGGCGGCGACGGGTCGACGAGCGAGGGGGAGTTCTTCGAGTCGCTCAATGCCGCCTGCCTGCGGCGCGCCCCGGTTCTTTACCTGATCACCGACAACGAGTACGCCATCTCGGTGCCGGTCGAGACGCAGACGGCGGGCGGCAGCATCTCGAAGATCGTGCTCGGCTTTCCCGGGCTTCAGGTCGAGGAGGTCGACGGCTGCGATCCGGTCGCCTCGTATCTCGTCCTGAAACGGGTCATCGAGGGGATGCGGACGGGGCAGGAGGGGCCTGCGCTGGTCCATGCCCACACCATCCGCCCCTACTCCCACTCGCTCTCGGATGACGAAAATCTCTATCGCTCGCCCGGCGAGCGGCAGGCGCAGGCGCTGCGCGACCCGATCCCGAGCTTCGCCTCGTTCCTGACGGAGAACGGCCTCGCCACCGCGAGCTTCCTCGAAGCGGTCCGGCAGGAGGTCGATGCCGCGGTCGACGAGGCGGCCCAATCGTGCCTGAGCGAGCCGAAGCCGGCCCCCGGGACGGTCACCGCGCATGTCTACTCCCCGACCGTCGACCCGGCCTCGGCCCGCTTCGACGTCGCGCCGCGTCTGGAAGGTGATCCCAAGACGATGGTCGATCTGCTGAATGCCTGCCTGCGCGACGAGATGGAGCGCGACCCGCGCGTCGTGATCTTCGGCGAGGATGTCGCCGACTGCAGCCGGGTCGAGCGGCTTCTCGAGGTCAAGGGGAAGGGAGGCGTCTTCAAGGTGACCCACAACCTGCAACGACGCTTCGGCCCGGAACGGGTCTTCAACAGCACCCTGGCCGAGGCGGCGATCGTCGGCCGGGCGATCGGCATGGCGACCCGCGGGCTGAAGCCGGTGGTCGAGATCCAGTTCTTCGACTACATCTGGCCGGCGATGATGCAGATCCGCGACGAGCTGGCGATCCTGCGCTGGCGCTCGAACGGCAGCTTCTCATGCCCGATCGTGATCCGCGTGGCGACCGGCGGCTATCTGCAGGGGGGCGCCATCTACCACAGCCAGAGCGGCGAGTCGATCTTCGCCCATATCCCCGGGCTGCGGGTGGTGATGCCGGCGACCGCGCTCGACGCCAATGGTCTCTTACGCACCGCCATCCGCTGCGACGACCCGGTGCTCTTCCTCGAGCACAAGCATCTCTACCGGCAGACCTACAACAAGAGCCCCTACCCCGGGCCGGAGCATGCCATCCCGTTCGGTCGGGCGCGGATGGTGCGCGAGGGAAGCGATCTGACGATCGTGACCTACGGCGCCGTCGTCGAGCGCTCGCTGCGCGCCGCCAACGCCCTCGCGTCGGAGGGGATCGAGGCCGAGGTGATCGATCTGCGCAGCCTCAGCCCGTTCGACTGGGAAACGATCGCCGCCTCGGTCGGCAAGACCGGCAAGGCTCTGGTCGCGCACGAGGACATGCTGTCGTTCGGATTCGGCGCCGAGATCGCCGCCCGGATCGGCGACACGCTGTTCGAGTTCCTCGACGCCCCGGTCCGCCGCGTCGCCGCCCTCGACACCTTCGTCGCCTACGAGCCCGGCCTCGAAGCCGCGATCCTCCCGCAGATCGAAGATCTCAAGCGCGCCATCCGCTCGCTGCACCGGTTCTGAGGCCGGCTTCCGGGTCGAGAGCCTATTGCTCTCCGCTCGACAGGATGAGCATCAACCCCAGCCGCTCCGAGTTGCGATTGAGCCCGTGGCTCACTCCCAGCCGCCTCGTGCCGCCGGCCTTCTTTCGCACGATCAAGTCGACGCGCACGCTCTCCCGATCGCGAACCTCCTCGATCCCGATCGGCGTCCCGGCCGCGTTGAAGATCGGCGCCTTCGCGAGGAAGGCGGGCACCTTCTCGTACTGAAATCTCCAGACCTCCCGGTTGGTGACGAAGGCGAATCCGCCGGAGTACTTGATGCCGTTCTTGAGATCGATCCCCTTCGGATCTCCCATCCAACGATAGGCGCCCTTCGCGCCGATCTGGAAGATCTTCCCCAGCGGCTGCAGATACTCGAGACCGGCGCTGTAGTCCCCCTTGCCGGTGCCGAGCCCCTGCTTCTCGTCGGCGGTGGCCCACTTGTAGTCGAGCAGCAGGCCGATGAGAGGGGTCTTCCCCTTCCCCGGATGGATCAGATAGGTCTCCTGGCTGAGCACGACGTCGCCGAGCCCGCGCCGGCTGACGCCGGGGGCGGCGACCTGGTACGCCGGCTTCCCGGGGCCCCGGACTCCCAGCACCAGCGGACCGTCGGCGGTCCAGGTGAGGTTGCCGACATTGTCGATGCCGACGTACGGCACCGTGATGGTGAAACGGGAGGTCGAACGGTTCAGGCTCAGCTCGAACGGCACCGCCCAGACCCGGGTCTTGTCGTCGCTGCCGAACTCTCCCTCGTACGACACGGCGCCGATCTTAAGATCCATAGCTGCGGCGCGCGCCACCCCGCCCGCCGGCGCCAGGGCCAGGGCGACGCCGACAACCAGCGCGACGCATATGAGAAGAGGCGACGCGCATCTCATCGCCGAAATCCGTCTCCAGCCCGCACCCGGTCGTTCTCCCATCGCGGCCCCCCCTGCGAAGCTTCACCCTGGAGTCTACCCGCATTTCCGCCGGCGGGACCGCCCCGGTTCGTTTCCGGGCGGGCGCCGGCCCGGTCTCGCAGGTTGAAAGCGCGCCCGAAAGAGACTAATTTTAGGGGTACCCTCGTCGAGGAGCCTGAGGCATGCGCCTGCGGATCGTCCCGGCCTTTCTTTTCGCCCTTCTCGTGCCGCTGCGGCCCGTCCCGGCGGCGGCGATCACCGCCGCCGACGCCCGCACCCAGGCCTTCCGACTGCAATCCGAAGGGATGCGCCTGTACAAAGACGGCAAATACCGCGAGGCGACCGAGGCGTTCCAGCAGGTCGTCAACATCAATCTGAACTCGTCGATGGCCCACTACTACCTGGGCGTCTGCCTGATCGCCGAACGGCGCTACGGCGACGCGATCGAGCCGTTGAAGATCGCGCTCGACCTGCAGCCCGATTACCTGCAGGCGCACCTGGCGCTCGGCGACGCCTCGCTCAAGCTGGGGGACGCCGCCGAGGCGAGGGCCGAATATCTGAGGGCGCTCGATCTGCAGCAGGGTTACGCGCCCGCCTACGACGGGCTGGGGCGCCTGCTCGAAAGCACCGGCCAGGACGATGCCGCCGAGGGGCAGTACCGCAAGGCGCTCGAGATCAACGTCGCCTTCGCCGACGGCTACACCCATCTGGGTGATCTGTTTCTGCGGCGCGGACGGCTCGAGGACGCGATCGATCTGTTCCTCAAGGCGATCTCGGTCAAGCCCGACTTCAGCAGCGCCTACACCCGGCTCGGCCTCGCCTTCGCCCGGCTGCATCTTTACGACGACGCCATCGCGGCGACGCGTCGATCGCTCCAGCTCACTCCTCAGGACCCGGAGCCTTACGTCGCGCTGGCGCGGGTGCTCGTCGATCTGGAAAGCGCGCGTCGCGCCGAAGAGGCGATCCAGGCCGCGCTCGCCATCGATCATGATCATCCGGGCGCGCACCTGATCCTGGCCGACCTGAAGCGGGCGCAGGAGCAGTTTCCGGAGGCGGTCGAGGTGCTGCAGGGACTGGCCGAGCGCGGCATCGAAGATGCCCAGATGCGCAAGGCGATCGCCGAGGCGCTGAAGCGGACCCGCGCCGACGCGGAGCGGTACGCCGTGTTGAAGCAGGCCGCCGATCGGACCCCCGCCGACCCTCGCGACCTGGCCGAGCTCGGCCGGTTTCTCGCCGGTCAGGGGGCGCACCAGCGCTCGGCCGCGCTTCTCGACCGGGCCGCGAACCTGATCGAAGCGGGC
>WNFM01312595.1_pt2 | contig 17373 bp, 22 predicted proteins | sample 5400271 | NCBI WGS metagenome assembly WNFM01 (sample SAMN13153352, study PRJNA577476) | soil metagenome | isolation source: 60 cm saprolite on Douglas fir-dominated hillslope | place: USA:California | collected 2013-09-17 | reverse complement strand
TCGGGCAGCCTTCCTTATAATCGGAACGCTCGAGGTCCGCGGCCATGCCGCGCACGAGCCGCACCAGAAAGATTTCAGAGCTCTCCGACGCGTCGGCCGCAAGCGCGATGCGCTGACGCAGGACTTCGCCGGCGAGTGTCAGCGCGGCCTCGCCGATCTGCTCCTTGCCCTTCGGAAAATGAAAATAAAGCGACCCGCGCGGCGAGCCTCCTGCGGCCAAAATGTCGTGCAGGGCGGTGCCGTGATAACCCTGCTGGCGAAACAATTTCGCCGCCGCTGCAAGAGTTTTCCCTTTGGAATCAGAAGCTTTTGCCATGCTCGCAAATATCAGTTGCAAATCAGTATGTCGACCTTCATAATATGTCGGACAGCATACATATTAAGGCGACGGCATCATTATACCGTCCAGTGATTCCAGATCGTGCGAGCCACAGGGCGCGCGTCAACCCGGGGAAAAAGCCATGCCCAGCCTCACCGAACAACAGGCCCGCGCGGTCATCGCGCCCTGGTACGGCCTGTTCAATGTTGCGAGCCGGGGCGATGTCAGGGCCGTTCAGGAGCAGATCCTGGCCGAAGACTACGAATCCTGCGCCGGCTATTTACCAGGTGAATGCTGGGGCCGCGAAACCTCGATCAAGGTGGTCTCGAATTTCAAAACCACCATTCCGGACATGAAATTCGACATCAAGGAAGTGCTGGTCGCGGGCGATCGCGTGATCGTACGCGGCGAGGTCACGGGCACGCCCTCTGGCGAACTGTTCGGCGTGCCGCACTCCGGCAACAGTTTTAGGATCATGGCCGTCGACATTCAGACCGTCCGGGACGGCAAAATAGCAAAAACCTTTCACATGGAAAACTGGCTGAGCGCCATCGGGCAGCTCCGCGCCAACTAGCGCTGGCCGCCCCGCAACTGTCCACGTCCCCGAAGACCCTTATGCTCAAGGCAGGGAGAAACCAGGATGAAACGGGCGCTCGATATCGCGGCAATCGTCTTGACCTCGCTGTTGCTGCTCGGCTTCGTGGTCCTGTCGCTGCGCGGCTTTGTCGATCCGCAAGCGGCGTCAGCCCGGTTCGGCGCGCCGGTGTCGGATGCTCCCGGCGCCTTGTTTTACCGGGTTTATCTTTCCCGCAATCTCGTCATCGCCGTTTCAGGCGCGATTTTTCTGCTCTCGCGGCAATGGACGGCGCTGGCCGTCCTTTTGACCGCGGCCGCGGCGCTGCCCTTGTTCGACATGTCGGTACTATTGCTGAACGGCGTGACGCCGCCCCCCGTTCACCCGGTCGCGCTCGCGCTTCTCGGGATCACCGCCGCGCTACTTTGGCGGCGCGCTCGCGCGGTCAGGGTTTGAGCCCGCAAAGGCCCCATCATCTTTCGGTTCCCCTGGGCTCATCGACCGCTCGCCTCATTAAGATTTGGGCGGTAGATTGCCTCGAATCGACGAGGCCCGAGAGACCAAGACAACATGACCGTACGCCTGCATCGCGGCGATCTGCCCGATCTCACCCGCTACACCGGCTCTGTGGCGATCGATACCGAGACCATGGGGCTCGATCCGCATCGCGACCGGCTCTGCGTGGTGCAGCTCTCGAACGGCGACGGCAGCGCCGACGTGGTGCAAATTCCCAAAGACTACGGAAAGGATCATCCCGACGCGCCCAACCTGAAGGCGCTGCTCGGCAATCCCAAGGTAACAAAAATCTTTCACTTCGCGCGGTTCGATATTGCCGCGCTCTACAACGCCTTCGGCGTGATGCCGCAGCCGCTCTACTGCACCAAGATCGCCTCGCGGCTTTGTCGCACCTACACTGATCGCCATGGCCTGAAGGATCTGGTGCGCGAGGTGCTCAACATCGACCTGTCGAAGCAGCAGCAATCGAGCGACTGGGGCTCGCAAACCTTGAGCGAGGCACAACTGGCCTATGCGGCCTCCGACGTGCTGCATCTGCATGCGCTGCGCGAGCGCCTCGACACCATGCTCGCGCGCGAGGGCCGCCTGGAGTTGGCGCAGGCCTGTTTCGAATTTCTGCCGACGCGGGCCAAGCTCGATCTGCAGGGCTGGGCCGCCGAGGACATTTTCGCGCATTCATAGGCTGCCCCGTTTCGGTCACACTCGTAAGCCGAGGTCGGGCTGCATACGTGGGTGATGCCGGCTACAATAGCCGGCACACCCGATGCGCTTTGGAGCAGCGGTGAGTTCGGTTCAGAATCCTGCCTATCAAGCCGGAATGGAGGCGCGCTTCAAGATCGCCGCGCGCCACAGCCGGATGGTGCGGGCGCTGCGCGTCGCGGTCCCGGCGGCCGTGATCCTGGCGATGGCTGCCGTTGTCGCGGTGTCGATCTTCAATCCGTTCCGGATGCTGTTGCCCAAGCTGCCGCTCGACGTCGGAAACCTGGTCGTCTCCGGCACCAAGATCACCATGGAATCGCCGCACCTCTCCGGCTACACCCCTGACCGGCGGCCGTACGAACTCTGGGCCAACACCGCGACCCAGGACCTCACCGATCCGGATCGTGTCGATCTGAAGAAGTTGCGGGCCAAGGTTTTGATGGAAGATCAGTCGACGGTCACGCTGGACGCCCTCAACGGGTTGTTCGACAGCAAGGAGCAGCTGCTCGACCTGCACAAGGATATCTATTTGCAGACCACCACTGGCTATGAAGCGTGGCTGACGCAGGCCTTTGTCGACATGGTCAAGGGCACGGTGACATCGGAGGAACATGTCGATGTGAAATGGGCGGACGGAACGATATCCGCCGACAATGTCGTGATGCATCTCGACAAGCTGGCGACCGATAACACATCGCAGCAGCCCGCCGCGGCAGCACCGCCTGCGCCCGAGCCTGCGCCTCATCCCGCCAAGACGCGGTCCATCCCCAGCAAGTCCTCAAACCCGAAATGATCTTGATGCGAATTTCTCCGCCCAGCACCCTGATACGGCGGATCGCGCACGGTGGCTGTGCGCTCGCATGTGCGCTCGCGCTGCTTGCGGGCGAAAAAGCCGTTGCGCAGAGCGCGGTGACGGGCGTGCCCAACGCGATGCAGGGCTTTTCGCAAAATCGCGACCAGCCGATTCAGATCGAAGCCGCGACGCTTGAGATGCGCGACAAGAAGAAGGAAGCGACGTTCTCCGGCAATGTGAAGGTGGTGCAGGGCGACACCACCATGACGTCAAAGATATTGGTGGTCTTCTACGAATCGAACTCGAATTCCTCGCCGACGCCCGCAGCCAATACCAAGGCCGCGCCCAAAGCGGCGCCGATGCAGGCCGCGACCCCCGGTCCCGAGGGCGCCTCGTCGATAAAACGGCTCGAGGCCAAGGGCAACGTGGTCGTCACTCAGAAGGATCAGGTCGTGACCGGGGAGACCGCGGTGTTCGACACCAAGACCAACCTGATCACCATGCTCGGAGGGGTGGTTTTGACCCAGGGCAAAAACGTGCTGCGCGGCGACCGGCTGCTGGTCGACATGACGACGGGCGTGTCGCGGGTCGAATCCGACTCAGGCCGGGTGCAGGGCCTGTTCCAGTCGTCCGGCCAGCAGGGCGGCCCCCTTCTCCCCGGCGCACCGCCTCCGCCGACGGGACCGGGCGCCCCAAATAAACCAAAATAATATCAATCGCTTATGTGCCATCGACAGGCGGTGTGGTTGAAGGGCGGGGCGCAAGCCTGTATCTACGGGACCGGGCCGGCGGCGATCTGAGCCTCAAATGTAAGGGTGTCTCGCTGGGCAAGGGACATTCAATCCCTCATGTTGCGCGCGTATCGAGCAGCCGCGTCGCGTCGCGGGCAAACCGTGAAAGGCTTGAAGCAAGGCGGGGATGGTGGATTTACTCGGCATGTTCCGTCGACGCCCGGCCAAGCGCAGTCCGCCCGGATTTGCGCGCCCGCGCGCGGATATCACGGCCCTTGGCGATAGCATCGGCGGGATGCTGACGAGCCCGGTGCGCGATGCACCGCCGCTTGCCCGCGATGCGCCTCCGATCAGCCGCGAAGCGCCGGTGCCGAAGGTAGAACCGCCGCGCACTGAGAGGCCGCGCGCGCCGCCGGCAGCGCGGCCAAAGACCAATGGCGCGGGCGCCGCGCCGCGGCCGGGCTATCTGGCTGTGCATAGCGTGGAAAAGAGCTTTGGGACCCGCCATGTCGTGCGTGGCGTCAGCATCTATGTCCGGCGCGGCGAGGCGGTCGGATTGCTCGGCCCGAACGGCGCCGGCAAGACCACGGTGTTTTACATGATCACCGGGCTCATCAAGGCAGATCGCGGCGCCATCGAGCTCGATGGCCACGACGTCACGCAACTACCGATGTATCAGCGCGCCCGCCTCGGCATCGGCTATTTGCCGCAAGAAGCCTCGATCTTTCGTGGCCTCACGGTGGAACAGAATATCCGCGCGGTGCTCGAGGTCGTCGAACCCTCGAAGAAAAAACGCGAAGCGGAACTCAATGCGCTGCTCGACGAATTCAACATCACGCGCTTGCGCAAGACGCCGTCGATCGCGCTGTCGGGCGGCGAGCGGCGTCGCGTCGAGATCGCACGCGCGCTCGCGACCCGCCCCAATTACATGCTGCTCGACGAACCGTTCGCCGGTATCGATCCGATTGCGGTCGGAGACATTCAGGATCTGGTCCGTCACCTCACCAATCGCGGCATCGGCGTCTTGATCACCGACCACAATGTGCGGGAAACGCTCGGGCTGACCGATCGCGCCTATATCGTCTATGCCGGAGAGATCTTGACCGAGGGCAATCCGGATGAGATCGTCAACAATCCGGATGTGCGGCGCCTTTATCTCGGCGAGGAATTCCGCCTCTAACGAATTCCGCCTTAACCTTGGCCCGGCAATCCGCCTCTAGCCCTTTTTTACAATTCGTCAAGCCGTGTACATCGGCTCAGGACTAGTTTAAGCAAGAATCGGACCAACTTTGTTAGGGATCGGTTCTTGGCTCCATGGCGCTGACGCAGAGACTAGAGTTCCGCCAGTCGCAGTCGCTGGTGATGACGCCGCAGCTGATGCAGGCGATCAAGCTGCTGCAACTGTCGAATCTCGACCTTTCGGCCTTCGTCGAGGAGGAACTCGAGCGAAATCCGCTGCTTGAGCGCGCCAGCGACGGCAGCGAGCCTCCGGTTGCCGGCGAAGGCGGGGCGGAGGGCGCCGAATTTTCCGAATCCAGCGATTCCGGCTCAGTCTATGGGGACGAAGCTTCCACCGAGCGTTCCGAGATGGCCAGTTCGGCCGCGGACAATTTCGAGCCGGTTCCCGAAGAGTGGATGAACCGCGATCTCGGCACCCGCGCCGAGATCGAGCAGACCCTCGACACCGGGCTCGATAACGTGTTCTCCGAGGAGCCCGCGGAAGCCGCCGCGCGCAATGCCCAGGATGCGGCGCCGACCGCCTACACCGAATGGGGCGGCGGCGCTTCCAACGATGAGGCTTACAACCTCGAAGCCTTCGTCGCCGCCGAGGTCACGCTCGGAAGCCATCTCGCCGAACAGCTGGCGGTGGCTTTCACCGAACCCGCGCAGCGGATGATCGGGCAATACCTCATCGACCTCGTCGATGAGGCGGGCTATGTGCCGCCGGATCTGGGGCAGGCCGCCGAACGGTTGGGGGCGTCGCAAGCCGACGTCGAAGCGGTGCTTTCGGTGTTGCAGAAATTCGATCCGCCCGGCGTCTGCGCGCGATCTCTAAGCGAGTGCCTGGCGATCCAGCTCCGCGAGCTCAATCGCTACGACCCCGCGATGCAGGCGCTGGTCGAGCATCTCGATCTGCTCGCAAAGCGCGATATCGCGTCTCTAAGAAAATATTGCGGTGTCGATGACGAAGATATCACCGACATGATCGGCGAGATCCGCCGGCTCGATCCGAAGCCGGGTTTGAAATTCGGTTCAGCCCGGATGCAGACCATGGTGCCGGATGTCTATGTGCGGCCCGGCCCCGACGGCGGCTGGCACGTCGAACTCAACAGCGACACCTTGCCGCGCGTCCTGGTTAACCAGATCTATTATACCGAATTGTCGAAGACGATCCGCAAGGACGGCGACAAGTCCTATTTCACCGATTGCCTGCAGAACGCCACCTGGCTGGTGCGCGCGCTCGATCAGCGCGCCCGCACCATCCTCAAAGTCGCAACCGAGATCGTGCGCCAGCAGGACGGTTTTTTCACGCACGGGGTTGCGCATTTGCGGCCGCTGAATTTGAAAGCGGTGGCGGACGCCATCCAGATGCATGAATCGACGGTGTCGCGCGTTACCGCCAACAAATACATGGCGACCAATCGCGGCAGTTTCGAATTAAAGTATTTCTTCACCGCTTCGATCGCCTCCGCCGATGGCGGCGAAGCCCATTCGGCGGAAGCCGTCCGTCACCACATCAAGCAATTGATCGATGCGGAAGACCCCGCGGTGATCCTTTCCGACGACACCATCGTGGAACGATTGCGCGAATCGGGGATTGATATCGCCCGTCGCACCGTCGCGAAGTACCGCGAAGCGATGCGCATCCCATCCTCGGTGCAGCGCCGCCGCGACAAGCAAAGCATGCTCGGAACTGCGCTCTCGGCGCCTGCCACGTCCTCCGATCGCTCCCGGGATACGCAGCCGGCCTGATTGCGTCCCGGCCAAATCGGGATAGTGTCGACGCGTTCCAGACCAATCGAGGCATCGAAAATGGCCCTCCGGATCTCGGGAAAAAGCATCAGCGTCGGCGAAGCGCTGCGCGGCCGCGTCAGCGAGCGCACCGACGAGGTGTTGCGCAAATATTTCGACGGCAATTATTCCGGCCACATCACGTTGAGCAAGGATGGTTTCGGCTTCCGCACCGACTGTGCGCTGCATCTGGATTCCGGCATCACGCTGGAGGCCGATTCCAACGCCGCTGACGCCTATGCCAGCGCCGACCAGGCGCTGTTGATGATCGAGAAGCGGCTGCGCCGATACAAGAGCCGCTTGAAGGATCGCTCCGCCCGCAAGGCCCATGCGGCTTCCGAGGCGCTCGCCGAGATGAACGCGCCGACGCTGGATGCCCCGAGCTACGTCATCGAGGCGCCGGCCGAGGGCGACGACGAGGTCACCGTCTACAATCCGGTCATCATCGCCGAGGCCACTACTTCGCTGAAGCGGCTCTCGGTCTCTGAAGCCGTCATGGAGCTGGATTTGACCGGCGCCGCCTGCATCGTGTTCCAGCACGGCGGCAGCGGCCGGGTGAACATCATTTACCGGCGGACCGACGGCAATGTCGGCTGGGTCGATCCGCCTTCTGTGAACTCCGGGGCCAACCGGGATTGACGCGCTTCAGCCCCCTCCCTATGGTCCGCCGCCCTCCGCAGCCCTTGGGGACAGGGGGTCAAGGAACACCTTCCCGAGAGTTGGCACCGGTCTTGCGTTGGAGTAGAAGCGCCCCACTTAGGGCCCGGGTGTAAGCCCGCTTTCCGCCTCAACTTCTTGACGCCGATCCTCTCGCCTTATTCTTAAACCTGACGGTCAAATTCACCTCGGAACGCCCCATGACGATTACCGACCTGGTCGCACCCGAGGCGATCCTCCCGGCCTTGAAGGTCAACAGCAAGAAGCAGGCGATCCAGGAACTTTCCGCGCGGGCAGCCGCGCTGACCGGGCAGAATGAACGCGCGATTTTCGAGGTCCTGCTGCAGCGCGAGAAGCTCGGGACGACCGCGGTCGGCTATGGCGTCGCCATCCCCCACGGCAAGCTGCCCAAACTGGAAAAGCTGTTCGGCCTGTTTGCCCGGCTCGAGCGCCCGATCGATTTCGAGGCGATGGACGGCCAGCCGGTCGATCTGGTGTTTTTGCTGTTGGCGCCCGAGGGCGCCGGCGCCGATCATCTCAAGGCGCTGGCCCGGATCGCGCGGCTGTTGCGCGACCAGGACGTCGCCAAGAAGCTCCGCGCCTCGCGCGACGCGCAAGCGATCTATTCGGTCCTGGCGCTGCCGCCGGCAAGCGCTGCCTGATACGCAACGTCTGTCGTTGCCGGGCATAGCCGTCCGAAGGACGGCGTCGCTTCCGCTCGCCTATGACCCGGCAATCCATCCTTCAGAAAAAGTTGTTTTGTTACGAAGTTTGATGGATACGCGGGTCAAGCCCGCGTATGACATCGTTCATTTGCCACAACGTCAGCGACACCGGCGAGCGCCGTTCAGTGACAGCAGCAAGGTCAGCGCTCAGTGAACGCTGACGGCCTGCAGCTCGTTGCTCCACGCATTCGCGATCGCTGCTTCCCGGCTGTCGGTCAGCATGATCGGCGTGCCGTCGGCGGCATGGAGTGCGAACAGTTTTAGGCCCGGCGCGATTTTCGGCGCCTGGGGAAACAACCCCGGTACGTCCTCGGAACGGATCTGCTTCACATAGGCGATATGGCCCTCGCCCAGGGTCGCCAGCGCCTCCGGTGAGACGCTGTTCGGTTCAAACTCAACATTACCTTCAGTCATGGTCTCGACTCCTCTGTCAGTCTAAGCGGTCGAGTCCGCTACTCGTTCCCATTATTCGTGCTCATTGATAGCAATTGTCTTAACGATCCTTTCCGGCTCGGGCCGGGCCAGATCGATCGACAACAGCCCGTTTTTCAAATCCGCGCCCAGCACGTGCATCCCCTCCGCCAGCACAAAGGTGCGCTGGAAGTGGCGCGCGGCGATGCCGCGATGGATGTATTGCCGGGCCTTGTCGTCCTGCTGGCGGCCCCGGATCACAAGCTGGTTTTCCTCAATGGTTACATCGAGTTGGTCGCGGGTAAATCCCGCCACCGCCAGCGTGATGCGCAGCCGTTCGGGTTGGCCGTCGTTGCGGTCGCACCGCTCGATATTGTAGGGCGGATAACCGTCGGCGCCTTTGACGACGCGATCGAGCGCACGCTCGATTTCGTCGAATCCCAGCAGGAACGGACTGGATAACGAAGGAACACGAGACATAATTTTACAAAGTCCTCTCGAAGCGACTTTGGCATTTCAGGGCCCTTGCGGCGCCCCATGGTGACCAGCTGGCGGCTTTGCCGTCCGGTCCACGGAAATATGGGCATGATTCTACGGACGTTCAAGCACCCATGGAACCGCGACAAAGTGCTCCAGGCAAACGTCATTCCGGGTTTGCGCTGGCGCGTGCCCGGGAGTGATAAATGTTAATTTGGCCTATAGCTCGATCCGCTTGCGGCCGTCGGAGGCAAATAGATGCAGCTTTTGGCGCGGCGCGGTGGCCCGGATCGGTTCGCCGATGGCGGGTCCGACGGCGCCGGGGACGCGCACGATCACCTCGTTCGGCGGTAATTCGCCCGCTTTGGTGCTGATGGTCGGCGCGTCGCCTTGTTTGGCGCGGACGCCGTAAACATAAGTCTCGGCACCGACGCGTTCGATCGCCTCGACCGTCAGGTTAAGCGCAAGTCCGTTTGCGGGCGTCTCGCTCGAAATCACGATATCCTCCGGTCGGACGCCCAAAATGCTCTCGCCGGGGGCTTCCGCGCCGACGCCGGAGTCGCGCAGCGCCATCAGGTTCATCGGTGGTGCACCGATGAAGGAAGCAACAAAGGTCGTTGCCGGCTTCTGATAAATTGAGAGCGGGTCGCCGATCTGCTCGACCTGGCCGCCATTCATGACCACCAGAATGTCGGCGAGCGTCATCGCCTCGAGCTGGTCGTGGGTGACGTAGATCGACGTCGTTTTCAATCGCCGCTGCAATTTGCGGATTTCGACGCGCATCGCGATGCGCAGTTTGGCGTCGAGGTTGGATAAAGGTTCGTCGAACAGAAACACTTTCGGCTGCCGCACGATGGCGCGGCCCATCGCGACACGCTGGCGCTGCCCGCCGGAGAGCTGCCCCGGCTTGCGGCCCAGCATCGGGACGATTTCGAGAATACGCGCGGCTTCCTGCACGCGAGTATCGATCTCGGGTTCGGCCATGCCGCGGTTGCGCAGGCCGTAGGCCATGTTGTTGTAGACGCTCATATGCGGATAGAGCGCATATGGAACACCATGGCGATGTCGCGCTCGGCCGGCTCGACCTGGTTGACGATGCGCCCGCCGATGTCGATGTCGCCGCCGGTGATGGTCTCGAGCCCCGCCACCATCCGCAGCAGCGTCGACTTGCCGCAGCCGGAGGGGCCGACCAGCACGCAGAACTGGCCGTCGCCGACCTCGAGGCCAATGCCCTTGATGGCCTCAAGGCCGCTTGGGTAGGTCTTGCGGACGTCGCGCAGCGTTACGTTTGCCATCTCACTTTTCCGTCTCGATCAGGCCTTTGACGAACAGGCGTTGCATCAGCACGACGACTGCGACCGGCGGCAGCATCGCGAGCACGGCGGTCGCCATTGCCACCTGCCATTCGGTCAGCGCGTCGCGCACGTCGATGATTTTCTTGATGCCGATCACGATGGTCTGCATGTCGTCGCGGGTCGTGATCAGGAGCGGCCAGAGATACTGATTCCAGCCGTAGATGAAGAGGATCACGAACAAGGCTGCGATGTTGGTCACCGACAGCGGCAGCAGCGTATCCCAGAAAAACCGGATCGGGCCGGCGCCGTCGATCTTCGAGGCTTCCACCAGCTCCTTCGGCACCGTCATGAAGAATTGACGAAACAACAGCGTCGCGGTCGCCGAGGCGATCAGCGGCAAGATCAGCCCCGAATAGGAATCGAGCATGGGCAGGTCGCTGGTGATCTTGTAGGTCGGAAAGATGCGTACCTCGACCGGCAGCATCAGCGTGATGAAGATGGTCCAGAACGCCGTCATCCGGAACGGGAACGCGAAGAACACGATCGCATAGGCCGAGATGATCGAGATCGCGATTTTTCCGACCGCAATCCCGATTGCCATGATCAGGCTGTTGAGCATCATGACGCCGACCGCCTGGCGCGTGGTCCTGCCGGTGCCGGAGACGATGGTGTTCCAGTAGGTCTCGAGCCCGTGCGAACCGGGGTAGAGCGGCATCTGGCCGTTGGCGATCACCGTGTTGTCGTGGGTCGAGGCGATGATGGCGAGATAGACCGGAAAGGCGACGATCGCAACGCCGGCCAAGAGGACCAGATGCGGCAGCAGGTTTCCAAAGCGGCGATGCTCGACCATGGCGTTCAGTAATGAACCTTCTTTTCGACGTAGCGAAATTGAAATGCGGTCAGCGCGACCACGATGATCATCAGGATCACCGACTGCGCGGCCGAGCCGCCAAGATCGGTGCCACCCTTGCCGTCCTGGAACACCTTGTAGACGAGCGTCTGCGTGGCACCGTTGGGGCCGCCGCCTGTCGCGGTATCGATGATGCCAAGCGTATTGAAGAACACATAGGTGATGTTGACGATGATCAGGAAGAACGTCGTCGGCGACAGCAGCGGAAACACGATGGTCCAGAATCGGCGCATCGGCTTGGCGCCGTCGATCGCGGCGGCCTCGATCACGCTTTTCGGGATCGCCTGCAGGCCGGCGAGGAAGAAAAGAAAATTATAGCTGATCTGATTCCAGACCGCGACAATGACGACCAGGATCATCGCATGGGTGCCGTTGAGCACCGGATTCCAGTCGATGCCGTTGCGCTGCAAGGCGCGCGCGATCATGCCGAGGCCGGGCTGGAACATGAAGATGAAGAGCACGCTGGCAACCGCCGGCGCCACCGCATAGGGAATAATGAGGAAGGTGCGATAAATCTGGACACCCCGGATATTGTGGTTCGCCATGGCAGCGAGCAGCAGGCCAAGTGTCAGCGAAAAGAATGCCACCAGCGCCGAAAAAACAAAGGTGACGCCGATCGCGTGATAGTATTCGGGAGTCTTCAGCAGGCTGACATAATTCTCGAACCAGACAAACTCGGTCGAGAGCCCGAAGGCGTCCTGCACCAGGAACGATTGCTGCAGCGCCTGCAGCGCCGGCCAATAGAAAAAGATCAGCGAGACCGCAAGCTGCGGCAGGATCAAAAGATACGGCAGCAGCTTGCCCGAAAAAATCGCCCGGTTTTCCATGATGCCTCGCGTGATCGATCGCAGCCGGGCTGAACCCGGCCGCGATCTTCTCCACCGCTACTTGGCGGCGGTGCGCTCAAACTGCCGGAGCATCTGGTTGCCGCGCGACACCGCCGAGTCGAGCGCTTCTTTTGCCGACTTCTTGCCGGCGAGCGCGGCCTCGATCTCCTCGGACCAGACATCACGCATCTGCACCATGCCGCCGAAGCGCAGGCCGCGCGAATTGTCGGTCGGCGGCTTATTGGTCAATTCCTTCAGCGGGACTTCGAGGATCGGGTTTTTCTCATAGAAGCCCGAGGCCTTGGTCTTTTCGTAAGCGGCCTTGGTGATCGGCAGATATCCGGAAACCTCGTGCAGATAGACTTGGCGATCGGTGTCCGACAGGAAGGTGAAGAATTTTGCTATGCCCTTATATTCCTCCGGCGCCTTGCCGCCCATCACCCACAGCGATGCACCGCCGATGATCGAATTCTGCGGCGCGCCGTTGACATCCGGAAAATACGGCATGGAAACCGCAGTGTAGTTGAACTTCGCGTTCGCCTTGACGTTCGGATAAAATGCCGAGGAGGTCAGGTACATCGGACATTCGCCCGACGTAAAGCGGCCTTCGCCGGTGTTGGTCCGCCCCGAATAATCGTAGCTCTTGTCCTTCTGCAGATCGACGAGGCTCTCCAAGAGCTTCGTCTCCAGCGGGTTGTTGAATTCAAGCACGGTCTCGAAGCCATCCAGACCATTGGCCTTGCTGCCGATCGGCACGTTATGCCAGGCGGAAAATTGCTCGATCAATCCCCAGGTAATCCAGGATCCGGAGAAGCCGCAGGTCGGGCTCGTCGCGTGCAATTTCTTGGCGTCGGCGAACAGCTCCGGCCAGGTCTTCGGCGGCTCGGCGATCTCGGCCTTCTTCAGCGCATCGAGATTGATCCACAGCACCATGCTCGACGAATTGAACGGAAACGACAGCATGTCGCCCTTCGAGGTCGAGTAGTAGCCGGTGATCGCCGGCAGATAGGATTTTGGGTCAAAACTTTCGCCCTGCTCCTTCATTAGTTCGGAAACCGGCTTGATGGCGCCTTTGGCCGCCATCATGGTCGCCGTTCCGACCTCGAACACCTGCATGATGCCCGGCGCATTGCCGGCCCGAAACGCCGCGATCCCGGCATTGAGCACGTCGGCGTAGCTGCCCTTGAAGGTCGGGACGATCTTGTAGTCGCTCTGCGAGGCATTGAAGTCATTGGCGAGCTTGACCACGACGTCGTTGTTCGGGCCGGTCATCGCATGCCACCACTGGATCTCGGTCACGGCCTGAGCTGGACTAGCGAGCGCAAGCGTGGCCGTGAGCGTCGCGGCAAGGCCGAATTGTCGAAATAGCATAAAACCCCCTCCGGAATGAACCGTCATCTCTCCATTATGCGCGTTAACAGCGGCGGATGACGGGTAAATGACTGTATAGACAAGGGGATGGTACGGGGGAAGCGCCGGCCAAGGGAAGCGGTAAAATGGACTGAGGGCTTCCTTAACAACGAAAGCCGGTGTTATGGTCCCCGCTCTTTCGCGGGGACGACTCGTGGTGGGGTACTAGCGCTTGCGCTCGGGGCCGCAGACCACGCCTTTGGCGACGAGGTTATCGATCTCGGCTTTAGAGTATCCGAATTCCGTCAGCACCTCGCCGGTGTGCTCGCTGAATTTTGGCGGCACATTGCGTAGGCTTGGTTTGGTGCGTTCGAGACGGATCGGGGAGGCGACCCCCTTGTACCAGTCCTTCTCGATGACATCGACGCGATGGGCGGCGTGGGCGCTGGTCAGCGCCTGGTCGATCCTCTGCACCGGGCCGGCCGGCAGGCCCGCGGCGAGCAGGCGATCGCATAGCGGTTCGGCATCGTAGAGGCTGAACACCGCGGCAAGCTCCGCACGCAGCGCATCACGGTTGGCGATGCGATCCTTGTTGCGGGCAAAGCGCGGATCGCCCGCGAGTTCGGGCTTGCCGATCTCCTTGCAGAGTTTTCTGAACGTGCCGTCATTGCCGACGCCAATAAAAATGTTGTCGGTCTTGGTCGGGAAGATCGCGTAAGGAACGAGATTCGGATGCTCGTTGCCGGTGAGCTGCGGCGGCTTGCCGTGCATAAAGTAATTCGCCGCATGCGGATGCATGATGGAAAGGCCAGTTTCGTACAGCGTGGTTTCGAGGAATTGCCCGAGGCCGGATCTCTGGCGCTCTGAAAGCGCCATCAAAATGCCGATCGCAGCGTAAAGCCCGGTGGAGATGTCGACCAGCGGCACGCCGATGCGCATCGGACCCGATTGCGGCGAGCCGGTCGCGGCGATCATGCCGGTCATGGCCTGAATGATGGCGTCATAGCCGGGATTGCCGCCGCGCGGTCCGTCGCCGCCGAAGCCGGAGATCCGGCAGTGCACGAGTTTCGGGAATTTTTCACGCAGCACGTCGTTGCCGATGCCCCATTTGTCGAGCGTGCCCGGCTTGAAATTCTCGATCAGGACGTCGGCCCGCTCGAGCAATTTCATCAGCACGGCGCGGCCGCCGACGGAAGCGAGGTCGAGCCCGATCGAGCGCTTGTTGCGGTTGATGCCGACGAAGTAGGCCGCGTCTTCGCCGTGGAACGGCGGGCCCCAGTCGCGTACCTCATCGCCGGCGGGCGGCTCGACCTTGATCACGTCGGCGCCGTGGTCGGCGAGGATTTGCGTGCAGTAGGGACCGCCAAGAACCCGCGTGAGATCGATCACGCGCAGTCCGGTCATCGCGCCGGTGGCGGTTTTGGAAGTCATGGAAACAACCTTCGCTCAAAGGGAAGTTGGAATGGCAGGAGCGTTCGGTTTCCAGAGCTAGCGAGGTTCTGGGGCGGCAGCAATGGCTTCGCGCGCGTAGGCGCATGCCAGGACCGACGACGAGCCGCGCCGGTCGCTGGCTGAAACTTCGGGCGAATGGCCCGCCGATTGTCGCGGCGGGCCCACCGGTCTTACACAATCTTCAGGCGCACATCGACGTTGCCGCGGGTGGCGTTGGAATAGGGGCACACCTGGTGCGCCTTCTCCACCAGCGTCTCGGCTTCTGCGCGAGGAACCCCGGGGAGGGAGATGGCGAGATCGATATCGAGGCCAAAGCCACCGGCCGCGCGCGGCCCGATGCCGACCGTCGTGGTCACCGCCGCATCGGCGGGCACTTTCGGGCCGCCCTGGGAGGCAACGAACTTCATCGCGCCAATGAAGCAGGCGGCATATCCGGCCGCGAACAGCTGCTCGGGATTGTTGCCGGCGCCGCCGCCACCACCCAGTTCCTTCGGGGTCGCGAGTTTGACGTCGAACGTTCCGTCAAGCGTGGCGGCGTGGCCATCGCGGCCGCCGGTAGCCTTGGCACTGGTCTTGTAGAGCACGTTGACTGACATGTTGGTTCTCCCTGTTGAGGTTTTCAGCGCTATTTATATTGCACACAATTTAATTGTGCGCAATATAGAAAAAGAACAGCACGCAATTTAATTGGTAACAATTGATCGCGGGCGGTTCCGACCCCACAATGAACCGGTAAGCTTGTGATTTGACGAGGTTGTGATGGCCAGGAAACTCGCGACGGACTTGCCCCTATTGCTCGGCAATCAACTCTGCTTCGCGATCTATTCCACCGCGCACGCGTTCAACCGGGTCTACAAGCCATTGCTCGACCGGCTCGGGCTGACCTATCCGCAATATCTGGTGATGCTGGTGCTGTGGGAGCGCGATGGCCTCTCCGTCAAGGACATCGGCGAACGGCTGTTTCTGGATTCGGGCACGCTGACCCCGCTGCTCAAGCGGCTCGAGGCAGCCGAATTGATAAAGCGCACCCGCAGCACCGAAGACGAGCGGCAGGTGCTGATTGCGCTCACCGCGCGGGGGCATGCGCTCAAGGAAAAAGCCAGGGCGGTGCCGCAGGCGATCCTGGCGGCGTCGGAGTGCTCGGTCACCGAACTGTCGGCGATGAAGAACGAGCTGGTGGCGCTGAGGGATCGGTTGAATGCGGCGCTGGGGGAGTAGCGGGGCGGGGGCTAAGTATCAGAACCGCTTCTTCGCGAATGCGCGGCCGGACCCAGACTTCAGATATTTCTCGAATGCGATAGCCAGATGTTCATCGCCGAACGCGACACAGGTCCTTATCCGCCAAGGCCCGTATTTTGAAGTGTGGGGGACCGCGCCCGCATTGTGCTTCGCCAATCGCGCGCGTAAGTCATCCGTAATACCGACGTAGAAATGTTGAGAGTCGAGACTTTCAAGGATGTAGACATATTTCATGGCGCGGCCCCCCAGTTTGCCAAGAAGGCTACAACGTAGGGCGCTCCGTACGATAGGCTCGCCGAGGGGCGTCTTCGCTGCGATCGGGTTTGCCTCGCTCGCTTCGCCACGATAGGCCACATTGTGGCTTGCCCAGCCGAAGCTCGCGAAGCGAGCGAAGGCTGGTGGAGCCAGGCGGGATCGAACCGCCGACCTCTTGCATGCCATGCAAGCGCTCTCCCAGCTGAGCTATGGCCCCTTTAGAACTGCCGCGCGGCTTGGGCGACGCGCGGGACACGCAGAATCCTGAACACAGTTCAGGACCGATCTCAAGTCTCTTCGTCGCCGCCAACGTCGCCAATGATGTCGGTGACGTCCTCGTCGCCTTCTTCCTCATCGGCGATGAAGGTGGAATCATCATCATCGTCGTCTTCGATGGTCTCGTCGATCTCGATGTCGTCTTCCGATTCGGGAACGACGGCCTTCACTTTCCCGCTGTTCTCCTCGGCATCGGCTTCCTCGAGCGGCACCAACTCTTCAGCCTCTACCGGCTCCGGCACCGCTTCAGCAGCGGAGGCGGCGGCGGCCGCGCTGGCGCGCGCGGCCGCATCGGCACGGGTCCGCGGCGGCGGGATCGGCGCAATCGGCACCACCTCGCCGGTGTAGGGCGAGATCACCGGGCTCTTGTTGAGATCGTAGAATTTCTTGCCTGTCGTCGGGCAAATACGTTTGGTTCCGAGATCGGATTTGGCCACGGGTGGAATCCTGGGAATTTTTGAAAAACGGTGCTTCACTTGGCTAGTTGAGGCGCCCCTGTCAATAGCGGTTTGCGGGATATGGATGCCTGCGTGACGCCGCGCGCCCCATGTGTTACCTGCCGCCCGCGCCGAGGACACAATCTTGACCCAATCAGATCACTTTGCCGATCACCCAACCCCGCTGGCAGCTCGTTCGAGTGGCCCCCTGACCGGCAAGGTTCGTGTTCCCGGCGATAAGTCGATCTCCCACCGTGCCCTGATTTTGGGTGCGCTTGCGGTCGGCGAAACCCGAATTTCAGGCCTGCTTGAGGGCGAAGACGTCTTAAATACCGCCAAGGCGATGCGGGCGCTGGGCGCGACCGTCGAGCGCACCGGTGATTTCGCCTGGAAGGTCCATGGCGTTGGCGTGGCGGGG
>WNFM01219795.1_pt2 | contig 17377 bp, 17 predicted proteins | sample 5400271 | NCBI WGS metagenome assembly WNFM01 (sample SAMN13153352, study PRJNA577476) | soil metagenome | isolation source: 60 cm saprolite on Douglas fir-dominated hillslope | place: USA:California | collected 2013-09-17 | reverse complement strand
TGAAGGACAAACTGCCGAACGAAGACGCCAAGGATTTCGCGACCGTGGGTGGCTACGTCACGGGACAGCTGACGGCCTATATTCTCGAACACTGCGGCGACGATCTGACCCACGACAATGTCCTGAAGCAGGCGACCAACCTGAAGAACCCGCCGCTCGGAATGCTGCGCGAAGGTGTCATCATCAGTACTTCGCCTGACAACTACCTACCGTTCAGCAGCGCCCGGTTTATCCGCTTTGATGGCACGAGGTGGGTCGCGTTCGGTGAGCCGGTTCCGATGAAGGATGCACCGTCCCGGTAACAACACGGACTCCGCCCTCTGCGAACCTATCCGCTTTCTATTCCGCTCTCTCCAATAGTCCGAGGACAGCCATGACCGCGCGCTTGGAACTGCCACCGCACCGGCCTCGCCCCGAAGCCGCCAAGCTGGCCTTGGAAGGCGTGCGGGTGGTTGACTTCACCCACTTCATCGCCGGTCCGGTCTGCACCCTCATCCTGGCCGATTTCGGCGCGGAGGTGATCAAGATCGAGAATGCCGCTCGCGGTGACGACATGCGCGCGTTTCGGACGTTCGAAATAGCTGGTGAAGCCGGGCCTTTCCTTTGGGCAAACCGCAACAAGCAGAGCGTCGGCCTTGATCTGGCGTTGCAGGAAGGCCGGGAGATTGCCCGCCGGCTGATCGCCGGTGCCGATATTGTGGTCGAGAATTTCTCTGCCGGCGTGATGGAGCGTCTTGGGCTCGATTATGCCAACGTTGCGGCCGACAACCCGCGTCTGATCTATTGCTCGATCTCAGCCTTCGGGCGGGAGGGCGAGCTGGCCCAGCGGGCCGGCTTCGATCCCATCGCACAAGCCGAAGGCGGTCTCATGTCCGTTAACGGCCATCCGGACGCTCCGCCGGTGGTCGTTGGCACGCCGGTGGTCGATCTCACCACCGGGATGATGGCCAGCAACGCTATCCTTGCCGCCCTCGCAGCGCGCAGCCAGCACGGAATCGGACAGCGTGTTGAGATCGCAATGTTCGATCAGGCGGTGACCATGCTAGCTTATCTTGCCACCAACGCGCTGATCTCCGGTGAGAACCCGGTGCGCGTGGGCAACGTAGGATTCACAGTCGTTCCGACCGGCGTTTTTGAGGCCGCGGACGGGCCGATGTTCATCTGCTGCGCCAACGAACGGACCTATCAACGCCTTGCCATCGACGTGCTTGGCCGATCCGACCTTGCCACGCATGCCGACTACGCAACTATGTCGGCGCGGGTGCAGAACCGCGAAGCGCTTGTTTCCCTTCTCAAGGGAATCTTCGTCACCGACAGTCGCGACGCCTGGCTGATGAAAATGCGCGCTGCTGGTTGGAGACGTCATCCGCGAACGCGGCCTGCTCAGCCAGATCCCGCACCCGACCGCCGGCATGGTGCCGCATATCGCGCCGCCGTTCCGCCTCAGCGCCACGCCGGTGGCGAATCCGCGAGCGGCACCAACGCTTGGCCAACATACCGCGCAAGTGCTGTCCGAGGTGTTGGGATTCGACCGCGCCGGACTCGAAACCCTGGCCGAGACCGGAGCGCTAGGCGTAGCGCGACGCGCTTCAAACGCCGGCAACTGAACGATCAACAGCGAGCGAGGACAAGAACATGGGACCGTTAGCGGGCATCAAGGTAATCGAGATGGCTGGTCTTGCGCCGGGACCATTCGGCACAATGATGCTGGCCGATATGGGTGCGGAAGTGCTGCGAATCGATCGTCCGGATGCGCCGGAGGCCAGACCTGGCGCGAAACCCAATCTGGTCAACCGCAATCGGCGCGCCATTGCTCTCGACATCAAATCCAAAGATGGCCTGGCAACATTGCGCCGGCTGATTGCCTCCGCCGATGCGCTAATCGAAGGCTTCCGGCCAGGGGTGATGGAGCGGCTGGGACTCGGGCCGGATGAATGCCTGACGACAAACCCGAAGCTGGTCTATGGTCGCGTCACCGGATGGGGGCAGGATGGCCCTTTGGCGCAGGCCGCGGGGCATGATGTCAATTACATCGCCCTTTCCGGCGCGCTGCACACTATCGGTACCAAGGATGACATTGCTATTCCGCTCAACCTGGTCGGCGATTTCGCTGGCGGCGGCATGTACCTGGCCTTCGGCATCGTCTGCGCGCTGTTCGAGGCGGCGAAATCCGGGAAGGGGCAAGTTGTCGACACTGCCATGGTGGATGGCGCCGCCTCGCTGATGACCTATATCCACAGCATCCGCGCCGCCGGCAAATGGAGCGACACGCGCGGGGAAAATGTCCTCGACGGTGGCTCGCATTTTTATGCCGTCTACAAAACAAGCGACGGCCGTCACATCTCGGTCGCCTCAGCCGAGCCGAAATTCTATGCCGAGCTGCTGCGGCTAACCGGGCTCGACAAAGACAAGGATCTACCGGCGCAGCTCGATAAAGCGAAATGGCCCATGATGCGGCAGCGCCTGGCCGGCATTTTCGCCAGCAAGACCCGGGACGAATGGTGCGCGTTGATGGAGGGCAGCGATGTCTGTTTCGTGCCGGTGTTGACGCTGCAGGAAGCCATCGATCATCCGCACAATCGAGCACGCAACACTTTCATTGAGGTCGATGGCGTGGTGCAGCCGGCCCCAGCGCCGAGGTTCAGCCGCTCCATCCCGCAATCGCCTCAGGCGCCGCAAGCCAGCGGGGTCGACCTGGACGGCGCGCTCGGGCGTTGGGGCTTTTGCGCCAAGGAAGTCGCTGCGCTGCGGGATTCCCGGGCCGTTCGATAGTTTGGGCGCTGGTGGGCCGTGAGCCGCTGGGTGTTGTGGCGGGGGAGCATCGGAGATTAATTGTTCGCACAATCGTGCGATTTATGCTAATTCTCGAGTCCGGGAATGGTTCGCACCACGCCGGCAGCGCGTCGGTGGGTCGGGGGAACCGAAAAAACATAGCGCACCACGGGAGAGGAAACGGGAATGACTATGTTTCGCGAGTTGTTCGAACCCATGACGGTCGGTCCGATGCAGGTGGTCAATCGGATCATGATGTCGGCGATGTCCGCGGGAATGATGCTCGACAAGGACGGTCAGATCACACCCGAGATGATCGCCTATTTCATCGAACGCGTGCGGAACAATCCGGGCATGGCCGCCGTGGGTGCCTGTGCGGTGGTCCCGACACCCGAACAGTGGAAATATCCAGTGCCGATCTACAGCGATGATGTCATCCCGTCGCTGAAGCGGCTGGTTGATGCTGTCCATCAGTATGACACGAAGTTCGGCATCCAACTTTGGGATGCCGGCGGCACCGAAGGTGGCAAGCGGGTCCTGATCTCGCCCTCGGGCCTGTCCTCCAACGCGCGCGCCAAGGGCGGAGCGACAATGGGGCCGCAGGTCAATAGGGCGCTCGAACTCGATGAGATCGAGCGGGTGGTCGGCTATTTTGCCGCCGCCGCAGCGCGCTGCGAACAGGCGGGCCTGGACTTCGTCGAAATTCATGCCGGCCACGGCTATCTGATCAGCAATTTTCTGACACCGTTGTTCAACCGGCGAACCGACCGATACGGCGGCTCCTTCGAGAACCGGACGCGGTTCTTGATCGAAATCGTTCGCGCGGTGAAGGCGGTGCTCGGCGACCGGCTGGCGCTCGGCGTCAAGTTCAATGGCGACGATTTCCTGCCGAGCGAGGGCTGGACGCTGGCCGACAGCTGCCGGCTCGCCCCCATCCTGCAGGCCGAAGGCGCGGATTATCTCAACGTGACGCGCCAATGTATGAGCCGCAGGGTTGCTACACGCATCTGGCCGAGGCCGTGAAGCCGCTCGTCTCGATCCCGGTCGGCACCATAGGCCGGATCAAGAACCCAGTTATGGCGAACGATCTGGTCGCGCAGGGCAAGGTTGATTTCGTGGGCATGGGCCGGCCAATGATCGCCGACCCCGACATCGTCGGCAAAGCCCGGCGTGGAGAGCTCGATGAAATCCGCAAGTGCCTCGCCGACTGCCGCGGCTGCATGGACGAACATATGCGCTCGGCAAGACGCGGAGCGGTTACAACTAGTTGTGTCGTCAACCCGCGGATGACGCGCGAGTCGGTTTGCATCGATATTGAAGGCGCCAGCAAGGACAATCCCAAAAAGGTGCTGGTCGTGGGTGCCGGCCTGGCAGGGCTGGAAGCGGCGCGGCGCACCGCGTTTTCCGGGCATCGTGTGACCTTGTGCGAGAGCCGGAGCTGGATCGGCGGCCAGATACGTCTTGCCGCGATGATCCCAGGCCGGCAGGAGATCGCGGACATGCTGCCCTGGTATGAGCTGCAGATTGCCAAATATGGCGTCGACATCCGGCTCAACACCACGGTAAACGCAGCGTTGTTGGCGTCGATTGCGCCCGATGTCGTGTTTGTGGCGACGGGGAGTTTACCGCAAGTGCCGCAGAACATGCTCGAGAGTGTTACCAATGCCGCCAACATCAACATCATGATGATCGACGACCTTCTCGAGGAGCGGATGACGCCCGGCGAGAATATTCTGGTGATTGGCGGAGATCAGATCGGTATGCAGGCCGCGGATTATCTGTCCGAGGGCGGCCGCAAGGTTTGCGTTGCCGAAGCGGGCGGTCATTTCGCGCCAAAGCTCGCCGTGCACGACCGCTGGTATCTTTTCAACCGCACCGACGAAAAGAAGGTCCGTCGCGTCAAGAACGTCCACAACGTCGAAATCGACGCCGACGACAATGTTTGGCTCGTCACCGACAAGGGCAGGGAACTCCTGCCCGGCATCGATACGATTGTGTTCGCAAGCGAGCGCCGATCCAATCGGCCCGTGGCCGAAATCGCGGAGGCCAAGGGGCTGGAAACGCATGTCATCGGCGATGCGTTCGACGTGGTTTCAGAAGATGGTGGGACCATCTTTGCCAATATCGCGCAGGCCTACGACGCCGCGCGCCAAATCTAGGCTGCTCTTCAGGGAACAAAGGTTTTCCAGTCTATCGAAGCGACTGGCGCCTGATGCTCGTCTCAGGTCGGTTGAGGTTCACGCCCAAAGCTGACAACGCCAACGAACGAAAGGGAACAATATGTCGGACCAAGCAATGCTCTCCAGCAAATTTGTAAATGGGCAGAAGGGATGCATCCATTTTCAAGTAGCGGGCCGCGGCGATCCAGTAGTGCTGATTCACGGCGGAGGAGCCGGAGCTTTCGGCTACAGTAACTATCGGAAGAACATCGGGCCCCTCAGCGAGAGAAATCGAGTTATCGTAATGGACCTGCCGGGTTTTGGTAAGTCTGCACCGCGCCCAGCACCGGACGGAATCTTCAAACTCATGTCAGCCGCGCTAGGCGAGCTTCTCGACCATCTCGGAATCAAGAAGGCAAGCCTGGTTGGCAACTCGCTCGGCGGCGCTACCTCGCTTCGCTTCACACTCGATTTTCCAGAACGGGTCGACAAGCTGATCCTGATGGGGAGCGCGGGCAGTCTTCCGATCCACACGGTAATGCCGAACGAGGGAGCGTTCCGGCTCCTAGGATTTTACCGAGGCGAAGGGCCGACGATCGAGAAGCTGAAAGCTCTGATCGATGTCCTGATCTATGACCCCGGCGGAATTACGCCGCAGCTTCTTCAGGAGCGATTCGAGTCGGCCACCGAGCCGTCCGTTGTCGCCAATCCACCGCTGCATCTCATGGGACCAATGGACCAACTTTGGCGCGAGCCGCTTGATCAGGTGAAGCAGCCCACCCCTCTGATCTGGGGGCGCTAAGATCGTGTGGTCCCGATGGATGCTGCATTCATCTTGCAGAAGCAGATTCCGAACGCCGACCTTGTGGTGTTCTCGAAGTGCGGTCATTGGGCGCAGTGGGAGAAGGCGGAGACCTTCAATCGCATCGTCAGCGATTTCCTCAATCAATGATGCGCCCGAGGCCGGAGTTCACGGCCCAGTACAGCATCGTCCGACTCAGGCGTTGATTGCCGGGAGCCAGCGCGCCACGCCAAATGGCTTCGGGGATGGATGGCGGTGAGACTAATCCCCTCGGAGCTCGCGCGTTGTCGGTAAGCTACTTGTCGGAGCAACGGCAAGAATCGCGGCGACGGCCTTCCACCTGTTTTCTTCCGACCTCTTTATGACCCTTGCCTCAGACAAATGAGATCGCTTCGGCCATCTCGAGGATCCGACGAATTTCGATCAGCGCGCGCTCCAGATCCGCTTCGGTTGCAGGCGCACCAAGGCAAAGTCGGACGCCAGGGTTTTCGCTTTCCATTCGCTGCAGTGCGCCGGGAGGCGCGAGCGTGATACCGGCCTGGGCTGCTTGCGCAATCAGCGCTGCAAGCGTGCGGCCGGCCGGCAACGGAAGCCAGATGTGAAAACCCGGCGCTGCCGGAGTGGCCGGCAGCCACTCCTTCAAGACGCGTCGCACGATAGCGTCGCGAGCAAGGGCCTTGTCGCGCTTGAGCTTGGCCTGTCGGGCAAGGCCGCCGTTGTGAATGAGCCTCGCCACCACTTCAGCCATCACGGGCACGGCCATCCAGCCGGTGGCGCGCAGCGCATTGATCGAACGATCGCGAAATGCCTCGGGCGCGATCATCGCGGCGATGCGAAGTCCCGGTGCCAGGCATTTCGCGAAACTGACGATATAGAAGCTGCGCTCGGGAATAAACCGGGAGACAGGGGCGAGGGGCGGCGACAACAAATAGCCGTAGGCGTCATCCTCAAGCAGATATGCGTCGTGCTTGCGGACGATCTCGGCGATGGCCTGCCGCCGTGCCGGCGGCATCACCGATCCCGTCGGCGTTTGCAGCGTTGGCATGCAATAGAGAACGCGCGCTTTGGTTTCGGCAAAGGCGCGGTCGAGATTTTCTGGGATGATCCCGGATGAGTCCATCGCGACGCCATGCAGGCGATAGCCGCACTGAGCCGAGAGCGCGAGCATGCCGGAATAGGTGTAGCTCTCGGTGAGAACGGTGTCCTCCGGCGCTGCCACCATGCCGAGTGCGATCGACAGCGCGTGCTGTCCGCCATGCGTGATGAAAAGCCGGTCGGCGTCTGCGGTCACGCCGAACGATGTAAACCACGTGACCATCGCCTCGCGGTGCCTGCGCAAGCCCTGGTGCGGCAAATATCCGAGCAGGTTCGACATTTCGCCGTCGGCGACGATCTCAGCAAGAACAGATGCAATGACATCGTCTTCGCCGGTATAGGGCGGCACATTCAGGGCCAGATTGATCGTTGCATCCGAGGGCCCAACACCGCGCGTTTCCGGCCGTCGCCTTTGCACGAACGTCCCGCGTCCGACTTCGCCTGATATCAAGCCGCGCTGCTCGGCCTCGGCGTAGGCTTTTGAGATCGTTCCGACACTAAGGTCGAGCCGTTGCGCCATGTCGCGCTGAGGCAACAATCGCATGCCGGGCTTGACGCGGCCTGAGGCGATATCGGCTTCCAGCGCAGACACAAAGGCGAGATAGCGTGGCCCCGGAATCGAAGCGAGGATGGGCACCCAGTCATTCATCTCTCGTTATCCGCAAGGCGCATTTGCAAGGCCGTTGAAGGCAATCTGTTGAGTAGTACAATTTTCAAATTGTTGCAATGTGCCGACCCAAATCTTCGGCGGCTCTCCTGTCGGTTGGGAGGCTGGCCTCATAACCATCTGATTTGAATGACATTCCCTCAACAGGTTTGGTGTTACATTTGTCTAATTGAACCAACTCAATGCTACATATTTTGGGTGATTGCCTCAGTTTGTGTTTGACAATTTCCGGCCGAGGCTTCTATCGTCAGCGGGAAGACGGCGGGTTCTTACAAGCTGTCAGCAACAATGGGAGCGCGTGTTGATCTACGAAATCCGGGTTTACGAGGCCGTCGAAGGCCGGGCGGACGCGATGCGCCGCCGGTTTCGCGACAACGTTGCGACCCGATTTTTTCTCCGTCACGGCATCGAACTTCTTGGCGTCTTCACGGCGCCCGTCGAAGACGGCCGCCTGACTTACATGACGCGCTTTACGGACGAGGACGCGCGCAAGAAAGCCTGGGCTTCATTCGCTGCGGATCCGGAGTGGGCGGCCGTGAAAGCCGCCAGCGAAACCGGCGGGCCCCTCTTGAAAAGCCAGACTGTTTCGGTGCTGTCGCCGGCAATCGCCGGTTTACCGTTGGGCTAGCGGCTAACATGAAGCCCGCACCCTTCGATTACGTCAGACCAGGTTCGCTCACTGAGGCGTGCGAACTCTTGGCTGCCGATGAAGATGCGCGCTTGATCGCAGGCGGTCAAACGCTGGTGCCGATGCTGGCGATCCGGCTGGCGCGTCCGGCAAAACTCATCGACATCTTGCGATTGCCGGAGCTCGCCGGAATTCGCGAAGAAAAAGGCGCCGTGGTTGTCGGCGCAACTACGCGTCAGGCGCACGCCGAGCGCGATCCCGTCATCAAGGCATCGGTGCCAATGCTGGCGCGTGTGCTGCCGTGGGTCGGACATCCGCCGACCCGCAACCGCGGCACCATCGGCGGCTCGATCGCGAACGCCGATCCGTCCGCCGAAATCCCGCTAGCCGCGGTGACGCTCGGTGCCGAGATCATGCTCGCGACCACCGCGGGTGCGACATCGATGCCGCCGGACGATTTCTTCATTGGACCGATGCTGACGTCGATCGGCCAGGGCGAGTGCGTCAGTGCGATCCGGTTCCCGGTCTGGCCGCACAAGCGGATCGGCGTCGGCTTCTTCGAGATTAGCGCACGCAAGTCGGATTTTGCGTTCGTTGCGGCCGCTGCCCAGGTCGCGCTCGACGAGGAGGGGCGTTGCCTCGACGTAGCGCTGGGTGTCGGCGGCGTGGGGGATCGACCATTGCGGCTCGATGTATCGTCGCTCGTTGGCACGAAACTGGATCCGGCGTCGGCGGCAGAAGCGGTCAATGCGGCGTCTATTGAACTGGACGCATCGAGCGATCTGCATGCCAGCGCCGCCTATCGCCGCCGCGTCGCGGTGACGCTTTGCATGCGTGCCCTCGAGCAAGCGCGCGCCGAAGCCGCCGCAAAATCCACAAAAGGTGCGCGATGAAAGTTGACTTGCGCATCAATGGCGTCATCCGTTCCGCCGACGTCGAGCCGCGCAAGACGCTGCTCGATGCGTTGCGTGAGAATTTTATTCTCCATGGTACCCATGCCGGCTGCGAGCACGGCGTCTGCGGCGCCTGCACCGTGCTGGTCGATGGCGAGCCGGTCCGATCCTGCCTGATGTTTGCCGTGCAGGCGGACGGCTACGAGATCACGACCATCGAAGGCCTCGCGCCGGCGCCGGGCGAGCTCAGCGTGATCCAGGATGCCTTCTGCGAAACCCACGGCCTGCAGTGCGGATACTGCACGCCCGGCATGATCCTCGCCGCGCATGCGCTCTTGCAGTACACGGTAACGCCGACACGCGAGGATATCGTCGAGGCCATCTCGGGCAATATCTGCCGCTGCACCGGCTACGGGCAGATCATCGAGGCGGTCGAGTTCGCCGCCGAGCGTTTGCGGATCACCAATATGCCTCGCCCTGCGGCGAAGGCTGACGAACCTGTCTTGGAGGCGAAATGACCGCCGATCCCGCGGCCTTCCGCTTTGTCTCGACCAACCGCAGGGTCCGCGAGGATCGCCGTTTCGTGGCCGGTCATGGCCATTTCGTGGCCGATGTTGCGCTCGAAGGCATGCTGCATGTGGCAATCCTGCCGTCGCAGCATCCGGCCGCCCGCATCGTTTCGATCGATGCCTCGGCGGCGCTGGCGATGCCGGGCGTCCACTATGTGCTCACAGGTGAAGAACTCGCGGCTGCGACCGATCCGCTGATGAACGGGCTTGATACGCCTTTGGTTAAGCGCCATCCGCTGGCGGTGGGGCAGGCACGCTACGCCGGCGAATGGGTCGTTGCCGTGGTTGCGGAAACACGCGCGCTTGCCGAAGACGCCACCGAAAAAGTCCGCGTCGCCTATGATCCCCTGCCTTTTGTGATGAATGCGGAAGACGCCTTTAAGCCGGATAGCCCGCCGGTTCACCCCGCGCACGGCTCCAATGTGCTGCTGGACCGTACCTTCGTCTGGGGTGAGGTCGAAAGACATTTTTCCGAGAGCCCACGCCATCTGTCATTCCGCGTGACCTGGGGGCGCAATTCCACGGTTCCAATCGAGACCTTCGGTGTCGTCGCATCCTGGGATCCCTGGCGCGATATGCTGGACGTGTGGGCGTCGATCCAGATGCCGAAATATCCCGATCAGATCGCGCGAGCGTTGCGGATTCCCGCCAACGGCGTCCGCGTGCATCAGGATGTCGACGTCGGCGGCAGCTATGGCGTCAAACGCGGCATCAAGCAGACCGTGCTGGTGGCGCATCTGGCACGGCGGCTGGGCCGGCCGGTGCGTCTGATCGAAGACCGGCTGGAGAACATGCGCGGCGGCGATGCGCACGGACCGGAGCGCATTTTCGACGTCGATGTCGCCTTCAACAATGACGGCATCGTCAAATCGATGAAGATCCGCGCGCTGGACAATGCCGGCGCCTATGCCGGACGTGCGCCGTTTCAACTGGGCAAGCCGATCGGCGCCATCGTCGGCCCTTACCGAATCGAAAGCGTGCAGTACCGGGCGCAGTCCGTGACCACCAACAAGGCCGTGCAGGAAGCGGTGCGCGGCTTCGGCCAGGCGCCGACCAATTACGCGATCGAGACCGCGATCGACAAGGTCGCCGCGGCCGTGGGCCTGACGCGTATCGAAGTGCGCCGCCGCAACTTTATCCGCAAGGAGGAGTTTCCCTATCAGATCCCGAGCGGCAGCACCTACGACAGCGGCGACTATCACACGGTGGTCGACAAGGTGTTCGCGCATATCGATTTCGCTGGGATGGAGAAGGAGCGGGATCGTCTGCGCGGCTCCGGGCTACTCGCCGGCATCGGCATGGGCTACTCGCCGGCATCGGCATTGCGGCCTGCCTGGAGCCGAGCGGCGGCAACTCGTCGTTCGAGCCGCTGCTCAACGAGAAAAATACCACCACCACCTGGATGGATTCCTGCCGCATCAACATCGATGGCCTCGGCTTCGTTACGGTGACCATCCACAACACGTCGTCGGGACAGGGACACGAAACGCTGGTTTCAACGATCATCGGCGAAGTCTTGCAGATCGATCCTGATCTGATCCGCGTGATCCGGCCGGATTCACTGGCGTGCTTGCCCTCCAACTCACCGGTCGGCAGTCGAATGGCCATCATGCTCGGCGGCGCGGCATTCCATGCGGCGCAGAAATTAAAGACAAAACTGACGCGGATCGCGGCGCATCAATTTGGTTTGAAGGCGGACAAGGTTGTCTATGCCTCCGGTGGCGTGAGCGATCCGAACAGTGACAGGCAACTCGGCTGGGCCGAAATTATCATTATCGCCCATCGCAATTTTCATCTGCTGCCGGAAGGCATGGAGCCCGGCCTCGAGGCGACGCATGTGATGCAGGTGCCGACCGGCAACAAGCTGCCGGAGGACGGCCGCGTCCAGATGTATCCATGCCACTCCTTCGAGTTTCATGTGGTGCTGATGGCGATCGACCCTGCGCTCGGCAAGCCGGAAATCAAGCGCTACGTCATCGGCCATGACTGCGGCACGGTCATCAATCCGCACATCGTCAAGGGCATGACGCTGGGCGGCGTCGCGCACGGCCTCGGCGCCGCGCTGCTGGAGGAGTTTGTCTATGATGACGAAGGCCATTTGATCACCCAGAGCTTCATGGATTATTTGTTGCCGTCAGCGCACGAGGTGCCGGCGGTCGAGATCGTGCATCACTGTACGCCGTCGCCTTACACCGTGTTCGGCCAGAAAGGCTCCGGCGAAAGCGGCTATCTCGGCGCTCCCGCCGCGATATCAGCGGCGATCAACGACTGTGTCGCGGCATTGGGCATTTCCTTTAACAAGCTTCCGATCCGTATTTCCGCCGTCGGCGATGCCATCGCCATCTGGTGCCGCCAAGCCTGCTCGATGCGATCCGAGCGCAAGCTTCCAGCTTTCCCTCGATCCGACTGATCGAAGACGGCGGAAGTCTCGGCTTCTCCTTTGCCGGGGGAAAGCCGACGCGGCCGGTTTCAAAGCCGCTGAGCGATTTGCCGGCGCGCCTGAAATGGATGGACGAGCAAAAGATCGAGCGCCAGGTGGTTGGCGGCTGGCTCGATATGTTCGCCTATGAAGTGCCGGCGGAGGAGGGCGCGACCTGGTCGCGATTGGTCAATACCCATCTTGCTCAAACCGCGAAGCACGAGCCGCGCTTTGTGCCGCTCGCCACGGTTCCGTTGCAGGACGGCGCACGCGCGGCCGAGGTGCTGCGCGAAGCGCACGCCTCGGGTTTCAGGGGCGCGATGATCGGAACCCAGCCCAAGGGCAAGGGCGGCGTGCTCGACGATCCCTCGCTCAAGCCGTTCTGGGAAGCCGCCAATGAACAGGGATCGGTGGTCTTCATCCATCCGGTGTTCGAAAGCGGCGACGACCGCGTCCATGATTACGGCATGGCGAATGCGGTGGGGCGCATCACCGATACGCTGATCGCGATGTCGCGGCTGATCTACGCTGGCCATGTCACCCGCTATGCCAACGCGAAGATTGTCGCGGGCATCGGCGGCGCGGCGTTGCCATATGTGATCGGCCGGCTGCGCAGGAATTATTCGCTCGACAAGGACAAACTCGGCGATCCCGACGCAGCGCTCGCCGCCATGTACTACGACACCATCGTCCAGGATCCCCGAGCGCTGCGCTACCTCGCCGACATCGTTGGCGCCCACAGAATTATGATGGGTTCGGATATGCCGTTCCCGATCGGTGATCTCGCGCCGACGAAAATTGTGACCGAGACCGAATTCTCGGATACCGAGCGCGCCGCGATCAATGGCGGCCTTGCGGCACGTCTGTTCAGCCTTTGAGGAACACGGATTCATGAAACTGGACATCGGCGGCGTAGAAAAGATTCAGGCTCCGGTCGAAGCTCTCTGGAGAGCGCTCAACGATCCCATCGTGCTGACACGTTGCATTCCCGGCTGCAAGACCATGACCGAGATTGCGCCCGATGCCTACAAGGTCGAGATGCAGTTGCGCGTGGCGGCGGTCGGCGGGTCGTTCGAAGGCGAGATCGCGCTGTCGGATAAGGCGCCGCCCAAGGCCTGCAGCATCAAGGTTTCCGGCGCGGGCACACTCGGCCACGGTAATGGCAGTGCACGTTTCGAAATTGCGCCGGAAGGACCCGATGCGTCACGCCTGACCTTTGAGGGCGCGGGCGAAATCGGCGGGCTGGTTGCCGGCGTTGGCCAGCGAATTTTGAGCAGTGTGTCGAAGCATCTTGTCGGACGATTCTTGACAGCACTCCGCAAGGAACTGGAAACGCCTGTCGAGGGTGCTGCGGAATAGCTTTGACGAGAAATTCCTGGAGGACGGCATGAGTAAAATTCGGATCAGCGTTGCCTGCGCCTCGGCGTTATTGTGGGGCGCGCCAGCATTTTCTCAGGCTCCCGAGCCGCTCTCCATCGTCGTGTTCGGCCCTCCGTCGCTCGGCGCGTTTCTGCCCCCCGTGATCAAGGCGCAAAAGCTCGACGAGAAGAACGGGCTTGTGATCAAGTTCGAGGAACGCACGCCCGACGCCTATGCCGCGCAATTCAACTCCGGCGAATTCCAGCTTGGCGGCAGTGCGTCGTTGTTGACCGTCGGCCTTGCGGATACGCGCGGCGTCAAAGTGACTTATCTCTTCAACCTGTTCGATTTCTGGGGAGCGGTCGTTACTTCCCGGCCTGACGTCAAGACCCTCAGAGATCTCGAAGGCAAGGATCTCGCTGCGGCCAAAGGCACCACCAATTATGTGATGTTCGACTGGTTTGCGCGCCAACTCGGCGCCGACACTGCGAAATTTTCTGTGATCAATACCGCAACTCCCGGCCTGATCGGCTACGCGATGGCCGACCGCGCGGCGGCGGTCCAGCTCTGGGAGCCGGCCTATACGACGCTGCTGTCGAAGAAGAGCGAGATGCGAACGATCGACCTTGCCATTGCCGACAGCTGGAAAAAATTCACCGGCAGCCGCAACATTCCTTATCTCGGTGTCGCCGCACACATCGATTGGGTGGAAAAGAACCGGAAGCTCGTTCCGAAGCTATACGCTGCGTATAAAGAAGCCGGCGAATGGGTCGCAGCTCACCCGGACGAAGCATCGAAGCTGATCGCGCCTAAAGGAACGCCCGACGACCAGAAGGCGATCGCGGAACTCATTCGCGCCAATGACCGGCTCGGCCTCAACGTGCAATGGGCCTCGGACGTGGCTAAGGAAATCAATTCGGTCTACGCTGCCGGAAGATCGATCGCCTTCCTGTCGTCAGACCCGGCCGCCTCGACGATCTATCAGGCACCAAGCCAATGAGTGAGGCCGCCCCTCAAGCCGGGTCGCCGCTCGTGACCATGTTGTCCGTGACGGTGAGACGGCTGGGGGCGTCGGTTCTGCCTTTCGTCGTGGTAATATTGATCTGGCAATTCGCCTCGCTATTTTTCCCGCGGTTTCTGTTTCCGTCGTTGATCGATGTGTTCTGGCGCTGCCTTGAAATATTCTCAAACGGGACAATGTTCGCCGACGTGCTGGCGACGATCCTTCGCATTCTCGCGGGGCTTGCCGGCGCGTTTGTCGTCGGTGGGGCTCTGGCGCTGTTGATGGTGCGCTCGCGCGCGACCGACAATTTCCTTTCGCCCATCCTGACATTGTTCCAGGGCATTCCCGCGCTGTCCTGGGTGGTATTTGCGATCATCTGGTTTCATGGCGTCGAATTTCGTATTTTCTTCATCATGGTGATGACGACGCTGCCAGCGTTTACGTTTCAGGTACTGGGCGCCTTGCGCGAGATGTCCAGAGACCTCATGGAGATGGTGTTCAGCTTCCGCCCCACCCGCATAAAACTGTTCCGGGTGATGATCGCGCCGGCGATCCTGCCGGACATTCTCACGGCGTGGAAAGTCAATCTCGGCAACGCCTCGCGCGTTGTCGTTGTCGCCGAACTGGTCGGCGCCACCGGCGGCGTCGGCTATCAATTGCTGCAGCAACAGCAGCTTTTCGATATGGCCGGTGCGCTGGCCTGGACGTTGCAACTGGTGTTTTTCGTATTGATCGTGCAAGGCGCATTGACGCTGATCGAAAATGCCGCGTTTCGTTACCGCGCGGTATCGGAGCGCGCGATATGAGGGATACCGTTACGCCAACTGAAGCTGCTATTCACCTCGATCATGTCTCCAAAGTGTTTGGCAAGGCAGGCAATGACGCGTCATACCGTGCGGTGGATGGCCTTAATCTGGACGTTCGCCCTGGCCAGATGCTGGCGCTCCTCGGCAAGACCGGTTGCGGCAAGTCAACGATTTTCAACATGATTGCGGGTTTGACCGAGCCGACCAGCGGCACGGTGCGGGTCAGCGGGCGCGATCCTTTCACGGATTTCGATTCGTTTCGCGGCAAGATGGCGATTGTGTTCCAGAACGACCGGCTATTGCCATGGCGCACCGCGATCCAGAACGTCGAACTGGGACTGGAGATGCTCGATGTCTCGGTAGCGGAGCGGCGGACGACGGCGCAGTTGTGGCTCACGAAGCTTGGGCTAGGCGGACACGAGAATGACTATCCGCACGCGCTGTCCGGCGGCATGCGTCAGCGCGTTTCCATCGCGCGCGCATTTGCGACCAACGCCGATATCCTGCTGTGCGACGAGCCGTTCTCCGCGCTGGACGAATCGACCGCCGGGCGGCTTCGCTCGGAATTCGTCCAGCTGGTGAAGGAAAACGGCAAGACCGCCGTTTTCATCACCCATTCGATCAGCGAGGCGCTGGAGATCGGCGATCGGATCGTCGTTCTGAAACGTCCCGCAAAGATTGCGTACGATGTCAGCTTTGACGGCGGCACGGACCGGGAAGAACGGGAGCTTATTCGAAGCCGGATCGGTGACGTGCTCGCCGCTTGACGGAAGCCGCGCGGCGCGAGGTTGGAATGACCAAATGTCAGAGGGGCGATCGCTGGGGCCGCTCCGGGCTTCAACACTTCGGTCCATCCATGACGCGATAGAACGTCTCGACCATTCCGAATACCGGAGTCGCGTGTCCCGTCGCACGTCCAATATCGAGTACGATGCCCATGTCCTTCAACAGGATGGCGCGGAAACGGCCGCGCCACGCGGGGTCGGGGTGACCTTCATAGAAAGCCAGCAGAGCCTGCACCAGAAAAGTGATGCCCCTGGTCTCGCCCGCCGCTTTACCCCGCGCGTATTCCCGGAGAATAGGATTGTCAGCAAAGCCTCCCGACAAAGCCTCCGGCAGCTTTTCGATGTCGATACCAAAGCCTGTACCGAGGTGAATGGCCTCCGCGACGGCGGCGACGCCGACGAAGTTGATTAACTGGTTGCAGGCCTTCGTGGCCTGCCCGGAGCCGACGGGCCCCATATGAGTGAGGCGGTTTGCATAGCTCATGATGATCGGACGAGCGCATTCAAGGTCCTGTGCTTCGCCACCCGCCATCGCGGCAAGCGCACCGGCCCGCGCGCCGACCGAGCCGCCTGAAACGGGAACGTCAAGCCAGCTCATGCCCGCTTCGTCCCACAGACGCTTTGCCATCTCACGTGTCGTCGGTGGATGTATCGTCGAATTGTCGAGTAGCAGACTGGCGCGCCCCTTGGCGGAAGCAATGCCCTTTGGGCCGAAGACGACCGCTTCCAGCGCGCTGGCGTCGGTAACGCAGGTGCAGACGATGTCGCACCGTCGCGCCACATCAGCAGGGGATCCAGCAGCGATCGCGCCGTGATCCAGTAACGACTGCATTTTGCCAGGCGTTCGGTTCCAGATCGAAAGCTCGAAGCCCGCGGCGAGGATTCGCCTGGCGATCGGCTCTCCAATATTCCCGAGACCGATGAAGCCAACGGAAGCTGTCATGTGCAAGATCTCTCATATTAGGATTTCTAAGACTCTCCAGTAGGATGGAACCATGCATCCGAATTTCATTGCACGATCGTGCGATTTTGGATAGTTTCACAGTTGCGGCTCGCAGCAAAGGCCCTCATTGACCGGCTGGCTAGATCGCTATTTTGGCACTACGGTGCAATTGACGCGTCGCACACGAAAACGTGGCGCGAGTTGCGACGCGGCTAGCGGGAGTAACCCATGAGCGACATCGAACGACGCCAACTTGGCCGCACCGGCCTGTCGGTGACCGCTCTGGGGTTCGGCGCCATGGATCTGGGCGGTCCGCCGGCGGCGAACGAAATTTCCGACGACGAGGCCGGCCGGGTGCTGAATGCCGTGCTCGACAGCGGCATCAATTTCATCGACACGGCGGTCTGCTACGGGACCAGTGAAGCACGCATCGGCCGTGCCATCTCGCACCGGCGCGGGGAGGTCATCCTGGCGACC
>WNFM01295045.1_pt1 | contig 17378 bp, 16 predicted proteins | sample 5400271 | NCBI WGS metagenome assembly WNFM01 (sample SAMN13153352, study PRJNA577476) | soil metagenome | isolation source: 60 cm saprolite on Douglas fir-dominated hillslope | place: USA:California | collected 2013-09-17 | reverse complement strand
CCCTGCGGAGCGCAACTCTTCCGCGATTTCCTCAATTGCTCCATCCACCGACGCGCGGTCTATATCGTTGGTAAAACGCACCTCGGCCCCTGCCAGGCGGGTCAGGCGATAATTGCCCTCTATCCTTTCAGGTGGCGAGCCGGAGTAGACAGCCACCATTGACAGACCGGCACGTGCCGCAACCGCTGCTGTCGCGCGCACAGAGTTGGATTGAGGCCCAGCTCCCGTTACCAGCGTATCGGCTCCCTGAGCCAGCGCGTCCGCCAGCAGGAACTCCAATCCTCGTATCTTGTTGCCCCCGCATCCCAGACCCGTCATGTCATCGCGTTTGATCCAGAGCTTCGGCCCGCCAATCGCCGCTACCAGTCTCGGAGCTTCCAGCAGAGGGGTTGGAAGGCATGCCAGGGCAATACGAGGAATAGCGCTCAATCGCAGCCGATCCTCCCTTTCAAAGTCCATCGGCCCTCCTCAATTCTGCCAGCGCCTGATCTACCATTTCGCCGCAATGACCAGTATGCTGCCTGTAATCGAAGAGCGCCTCAATCTCATCTTTCGACAGGTATGCACGAATCTGCAGATTTTCCAGCGTGGCTTCTTTGAGTCCACGCTTTTCGGTATGCGCACCCATTGCTGTTTCATAGACCAGTGTATGCGCAGTCTGTTTACCTGTGCGAACCGCCAGCGCCAGCATAACCACTTCAGAAAGCGCGAAACCTCCGGTTGCTTCCAGGTTAGCAAGCATACGCTCAGAATGAACATCTAGATTTGCCGTCAGTTTGCCTAAGAGGGAGAGAAGTTTACCAACTGCCATGCATGTTTCGGCCAGGATCGCCCATTCCACTTTCCAGGAGCGTCCATCACGTTCATGATCGTGTACCAGGCTTTCCATTTGCAGCGCCGCATTATGTCGGATCACACGCGCAAGCGTCCCCAGGTGTTCAGCAATCTCCGGGTTGCGTTTATGCGGCATCGTGATGCTACCAACAGTACCCGTAACAAACCCCTCACTCACTTCATCAATTTCGGGACGCTGCAAATTGTAAACTTCCTGACCGATCTTATCGCCGGTGGAAGCGATCAGCGCGAGCAAGTTGAACCACTCGGCAAGCGTATCTCGCGCGGTTAACCACGAAGTCGCCGGAGCATCCAGTCCAAGTCTCGCCAGAAAACTCTTTTGCAGTTCTAACGCCTGTGGCCCAAGCGAGGAAAGGCTGCCTACTCCACCTGCGAGTTGCCCAACATTCAGTCGCTCCGCAAGCTCTGCCAGTCGTTGGCGGTGTCGTCGCACTTCTATCGCCCAGATCGCGGCTTTGAAACCAAAGGTAATCGGCAAACCTATTTGCCCGTGTGTGCGGCCAGCCATTACGGTATTACGATGTCTTTCTGCCAGTTGCGCGAGATTCGCCTCGATCCCTGCCAGTTCTCGCCGCACAATTTCCCATACCTGGCGCAGGGCAAGAGCCATCCAGGTATCGGTTATGTCCTGTACCGTTGCCCCATAATAGAGCCATTCGCCGCTTTGATCCGGGCAACGAAGCTGCAACGCGTGGATCAAGCCAAGTGTAGAATGATTGGTAGCCTCAAAACCGGTCCGGACCTCTTCAAAGAAATTTGCATCGAGTTCAACGTTGCGACAAGTTGCTGCCACAGCCTTAGCTGCATCCAATGGGATGAGACCAAACTCTGCCTCCGTCTCTGCCAGTACAGCCAGGATTTCCAGCCAGGCACGTGTGCGCGGTATATCGTCAAAGATGGCACGCAATTCGGGCGTCCCCCACGAGTTCTGGTAAATCAGCGAGTCAATTATGTGGACGGGCATATCACACATCTCCAACTAGCTCGCGCACGCGGCGCACCAGCTCATCTTCGGCAGCGGCAATGCGGGCTGCTGCTTCCTGGCGCCAACCAGCGTGGGCCGCAAGTGTAGTCCGGCACTCAGCAAACATCGCTGCGAGCGGCCCTGGCGCTGCCCCTCCAATCCCCTCTCGCGCGGCTACCGCCGTTGCCGGATTGAGCGCCTGGGCAAAAGCTGCATCCGAAAGACCCAGTGGGCGCTGTATCATGACCTGCGCTGACCTATCCAGATCTTCAGGGGTGAGATCATTCATCGAGCGATTTGTCTGTGTAGCCTCGCGTACCAGTCGCCCAACGATGCGGTGCGCCGTGCGAAAATCAAGACCTGTCTCGAGTGTGATCGTCTCGGCAAGGTCGGTGGCAGTGGCGTACCCGCTTGCTAAACGCGCTGCAGCCAGGGGTGCATTGAACTGCAATCCTCTTACGACATCTGCCATCAGTGTGGCTACACCGCTGGCCAGTTCTAGCGCACGCGGTACGTCTCCATAGGCAAAGACACGATTGTCAACCTGCCCCGAGGGAGTGCGGCCAAGGGCCGTAACGGCAGCCAATGTCCCCATCAGTTCATTCGTAGCTCCCCTCACATAGTTCAGCGCGTAGGGATTCTTTTTCTGCGGCATGATAACACTGGCGCGTGTATGTCCATCGGCCAGCTCCACCAGTCCAAATTCGGCTGTGGCGAAGATTTGCAGGTCTTCGGCTAATCGATCCAGGTTGACGAGCGCCATCATGATGGTTGACAGCGCTTCAATAGGACCATCCGCCTGCCACATTGCATCGCGCGCATGGTGGGCCAGGCCGTCGAAGCCGAGAAGTTCGGCCAGTCGTGTGCGATCCTGGCATATGCGGGAACCGTTGACGCTGCCGCAGCCGGCGGGGCTCAGGTTTGTGCGTGTATAGAGCGCCTGCAGGCGATCCAGGTCTCTCAAAAGCGGATAGACAAACCCTAACAAGTAGTGACCAAAGGTAGTTGGCTGAGCCGGTTGTAAATAGGTGTAGTCGGCCATGAGCGAGGCGCGATATTCATCAGCGCGCTCGATAAGTGCTTGACCAGACTGAAGCAATGCGTCGGCGAAGGCTAACAGGAGTGCACGCACAATGATGCGATAGCCAGTAGTGGTTGATTCTCGCCGTGCGCGTCCTGCTCCGAGCCACCCTACTGCGGAAGTGTGATCTGTTAACCAGGCTTCACGATTGGTATAAAGATCACCCAACTCAGGCTTCGGAGTGAAGTCTGCAGGAACTGCATGTAATTCGAGCAATGCCGACAGAAGAGCGCCTCCATCTGCACCAGGGATAATCCCCTCCTCGATTAGCATGACAGTGTGAGCGATGTCCGCGAGGCTCATTCCTCTAAATAATGCCATTTGATCCGCCAGCTCCCGTGCAAACGCAGTCTTTACCAGCGCTTCAGCCGGGCCAGACGCCAGTCTGCTGCCAACTCCTAAAACGGTGCTCGCCTGTCCCTGTTCGGGCGAGAAAGCACTTTCAGGGCCACCGGACTGTTTCACCACTCTCGCATCCTTTCTATTCCCCCTTGCGGGGAGAGACTATTGAGGCGGAATCAAGGACAGGGGACTCTTCAAGCGCGTCTGGATTCCACTGGCCAAGTCGTTCCAGTTCTTCAGCGATGCGGTAGAACGTTTCAAAACGCAAGCCCGCGCGCAGAGATTCCAGCGCCAGCACCTCACCAGGAGGAATGTTGCCCAGGTTGACATTTGGACCGAATTGCTGGATCAAGAAGGCCTGCTGGTTCTTGAGCGGCGCTTCCCAGATCAGCCGATCCACCTGCTTCCCCATGCGCTCGCATATCGCGTCCACCTCTTCGGCGCGCACTGCTCCATGATCGTCGTAAATGCCAATGCCCTGGCCAGATTCGCGGGATTCAACTGTCACATAGGCGGCACCCCACTCGAGGTCCTGCAGCGCCTGCTCTGCCAGTTCAATCGCCGTTGGCTGCTGCGCAGGGTCTTTCTTACCAACTTCGGTGATCGGCGTGAGGCCGTGGTCGATGGCACATCGAATGACATTACGCCTGCGATGCAGCGGCAGCGGGATGGTGCCATCTGAAATCTCTACGGCGCTGAAACCTAACATATGCGCGTGCTGCATGAAGATTCGGCAACTGCTCCGCACGATAGCGACTTCCAACAGCGTTCCTCCGGGATAGGTCAACGCACCATGAGACGTTAGGTACATGAGCTTACGGCGCAATACATCCGTGGGAACAAAGGCGGACGTGCCAAAGGTGCATTTCCAGTGATCGATCAGGCCACCGCATATTTCCAGCAGATCTGAGGTGGCTGAGATACCTAGCCCTTTGTCGATTACCATTGTCAGCCCCTTCGAACGCGGTGCCTGTTCCCGTCCGGTGAGCAGGCCGTCGACAACGTTCGCCCATGCCAGTTCAGGCATATTGAACCTCCTCTGAAAGTTTGCGTAGAGCGGCCTCGACCATCACAAGGTCAGAACCCCAAGGCACAACCATCATACTATTATCTTTTTCAATATGTGTCTCCAGCAGACAACATTTCATCAATGTTGGTTCTTCACGCTGACCTGCTATCCGGCGAGGACACATTTCCACTCGCTGTGGTTCATCGCCATAAAAGTGCCGGTGGAACTGCAGACTGCGCTCGCAGCCAATCATAGTCCAATTCTGCCGCTCTGGATGCTCGTCGAGAAAGTATACTGGCGCGGATAGATCGTCTAGTCCACCGGAGCGGCATGGGACGAGATAGGTCGCCGGATGGACGCTTTCCGCGAGATCGCGCACCTCGATGCGCTCCAATTCGAGGAGAATTGGGGGCAGGTCCGCATAGCTTAACACCTGCTTTGCCAGTCCGTATAATTTAGGTGGCTCCGGGGGTGCAACCTCGACGACTCGCACTACCAGTGGGTCGGGGTGATGGATGAAGTTGACATGATCGTACATGCCCTTCAAGATCAGCGTTCCCTGCGGGCCGACGTCGAGTTCATGTGCGGCTTGCGCCAGCGCCGAACGATTGGCCGGGTCAGCGTCGGGCCGCTCGACGAACACACTGCTATGCGGCAGCGCGAGAACCTCCACCGAGGTGATCTGCGAGAACAGCGGCTCGCTCTCCGCCCGCATAATGGCGACGACGGCGTATTGCTGCTCCTCGTTGTGCAAAACGATAAAATCGGTGCGGCGGTATGCCTCGCGGCTCATCAGCAGGTCGGTGATGGCCTCCTCCGTCATGGGGCCGGAGTACGGTTGTACGCTGACCCGGCGATACGGAAGCGGCACCAGGTTTTTCACCGCTTGCCACTGCTTGGTTTGTGTCTGCATCGTTCTCCTGCTTTCTACGATGAAAGTCTGTTCCCTGTGCTTACAGGTCGCGCAGGTCGGGCGAACCGGCGCGCAGGCGACTGAGCTGGATGAAGTGTTCGGGATTGAGGAACAACTCGTTCATATTCCCCATCTCGTCGACCGTGATCCCCTCCGGCCTGCGCAGCAGGTAGTCAAGGTACTGGAAGGCATCCTTCGCACCGTAGCCGACGTGGTGGAAGCCCAGCATGCGCCGCGTATCGCCGTCAACGACGGCCTTCTGGAAGCCGCTTAACTCCGGGTACATGAAGGCGTAGAGCATGGTGCCCTCGGCGCAGGGGAGCGGAATATCCTCGTGCGGTACACCCTTGGGCGGCATCTGGATAACCACGACATGCTTGTAGCGCTGCCGGGCCTCTTCTTCGGACAGTCCCACCCAGCTGATTTCATAGGTGGAGTGCAGGAAATCCGGGTAGTCTGTCCAGTCGAACTCGTAGGGTTCGCCCATGATGTTGCGCGCGGCGGTCATGCCGCCCTTGCGCGCCTTAAACATTTCCATCGGTGGGCCGATGAGGTCGCCGATGGCGTAGACATTCGGGACGCTCGTGCGCATGTGCTTATCAACAAGGATCTCGCCCCGTTCGCCGACGGCCACGCCCAGGACTTCGCGGTAGTGGTCCGATTTTGGCCGCTCGCCGGTGCCGATGAAGACGAAATCGCAGGGCAAGACCTGCTCCTCGCCGCCGCCCAGGGCGCGAATGACGACCTCTTTGGCTCGTCCCCTCTCGTCGCCGCGAATCGCGAGCGGCTCGACGCCCTCGATGATCTGCATGCCGCGCTTGCGCATGCCATCTACGACGTACTGGCGCAGATCCTCATCGACGTGATGCAGGCTGGCGGTGCGCATGAGTGGCTTGCGCGCGACAATCGTGGTCGGACAACCCGCTGCCTGGAAGAAGGAGCCGTATTCGATTGCGACCTTCGAGCCGCCGATAATCACGCAGCGCTGCGGCTCGTAGTCCAGCTCTTCGATCAGCGAGACAAAGTCGAACACGCCGAGCAGTTCGCTGCCGGGAATATTGGGAAACACCGTCGCTGCGCCTGTGCCGAGTACCAGGTTATCGGCCTGGAAGCGCTCGCCCGCGACCTCGACTGTGTGCTCGTCGATGACCGCCGCGGGAGCGTTCAGAATATATTCCAGGTCAAGCTGCTCTTTAGACTGCCAGTTCATGAAGGCGTGCGCGCTGCCGCGCCCGGCTTTGAACAACTTCACCGTCTCCAGGATCGAGGCACGCAGATTGGTGGCATCGGGAAACCACAGCTTACCGGAGAACCAGCGCATCAGGTCCAATTCTCTCGCTGCTTCAGAGAAAAGGTGGTGGGGGACGCAGGCCAGGTGCGGGCAGCTGCCTCCAAGGAAGGGCCAGCGATCAACGATGAGCTGTCGCCCGCCACGCGCGCGCAGGTAGCCGGAGCCGAAGCGCCCCCCTGCTCCGCCGCCGACAAAGATGGCATCGTATTTGCGCTTGTCGTCGCGATGCACATTATAAATCGGCTCGTCCTTCTTCTCGAAATCCTCGATGACATGTCTCCATTGGATATTGGTCGTCAATGTCTGGGTGATATCCACGCGAAACCTCCTAGAGATCGAAACGCCGTGACAGGTCTGCAGTTCTGAACTCGCGTTCATGTATGTGCAGGGGGTCGAAGCGGCGAATCAGGGCAATATGCTCAGCCGGGGGTAAGGGAACAACGCTCACGTCCGGCGCAATGACCGGCTCGAATTCGGTGTTGTCCAGCACATCCTGGACGGTAGTATGCGGGTAGAGCGCGCGCAGGCGTAGAAAATGCGTTGCAGGGTCAAAATCGAACACGCCCAACTCGGTAATGACCCACTCAGGCCCACCGCCGCGCAGTCCGAGCGCCTGGCGAGGGACGCCCTCATGCGTGGCCTGGCCGACGGACGAAACAAAATCGATCTGTTTGACGAAACGGAAGACGCGCTTCCCGGCTTTATTCACCGGGGCGCGGTGTCCGCAGGTCCAGATGGTGAGATGCTGGACATCGGCGGAGAGGTTGCAGCCACCGCCGCCGCCCGGCAGCTTGACGCGCGGGGCATCGGCGCTCCCTATCGCCGTAACATTCAGGTTGCCGTGGCGATCGATTTGCACGCCGGAGAGAAACATGCGCCCCATATCGCCGCGCGCCGCTATATCAAACAGGTCACTGATACCGAGCGCCAGCACGCTCCCACGCTGCAAGGTCCAGTCGTTCGAGGTTGGAGGAAGAAAGGGCGGCTCCGGGTTGACGCCATAGGTCGCGCCTTCGATATGCACCATGCGCGGCGCATGTGTGCGTTTCGCCAGCAGCATCGCCAGCGTCGGCACTGGCGAGCCGTAGCCGTGAAAGACCAGCTCGCCGTCGCGGATAGTACGCGCTACCTGGTAGATTACCACTTCCGGCAGCGTGGCGTAGGTGATGGACTGCGCGCTCATGCGATTGCTCCTTCCGGCGCGGTGAACAGCCTGCGCCAGGACTCGTCACTCTCCTGCCACGACTCAAGCTCGCGCCGCCTGCTCNNNAGACATAGCGGCTCAGGTAGTCGCGCGCGAACGCTTCGGCTCCCGCCTGTGCCGCGAGATAATAGTCGTGCATGTGCGCGCGGTCGTAGGCGTAGAAAGGATAACACGAGGTAGGATGCGCGCCGTAAGGTGCCTCGACAACGGCTTCTACCCAGAAATAGGGAACGTTTGGCTCCATCTCGCGCAATTCGTCCGTCGAAACGATACGCTCAACCGTCGCGATCACGTGTTTGGCGGAGCGGATAAAGAACATATCCGCGACCAGTGGCGGAAAGATTTTCAAGTTTCCCTGTTCATCGCCGTAGTGAGCGTGAATGATGGCGACATCGGGTGAGAGCATGGGAACCAGCACGAGCGGTAGTCCCGTGAATGGGCAGGTCATCGTCTTGTATTCAGGGTGCAGGCGCAGGAAATCGGTTCCTTGAATGCTGCGCACGGGCAGGAACGGCACACCAAACTCGGCGGCGCGCAACTGCTGAAGGATGGTATGGCAGCAGGTATCATGCACCTGCACCTGCCCACTCTCGCACGCGCGGCGAAAATTAGGAGCCATGCCGAAATCATGCTCGAACCCGACATATGATTCCTCGATGACGCCGATGGTTCCCGCGCCGCACAATAGATCGACATCGACGCCATGAGCTGTGCCGATGACGCGCAGGTCACGCCGTCCCTGTCGGATAAGTTCGCGCAGGAAAGCCACCGGCTCGCGCCAGGACAAACCACCGCCGACAGCGATAGTCATACCATCCTGAACGATGGTTGCCGCCTCAGCCAGCGACACCTGCTTTTGTTCTGAAGTAAAGATCGACATAGCCCTGTCCCTTTTACTATTGAAATAAAGAGCTCTATTTGACCATCCAGCCACCATCGATAACCAGCATGTGCCCGGTGACGTAATCGGCCTCATCCGAAGCAAGATAGACAGCCGCCGAGGCGATGTCTTCCGGCTGGCCGACGCGCCCCCAGGGAGTCATGTCCAGCACCTGCTGGCGCAATTCCGGAATTTCTAGCCGCCAGCGCGTCATTTCGGTCTCGACCATCCCTGGGCAGATAGCATTGGCCCGGATATGGTTAGCTGCATAGTCCAGGGCCAGTGAGCGTGTGAAGGCGATAACGGCCCCTTTCGAGGCATCGTAAGCAGCTCGCGCCGGAAACGGCACGAACCCTGCCACCGAGGCAATATTAATGATGGTACCACCGTCCTGCGTCAACATCTGCCTGATAGCGGCGCTAGAAACTCGAAACACGCCAGTTACATTGACCGCCATCACCCGATCCCACTCCTCGTCGGGGGTCAGGTGTGCGAGTGTTGCCTGGCGAGAGCCGGTGATACCGGCATTGTTCACAACATCATCCAGGTGTCCCCAATGCTCAACTGCCGCTTGCACCATGCGGTCTGCATCCGCTCGCGCCGACACGTCACCCAACACAGAAATAGAGTGACTACCGGATTCAGCAATCATAGCTTCCGTCGCCTGCAACCCAGCCTCAGAAATGTCACAGAGCACCAGGGATACCCCTTCGGCCGCAAAGCGGCGGGAGATTGCGCGTCCAATACCGGAGCCTGCGCCTGTCACCAGGCCGATTTTATTCGCAAGACGCATAATCAAGAGTCTCTTTCACCTGTGTACACCGCCACGCTACAAAAATGTTGGTCAACCATCAGTCCTGAGGGTTGAGTACCACCAGCCGTAACTCGGTCATTTCCTCAATGGCGTAACGTGGTCCTTCACGACCCATACCACTGTGTTTCACCCCGCCATAGGGCATCTGGCCGGCACGGTAGAACGATGTATCGTTAATCATCACGCCGCCGACACGCAAGCTCCGCGCTGTCGCCAGCGCCACAGCCAGCGAGCGTGTGAATACACCAGCCTGCAAACCAAACTCCGAGTCGTTTGCCATGCGCAGCGCCTCATCGAGTGTCTCGTAGGTCTGCACCGCCACAATCGGGGCGAATGTTTCCTGGCAAACGACGCGCATCTTCGACTGCACATTCGTCAAAACCGCCGGAGTAAGGAATGATCCGTTGCGCTGGCCGCCAGTCAGCAATGATGCGCCCGCGGCAACCGCCTCCTGTATCCAGGACTCAGCTCGCCTGGCATCACCCTCGCTGATCATCGGCCCGATATCTGTAGCCCTGTCTTTCGGGTCACCTGTATTCAACCCCTGCGCTACACTCACAAGCTTTGCCGTAAACTCCTCGGCGACCGCACGATGAACGAGGATGCGCTGCACCGAAAGACAGACCTGGCCGGCGTAGGAGAAGCCCTTCAAGGCACATTGCGTAGCCGCATTGGCAATGTTGGCATCCTCATGCACAATAACCGCCGAGTTGGAACCAAGCTCAAGCGTACAGCGACGCAGCCCGATGGTACGCTTGAGCGTTTCACCGACAGGAACCGAGCCGGTGAAAGTGTAGAATCCAATGCGTGCATCGTTCAAGAGGGCATTTCCCACACTATCGCCGGAGCCGACGACCAGGTTCAACCAGCCCGCTGGCAACCCGGCATCGGCCAGGATAGCGCAGAGCTTAGCTGCCACAACAGGAGTGTAGGAAGCCGGCTTGAGTACGACAGCATTGCCAGCAGCCAGCGCGGGGGCAACCTTGTGCGCTACCATGTTGATAGGAAAGTTAAATGGAGTGATGGCGCATACAATCCCAACAGGAACGCGAATGGTGAAAGCCAACCGGTTCTCCGAGCCAGAGGTGGCTTCCAGAGGTACCATTTCTCCGTGAATGCGCTTTGCTTCCTCTGCCGCCCAGGTGAAGGTATCTGCTGCCCGTTCGGCCTCGGCCAGCGCGTCTCGTAATGGCTTGCCGGCCTCGTACGCCATGGTGAGCGCCAGGTCTTCAAGGCGCGAACGGATGAGCCCGGCTGTTCGCATCAAAATATCGTAGCGCTGCGTCACCGTCAGCGGCTTGTGCGCGAAGGCCTGGCCTGCCGCAGTCACCGCTGCATCTACTTCCTTTACCCCTGCCTGGCTCACGGTTGCCCACGGCGCGCCAGTCGCTTTATCCGTTACCGTCAGATGCACGCCTGTATCCCAGGCTTCGCCGTTGATCCACAATGGATAATGGTCCATGATTGCCATCCATATCTTGCTATGAGCTGTACGAGCTTAACAAAATGGGCTGGTACTGAAAAACCGGCCTTATACGGCGGTCAGTCCGCCATCTACTACCAGGCACGAGCCTGTGGCATACGAGCTGTCGTCTGAAGCGAGAAACAATATAGCGCGTGCGATTTCCTCTGGCCGTCCAAAACGGTTGAGCGGATAACGACCCACTCGCTGAGCTAACTGCTCCGGTGTGTCATTTTCAATCAATCGCTTTCCCAGGGGCGTCATTGTGGTACCTGGAGCAACGCAGTTGACACGAATGCCATTCCGCGCAAAATCCGCCGCCATTGCGCGCGTCAGGCTGATGATGGCTCCTTTAGCCGCGCTATAGGCGGACATGTGTTGCAAACCGACCAGCCCTGCAACCGATGAGACATTCACGACGGCACCGCCGCGCCCACCATCGATCATAGCACGAATGGCAAATTTGGAACACAGGAATGCACCGCGCACATGCACAGCGAAAATGCGCTCCCAGCTTGTTTCGTCAGCCTCGATGACCGAGCCAAAGCCTTCGATACCCGCATTGTTAAAAAGAAGATCGACCCGCCCGAAGCTGTTTAGGGTTACCTGAACCATCTTCTCCGCGCTTGCGCTGCTCGTTACATCAACTTCTGTCCAGGCGGCATGGCCGCCCTCCGCATTGATTGATTCCGCTACAGCTTCTGCTGCGGGTCCATTGATATCCGCGATCATCACAGCCGCGCCTTCACTGGCGAACAGCCGTGCTGTCACCTCGCCGATGCCAGACCCAGCGCCCGTGATGATCGCCACTTTGTCTTTCAGTCGCATGTTTTGTCCTCAACTACAACAGGGACACAACCCGATACCATGTTCTCCATCCCAGGGATGAGGTCGCGATTCTTTGTCTGGCATCACTTCCGCCTTCCTGCTGCCGCATTTCGAGCAGACCCATTCCTCTGGCGGACGTGTTCCTTTCAGCACCAGTCCTTGAAAGATATGACCGCATTCCGGGCATTGTAACGTCAACATCGGCATCTCACACCTCGACCAGGTACTGTAGAGGGTAATGCATCGCTTTGCTAAGATGTAAGCAAGTTGCATGCAAAGCACCATCCTCTACAGCATTTGAGAGACTAGCCTGCCGCCACGGGTGTTCGCGCCAGTTCATTGCGAACAATCTGCGCTCCGGCAGCCAGTGCGTGCAGTTTCTCAACAGCTATATAGCGCTGGAGCATGATCAGGCCGCAGTCAGTCGTGAGGCCCAGTTGATCGGCGGGTACAAACTGCAAAACTTCCCGAATACGATCCGCCACTTCCTCGGCTGTCTCGGTGATGGTAGTCTTGACATCGATCACGCCAGCCCAGAATTGTAGATGATTGGGCAAGGGATTCTGTTTGAGGATAGTACCCAGTCCACTCAAGTCGCGCCGCCTGCCACCGGTTTCCAGGTTCAGCACATCCATTTTGGCCTGATAGGCTGTCGGGATCACAAAAGTGCTGTCACCTGGTGTCGGGCCCTTACGCCTCGTGAGGTCAAAAATCTCGCCCGGCTGCGCCGTCTGATCTGGCAGGTAAGCTGGTGTACCACCCCAGTTGCCCCAACAGACATGGCAGACAATCTTCGCATGCTTGACCCCTTCTACAGCCCGGTTAAACGCCTCGATAGCCCAGTCCTCAAAACCATAGGGCCAGGTGAATTCGTCAAGCTGGATGAAATCCGCACCCATCGCGTCAACTTCCAGAATATCCTCGTTGACGGCTTTGGCTATATCCATGGCCCGATCCCGACTCGACTTGTAGTGCAAGTCGTTGGTGGCTTGCGCGAAGACCTGGATGCCGGTGTATTGGACCTTGATCGGCTTGTTCGTGGCCCGCTTGAGCGCCCTGGTCTGCTCGATCATCATCTGGCCGCGCCGTTTGACCTCCTGGGTTAGCGTCCCGGCGTGAAGACGACTGTAAATGGGGAAGCCGAGATAACCGCCGCCCTTGAGCTCGTAGCCCATGCGCCTGTAGTAATAATAGACGGCCTGCTCGGCATAATCATCGGCCTGGACGCGCGCGTCGGAAATAATGTCCAGCCCGGCCATTTCTTGATCGTGGGCCAGAGCGAGGACCACATCTTCGAGCGCTTCCCGCTCGAGGGAATCTGGCGGCAGTTGATCGCCTGTGAAGAAACGTGCGAAGTATGCATCCCACCAACGGGGGTTTGGGTAATTCCCAACCATGCTTGTCGGGAGTGTAATCTCCTGGTCTCGAATCTTCATGGTTACCTCCTTGAATTTGACAACTTTGTCTACTCATACTTAGCATACACGCTGAAGACCTAAGTGAACGCTTTACTCTGTTGCACTGCGAAATCCTCTAAAGTTCCTCTCGTACCATGCGGACTCCCTCGCCCATCGCTTTCAGTTTGGCCGCGGCTACCGTGCGGCTCATGTAACCCAGGCCGCAGTCAGGCATCACCAGTAGTCGCTCGGGCGGTACGACGCCGGAATCCAGCACCCTTCGAATGCGATTAGCAACCTGCTCGGGCTTCTCGACGTTGGGTTCCTTCACATCAATGAAGCCCAGTCCGAGAACCTTGTTCCGAGGAAAACTACGATACGATTCCATCTCCCTGAAGTCCCTATGAGCCGACTCGAAGTGAATGGCAGTGACATTCGCTGATTCGAACATCGGCATCATATCCGCTGCTTTATCTTCCCAGACATCAGTCTGAGCATCCACGCTGCCATAGCAGATGTGCCAGATCGAGATGAGGTCGTCCAGGCCTTCAAGCATACGATTCACGGCCTGAATCTGCCACAGGTCCTGGGTATAAGCAGGGAGAACATCAATGATCTGTATAGCCTCCAACCCCAGGCTCCTGAGGTACTTGAACTCCTCGTTGAGTGCCGCGGCTAGATCCATGGCCAGGGCAACGTTATCGTTGTAGTATCGATCCGACACGATGACACTGTTCTGCCCCGGTCCAAAGCAGCCGATCTTGAGGCTGCCAGCACGCCTTCGAATATGGGTCGGACCCAGCGGATCTTCTCGACGCACTCGGACATGTAGAATTTTTCGTACTTCTTGATCGAGTTGGGAGGCCCCCATGGTCGGAAGCCCTCAAGCATCTCCGTGTTGTAGTGAAATATCGGCTCAATCTGGAAGGCCGGGGTCTCCCATGGCATGTATTGTTGCGCGTCGGCCAGGATGTCGAGGCCAGCCAGTTCCTGATCCTGCGCAGCCAGTCTAACCGCGTCTTCGTAGGCTATCCGAAGATCCATGCTGCGGTACAGTGGCTCGTGTAGAGAGCCGAACACTCTTCCCTGTAACCAGTGGGGCCGCGGGTATCCGCCTATCATCGAGCAAGGGAGGCGAACCTCTTCACCTCGTATTTTCATCGGAGCATCCTCCTCTGTTTTGTAACTATGTTTCAATCTTTCGCAAATACTGTCGAGTTCTGGTGCCGGGTGAGATCATAGACCTCTGCTGGCTGCGTCGTCTGATCGAGGAAATAGGCAGCGCAAAGTCGGCTCCCTGGTTATTCCAACAGGCGTGAATGACATTTCTAGCGCGCCGCGCTATTGAAGGCTCTCTTCAGTGTTTTGGTTTGATCGGTACAATTATCGGCATGGACGCATATACAGGCGAAGGAAGCATCCCGCCAGAGGAGGAACTTGGGGTAGTTTCCAACTATACTTGTTGGCAGTGTGAACTTTTGCTCTAGAATTTTCATGGTTACCTCCTTGAGTTTGACAACTTCGTCTTCTGAGTATCCATGCGTAAAAACTGAGGAAATGGGTCTGCGTTAAACGTAAACTCTACGAAATCCTCCTTTCTCTAGAATGCTATTTACATTCCCTACCGTGGAGAGACATGACAGACAGCGGTGAGAATGACTGATAGGGCGAAACAATGGTTACGAAGCTTGCGCCAGGATTCAAAAGCCTTACAGACACTTACTCTTCTATATTACTCTTTGATATTCTTTAGTATACGGATTTTCAGATAAAAGTCAATATATTTTGCAAGGATATGGAAGCGTTTTTGGCCTTGACATGTCAACATTGGCATGGTACAGTTGAACACATACACAAATTGAACTTTTGCTCATCTTTGTTCATCTCTATTACCCAGGAGCGATGCGATATGTCTGAGCAAATTTCTGAGCTTCCCCTCTCCCAACTTCGTTCCATGCTGAGCACTATGTTCCGTATCCGCGCTTTCGAGGAGAAAGTCGATGAGTTATTTATGCGCGGCGAGATGCACGGGACGACTCATTTGTCTATCGGGCAAGAAGGAACTGCAGTGGGTGCAGTAAGTACCCTGAGAAGTGATGATTATATTACCAGCACCCATCGCGGACACGGACACTGCATTACCAAGGGAGCGGATCTCTCCCTCATGATGGCCGAGCTGCTTGGTAAGGAAACAGGAATTTGTCGCGGTCGCGGGGGCTCGATGCATATCGCCGATGTGGGAACGGGCAATCTCGGGGCAAACGGTATCGTAGCAGGGGGTATGCCCATTGCCACGGGTGTGGGCTTGAGTATGAAGATGCAGGGAACTGATAGGGTTTGCCTGTGCATCTTTGGAGATGGTGCGGCCAATGAAGGAGCATTTCACGAATCCATCAATCTGGCAGCCACCTGGGATCTGCCTGTTATCTTCCTGTGCGAGAACAACCAGTATGGCATGTCTATGTCGACAAGACGCGCCATGCGTAACGAAACAGTGGCGCAGCGGGCTGCCGGCTATGGCATACCGGGCGAACTTGTCGATGGGAACAATGTACTGGCCGTCTATGCTGCAGTCTCAGCCGCGGTGCAGCGTGCGCGCGATGGTCATGGTCCTAGCTTGATCGAGTCGCGCACCTATCGCTACAAGGGACATGCCAAAAGCGACCAGAATCTCTATCGCAGCCGCGACGAGATACGCGAGTGGCAACAACGCGATCCTATCCAGTATTTCGTGAACTATCTCACCTCTGAAAAAGCGCTGAGTCAGGAAGATGTAAAAAAGGAAGAAGCCGCTGCCTATGCCGCTGTAGAAGAAGCCTATCGATTTGGCCTGGGCAGTCCTGACCCCGATCCCGAGACATTACTCGAAGGAGTGTATGCATGACGATTTCACACCCGCAATCCTTGACCGGCGCTGCCGGAGAAGCTGTTGAGCTTCCCTCGCAGAAAATGACCTACGGTGCTGCTATCCGCCAGGTGTTACAAGAGGAAATGCGCAGAGACCCACGTGTTTTCTTAATGGGTGAAGACATCGGCATTTATGGTGGTGCCTTTGGTTTAACCAAAGGTCTGCTTGAAGAGTTTGGAGAGGAACGTATACGCGATACGCCTATCTCCGAACAGGCCATCGCCGGTTGTGCAATTGGAGCGGCACTCAGCGGGATGCGGCCGGTCGCAGAGTTTCAATTTAGCGATTTTATGACTCTCGCTATGGATCAGATCGTCAATCAGGGTGCCAAACTGCGCTTCATGTTCGGCGGCAAAGCGGAAGTACCCGTCGTTTTTCGAGCACCGCTCGGCTCTGGCCTGGGTTTCGCTGCCCAGCATTCACAATCGCTCGAAGCCTGGTTCGCGCATGTTCCCGGCTTAAAAGTAGTATTACCTTCAACGCCAGCAGATGCCAATGGATTACTTCGCACAGCCATCCGCGACCCGAACATCGTTATTTTTTTAGAGCATAAAGCCCTGTATAACCTGCAGGACATGGTTCCCACAGGCGACTGGCAGATACCGCTCGGCAAAGCCGACGTGAAACGAAAAGGCAAGCATCTCACCATAATCGCCCTCTCCATTATGGTTCACCGCGCCCTCGCCGTCGCCGGGCGTCTCGCAGAGGAAGGCATCGAAGCAGAGGTGATCGATCCACGCTCCTTGCGGCCCCTGGATGAAGAGACCATGGTGGATTCGGTCTGCAAAACCGGTAGAGTGCTGATTGTGCAGGAGGCGGTACTCACAGGCGGTTTTGGAGGTGAGATAGCAGCTCGACTGGCCGCCAGCAAAGCATTTTATTACCTGGATGCACCCATTATACGGCTGGGCGGCGCGGAAATCCCCATACCTTACCAGGTCCAACTCGAAAAACGCGCAACGCCTCAAGAAGAAGATATTTACCAGGCAGCTCGACTGCTGCTGCAACAGAAGCCTGTATAATCCTTTCGTCCTGTCTGAGTGCGAAGCACTAGACGAGATAGCAGCGTTGGCAGGACGGATAGGCGCCGAGGAGCAACGAAGCCTATGGAGAAGCCATTTACCATGCCTAAACTTGGTGCCAGCATGACCGAGGGCACTATTGTACGTTGGCTTTATCAGCCCGGTGACAGGATAGCAAAAGGGGAACCGGTTGTAGAGATATTGACCGATAAGGTGAGCATAGAAGTGGAGGCACCTCTCACTGGCTTCCTGGTCAAAGTGCTGGCTCAGGACGGTGACATATTACCTGTTGGCTCTCCCCTGGCGCTCCTGGTTGACGACTCCGATGCCCACGTCATTACGGAAAACACGCAAATTCACTTCAGTACGCCCGTGGCAAGCACGCCCGCAGCCAAACGCGAAGCAGCA
>WNFM01047866.1_pt1 | contig 17379 bp, 16 predicted proteins | sample 5400271 | NCBI WGS metagenome assembly WNFM01 (sample SAMN13153352, study PRJNA577476) | soil metagenome | isolation source: 60 cm saprolite on Douglas fir-dominated hillslope | place: USA:California | collected 2013-09-17 | reverse complement strand
CTTGTTGGAAGCAAGCCAGGTACGATCCCGTTTGACTACAATAAACAGGCCGTGCTCGTCACCAAGAGGGGCAAAATTCTCCGCCATATCCTGGTAGACCTCCACACCGAGCGTTGCTTGAAGCGTGCGTACCGTGTCGCCTACGTCATCTACTACCAGGCCGATCTCACTGGCAGATACGATGTCGCGGGCTGTAAATGTTGTTCCTGCTGTTCCGTTGTGGAGATTGTGGCGTGCGATGAATTCGACAATATTACCTGCTGGATCGTAGAAGTACATGGCATGAGAATTCCATGAGACTGAGTACCAATCATCTGGATGCGACTGGCTCAAGGACACGTCGCGTTCGGCCAGCCATGTTTTCGCTGAGGCAAGCTGGTTTTCCGGGATATTGAACGCGAAGTGATAAAACGGCTTCAGGGTCTGCTCGGCCTGTTCAAAGATCAGCCGTGTCGCGCCAGCGCCCAGTGTGATGGAGTTCGAAGCTTCGTCAAGCAAGGCAAAACCGAGCTCGTTTACGTAAAATTGTTTCTGTTGTGCTACATCCGCTGTTTGCAAGCGAAGTTCAGTAATGTGCATTTTTTTATCTCCTCACAATTTGCTCTCTTTATTATAATATGTGGGGATGTAGGTTGTGCAGCTTGCGGCTGCACAACCTACATCCCCACATACTATAATACCTATAACCTACCTGGAACTGATCACCTCGTTCAGGTCCCGGCCGAGATCTTTGAGTATTACCGTGGCAGCATTGCGGCCGGGCGCACCGGTGACCGAACCCCCCGGATGGGTGGTGGCTCCGGTTTGATAGAGGCCAGGAATGGGCATGCGGTGCTGCGCATATCCTGGGACCGGGCGCATGGTTTCCGACTGTGAAGGCCCCAAATCCCCGCCGTGGCAACTGCCGTGCCAGTTGTGCCGGTTGATGCGTTCGAGGTCGAGGGGGCTGCGGATCTCGGTGGCGAGGATCTTGTCATTGGTCAGGTTGGGCGCGTACTTGCGCAGTTCGGCCAGGTGAACTGCCGCCACCTCTTCCTTGATTTCGTCCCAATGCTCGGGTCCTTCACGCAGAGCGTAGGGTTGTACGCTGATCACTTTAATCATGTGTTTGCCCTCGGGGACCCTGCTGGTATCTTCTACCGAAGGCGTTAGCACGAGCAGGATCGGCTGCTCATTGCCGACGGTGCCGTGGTGGAAGTTGCTTTCCATGCTCAGCTGGCGCTCGGTTGTTTGGGCCACACCTGCTCCAACGACGGAGCGCGTCCCTCCATCAACCGTGAACTGCGGGGGTTCGCTTGAGGCGTAGTGGGTCACGAACATCGTACGACCAGCTTTGTAGGTTTCGACGCCGTACAGGAAGGCATCACCCCAGGCTTCAGCGGGAGCCATGTCGACCAGGTGCTTGACGTGGATGGTGGAGACAACGGCGCGGCGGGCGCGGAACTGTTCGCCCGACTCGGTCTCAACACCAACACAGCGGCCTCCTTCGAGAAGCAACCGGTTCACCGGTTGGTTGGTCAGAATAGTTCCCCCGTGATCTTCGACAATGCGACGTAGCGCCTGGGGTAGGCTCCAGGAGCCACCCCTGGGGATGGCCCAACCATTGCGCTGGCGACCTGCCACGAATGAGTAGGCCAGCGTACCGGTGCCGGGCCGTTCGGCAGGCTGCAGTGTTCCCTCCGCGAACCACAGCATCCAGGACTTGACGTGCCAGTCTTCGAAAGAAGAATCAATGATGTCCCAGGCTGAGAGCGCCTGCCGGCGCAGCCAGATACCCCCCTGGGGATGCGGCGTCAATGCTTCGGAGAGTGAAGGACCCCAGCCAGCAGGCGTGTAACGTATCTTGTTGAAGATGGGCGACACGCTGCGCCACTCGGCGATCATCTTGCGATACGTCTCGGCATCTTTGCGAGAGAATTTGGCGATCTCCTCACAGGTGCGGTCGATGTCCAACCATTGGGTAATATACGTCCCATCGGGGAAGACCACGTGGGAGGCAGGGTCGGCATGGATGTACTCCAACCCATACTCGGCCAGCGGCAGTTCCTGGTTGCTCCAGATGGGACTTTGCAAGAAAATCGCGTGTGTGGTTGAGCAGGTGTCGTGAAGGAAGCCAGGAAGGGTGAGTTCCTCGGTCATCGTATCGCCGCCGATGATATGCCGGGCTTCAAGGACCAGGCAAGAGTAGCCTGCTTTACCCAGGTAGGCTGCTGTAACCAGGCTGTTATGGCCCGCACCGGCTATGACAAAGTCGAATTGTTCTGTCATCATTGTTTCCTCTTAGAATATGGTATTTAAAGTAGTCCGACGCTGGCTAAATCTTCACGCAAGGCTGCTTGTTCAGCAGGAGTTACCTGGAGCAAAGGGGATCGTACCGGGCCACCCACCATGCCTAGCAGATCGCACCAGGCCTTCAGGTAGGCGATGGGCATCAAGCGGCGCGTAGGCCAGGGGTCGCGCAGCCATTTATGAAAGACCTGGCGCGCGGGCTCAAGATTGCGGGTGATTACGGCGGCTTCTGCAATTTTATCTTGAAGAACGAGTGCCGTGTAATCTTTCATAGGAGTCAGGCCGGGTTTTTGAAGCAGGTATGGCGCGGCGGAAGACATGTAGAGGCGGCAGCCGTGCTCGGTCATCAGCGAGAACCACAAGCTCTCATCGGGACTGCTGACAATGATGCGATCGCCGACGAGACGCAGCGTTTCAAGGGTGTGCGGTATCTTAGGTGAATTTTTCACGGCGATCACGTTATCGAGGTCCGCCAGGCGATTGATCATTTCAGGCGTCAGGACTATGCCCGTATACCCTGTATTGGTGATAAGTATGCCCGCCTCAGTACGTGCGGATATGTAGTGAAAATAGTCGTAGATTTGCTCTTCGCTGTAAGCCATGAAATAGGGATTGCCAACCGCCAGGTAATCGGCACCGATACGCTCGGCATGGTGAGAGAGCTCGACACTCTCCTTAACGGAAGTATGTCCTGTATGTATCATCACCGGGATGCTGCCCCTGCATTCGTCAACCACGATCTCAGCGGCACGTTTCCGTTCTCCGGTGGTGAGTGACCAGAACTCGCTCATAAAATGACCACAATAGATGCCATCCAATAGTTTGTTGTCGATACAGTAGCGAATGTTGCGTCTGAGACCGCGCTCATCGAGTTCATCGTCGGGGGTAAAAGGATAGGGAACCGCGCCCCAAACGCCGCGCAGGTTAGCTCGCGCATAGGATTTGGCATCTGAACGACTGTAGCGCCTCGAAGTATTTACAAGGCTCATCAATACCTTCCTTTCAATGGATAGCAGGGGTCTCCTGCTTGAGGGTGGTGAAGACAGCTTAGGATGAACAAACGTCAGTATTATAGTGAAAGCGGGTCTCGCGAACTTCAATCAGCGCAGTCGATGAGGATGCGCCCGAAGACCTGGTTGCGTCGGATTGCTTCAAGGGCATCTTCAGCCTGTGCCAAGGGAAACGATGCGCCGATCACCGGTTTGACTTTCCCGTCACGCACTAAATCTAAAGAGCGAGCGATCTCGGCGCGTGTGGCATATCTTGTTCCCATAATCGTAATTTCTTTGTTGACCAGGTACATGGGGGCAGCCGACACCACAGCACTTTTATCTGAGCGCAAGTTCGGCATGGTTCCTACAACAACAAAGGTTCCACCGCGTCCGAGGGCCGCTATGCCATTGCTGGTAGTTACGGGAGCACCGACGAAGTCGATACAGGTATCGAGCTGGCCATCAGCAGCCTGCACAAGGTCCGCTTGCCACGATTCTGATGAAGAGTCAACAAGGGCATCGATAGAAAAGTCCTGCAAGCGACGGAGTTTGTCTTGATCGCGCTCAACGGCAATTACAAATGCGCCGAAAGCCTTTGCCACCTGGAGCATATGGATGCCAACTCCCCCACCTGCGCCAATCACCGCCACTCTTTGACCCGGCACAATGCGTGCCCGAGCGGATGCTATGTGGTAGGGGGTAGCCACTGCATCGGTAATGATGCCTGCTTCACGCAAGACGACGCCTTCAGGGATACGCACCAGGTTACGGGCGGGGACAACCACATACTCGGCAAAGGCGCCGTCTACCTTCGCACCAATGTTGCCTTTATTATTGATGCAGAGCATCTCCCGACCGGCGGCGCACATTACACAGTTACCACAGAAAAGATAGAACGAACCCGTTACAGGGTCGCCCTGATGCCAGTTCTCAACGCCAGCGCCAAGAGCCGCTACGGTCCCGGCATACTCGTGGCCTATGATTCTTGGAGTTGAGCCGCCGAGATGTCCCAGGCGTATGCTTTCGAGGGTGAGGCCGGCGCCACAGGCTACCACACGCACCAGCACTTCACCGGGACCAGGCTCAGGTACTGGCCTGATTGCGGCCTTGAGGTGCCCACCAAACTCTTCGAGTACCATTGCATGCATTTGCATGGGCTTTTAGCCTTTCTTCACTTCAAAGGGGAAAACTGGGAAAAGCATGGGATCAGAAGGTATCTTCGTACAATAGACAATAAAAAGATTGTCTGTTTATCATACCTTCTCTACTATATGCTGTCAAGCCTCAGCATTGAGATCTCCTCATACGTCATCACTCTTCACGTCTCCTCTTGGCTTGACTCCTCGGCGCGTGCGGCGCCTCGCAAGAATTTTTGGATGTTGCCTGCGGGAAGTTCAGCCACAGCTGAACTTCCCGCAGGCAACATCTATGGTTAAAGGGTCTAAACAGCTGAACTTCCCGCAGGCAACATCTATGGTTAAAGGGTCTAAACAGCTGAACTTCCCGCAGGCAACATCTATGGTTAAAGGGTCTAATCAGATCCCTACATCTGTACTTTTACCGTAGCTGGAAACAAATGATAATGGGAATTTTGCGTTGGGAAAACAAAAAGGCTTGACGTGAGGGCGAGTATTTGGTATGATGATTGAACAATCATTTGAATTGTCCATCTTCTACGATAGCAGGTGTTTGGGGAGCATGTATGTACACGCCAATTCAGTCGGTGCGAGTCTTTGAGCAGGTAGCCGAGCAAATTGAGAAGCGGATTCTGGCTGGTGAGTTGCGTAAAGGCGATCGTCTACCCACCGAACGAGATCTGGCTGAACAGTTTCACGTTAGCCGCACCGCTGTGCGCGAGGCGATGAAAATCCTGGCCCAGAAAGGGCTTGTTGATATGCGCCCTGGCAGAGGGACGATCGTCATCGATGGCTCACGTGAGGCTATGCAACACTCAATTGGCCTGGTGATGAAATTGAAGTTAGGTGAGGTGGGCGGTTCAGATAATCTCGTGCAGGTGCGCGAGATCCTCGAGACCGAGATTGCGGCCCTGGCGGCTGCGCGAGCAACAGACAAAGAGATTGCTGCGATGCGCGAGGCGGTGAAGGTGATGGATGAAAGTTTGCATGACGCAGATGCTTTTATTGCAGCCGATAACCGTTTTCACGAAGCACTGGCGCAGGCGACCCAAAACACGCTTATTTTCATACTTATCAACTCCATTGTTAGCCTGCTGAGCGAGCAGCGTAAACAAATCTTTGAAGTTGAAGGTGGACCCCAACGCGGACAGATGCATCACAAACGTATTCTTGAGAGTGTTGTCGCGCACGAGCCGGAGGCTGCACGTGAGGCGATGCGTTCTCACCTGCGCCAGGTAGGCGAAGACGTAAGCAGTTCTACTCATCACAGAGGCTAGTAATTTAGTTTTGTCCCGTTCATCCAGTTGGAGGTAGTTATGGCTAAACTTGGATTTGTGGGGTTAGGAGCCATGGGTGGTCGCGTAACGAAGCGACTCCTCGATGCCGGTCACACGGTGACTGGATATAATCGCACAAAGTCGAAGGCACAATGGCTCTTAGATGCGGGCATGCGTTGGGGCGAATCGCCGCGTGCTGTTGCGGAGACAGCGGATGTGGTGTTCACGATGGTCACCAATACAGCCGCTCTGCACGAGGTATTTAATGGTCCGGAGGGAATACTGGCGGGCCTGAGCGAAAATAAAGTGTATGTTGACATGAGTACCGTTAGCCCAGCAGCCTCACGTCAGCTAGCCGCCAGGGTCGCCGCAAAAGGCGCGCACATGCTCGACTCCCCCGTGTCGGGCAGCGTTATCACCCTTGAGCAGGGTAACCTCTCCCTGATGGTCGGTGGCGACAAAGCAACCTTCGAGCAGGTCAAAACCATTTTATTGGATATAGGGCCAAAGGTAAACTATGTTGGCGACAATGGCCAAGCCGTCCTGATGAAAATTGGTATCAACCTCAATCTGCAGGTACAATTGCTGGCCTTTTGCGAGGGATTGTTCCTGGCTGTAAAAGGTGGCGTTCCTATTGAGACTGCCCTCGAAGTTATGCTCAACAGCGTCATTGCTTCACCTTCACTCAAGTATCGTACCCCTTTCATCCTCGACATGCCTGAAGAGGCCTGGTTCGATGTGAACATGATGCAAAAAGATATGCTGCTGGCAGAAGAGATGGGTAGGGAACTGAATGTCGCTCTGCCAACCGTCGCCATCAGTAACCAGTTTCTCACGGCTGCCCGCGCCATGGGCCTGGCCAAGCAGGATTTCGCGATTGTCTATAAGGTGCTGGCTCGTTTGTCTGGTTTAGACATATAGCCCCTTGGAGAAATATATGCTGCAACCCGAAACTTCTAAATCTATTGATACGGAGATATCCAGCGGGGATCCCGAACAGGTCTCCTGGCTAGGCATGTACGAGCAGATGCTGAAAATTCGTCTTTTCGAAGAGCATGTCAACCAACTGTATCTCACAGCTAAAATGCCTGGCCTGGCTCACCTGTATAGTGGGGAAGAAGCTATAGCCGTGGGTGTGTGCCAGGCTCTACGGCAGGATGACTACATTACCAGTACGCACCGGGGTCATGGTCATTGTTTGGCGAAGGGAGCTACTGTCGATCGCATGTTTGCCGAGTTATTGGGCAAGGAGGCTGGCTATTGCCGCGGCAAGGGTGGTTCCATGCATATCGCGGACCAGGACACCGGCAACCTGGGAGCCAATGCTATTGTTGGAGGCAGCACGGGTATTGCCACTGGATCCGCTATGTCGAGCAAGATGCGCGGCAGCGACCAGGTGACGGTCTGCTTCTTTGGTGACGGAGCGCTTGGTCAGGGTGTGCTATACGAAGTGATGAATATAGCTTCGCTATGGAAACTCCCGGTTATTTATGTGTGCGAGAACAACTTGTACAACGAATACACCCACAATTCGGAGACCACGGCCGGTGAGATAGGTGCCAGAGCCAGGGCTTTTGGCATACTGACCGAAGAGGTGGATGGCCAGGATATTCGCACAGTTTATGCTACGGCGCAACGCCTGGTTGCGCGTGCGCGCCAGGGTGAGGGACCAGCTTTTATGCTCTGCAATACGTACCGCTACTTTGGACACCACGTTGGTGACATCCAGCGCGGTTATTATCGCTCTAAAGAAGAGGAAGAGCAATGGAAGACGGAACGTGATCCGTTGAAGTTGCTGGGAGACTGGTTGATTGAACAGGGTATAGCAGAAAGTGGGACCTTTGAACAGATCAAGCAGCAGGTGCAAGCTGAAATTGAGGAGGGCGAACATTTTGCCCTCAACGCAGCGTATCCAGATCCAAGCGAGGTAGAGCAAGATGTCTATGCTTAGTACCACAGCGAACCAGCAGACTGGTCAGAGCGTGCGAGAAATTACGCTTGGCCAGGCAATCCGCGAGGCCCTGGCTGAGGAGATGCGTCTCGATCCACGTGTATTCATCATGGGAGAAGATGTGGCCGAGGCTGGCACACCATTCAAAGTACTCTCTGGCCTGGTCGAAGAGTTTGGTACCTCGCGTGTGATCGATACCCCAATCTCTGAAGCAGGTATTGCCGGCCTGGGCGTGGGTGGCGCGATGACCGGCATGCGTCCCATCGTCGACATTATGTTTGGCGACTTTCTTGGGCTGGCCATGGATCAGATTGTGAACCAGGCGGCCAAGGTACATTACATGTCCGGTGGTAAGCTCAAAGTGCCACTGGTCGTACGAACGACCTTGGGCGCAACACGCCGCACAGCTGCACAGCATAGCCAGAGCCTGCATGCCTGGGTCAGTCACATCCCTGGCTTGAAAGTAGTGCTCCCCTCGACTCCCTATGATGCCAAGGGGCTACTGAAAACGGCTATTCGGGATGACAATCCTGTTATCTTCTTTGAAGATAAAATGATGTACCAGTTGAAAGGTCAAGTGCCAGAAGGTGACTATACCATCCCCTTTGGCGTGGCTGATATTAAACGCACGGGTACAGACGTTACTATCGTAGCAACGAGCAGCATGGTGCAGGTTGCGCTAGAAGCGGCAGAAAAATTGGCCACCCTGGATATCAGTGCCGAGGTCGTTGATCCTCGCACCATGTTCCCACTTGATAAAGATACGATGATCGCATCCGCTAAGAAGACCAGCCGAGCTATTGTCGTGGATGAGGGCTATGAACGCTTCGGTGTGACGGCTGAACTGGCCGCAGTAATCGCCGAGGGAGCTTTCTACTACCTGGATGCCCCGGTCAAACGTATGGGAGCGATGAATGTTCCGGTGCCATTCTCACCGGTTCTAGAAGATCTGACCGTGCCTACTGCTGCCTCAGTCGTGGAAGTAGCAAAAACAGTATGTGGTAGAGTCTAAACATTTCCAATGAAGGAGAAAAGTCATGGCGATCAGAACCTATGGCTTGATGGGAGTAGACTGGGAAGAACGCGTAAACTTTGAACGGCTGCGCACCCAGCGTCTTGCTCGTATTAAAAAACTACTCAAAGAGTCGGAGATGGGGGCGTTACTCTGCTTCGACATGAACAATATACGCTACATCACGGCGACGCATATCGGGACGTGGGCGATGGATAAATTGGCGCGCTTCTCCTTTCTCGCACAGGATGATGAGCCAATTATGTGGGACTTTGGTTCTGCCGCGCGGCATCACCAGCTCTACAGTCCCTGGCTCGGCGAACGTTCACGCGCCGGTATTTCCACACAGCGCGGAGCGATGTCCCCCGAGTCTGGTCGAGCTGAAGACGTAGCGCGCAAGATTCGCATCGAACTGGAGGAGCGTGGACTGCTGAACGAGCCATTAGGGGTGGATGTGGTTGAGTTGCCGGTGCTCTTTGCATTGCAAGCTGAAGGCATTAAGGTAGTAGATGGGCAGCAGTTGCTGCAGCAGGCTCGCTTAATTAAGACAGAGGATGAAATCACTTTACTTGCCACCGCTTGTATGATGGTGGATGCCGCCTATGATGAGCTGTACCGTGCCTTGAGACCCGGCATACGCGAAAACGAGTGTGTTGGCCTGGTCAGCAAGGTTCTGTATGACCTGGGTTCGGAACACGTCGAGGGGGTCAATGCCATTTCTGGTGAACGCTGCAGCCCGCATCCGCATGTCTACACTGATCGCGCCTTGCGCCCGGGAGACCCGGCTTATTTTGATATCCTGCACAGCTATAATGGGTATCGAACCTGTTACTATCGCACATTCGTCGTTGGAAGCGCCTCGCAGTCACAGGTGGATGCTTACAAGCGCTGTCGCGATATCCTGGATAGGGCCATCAGCGCGATTAAGCCAGGAGTGACTACGGCCGATGTCGTGAAGCTCTGGCCCAAGGCGGAAGAGTTTGGCTTCCCCAATGAAGAGGCTGCTTTCGCGCTCCAATATGGTCATGGTGTGGGATTGTCCATCTGGGAGAAACCTATTTTCAGTCGCCTGGTCTCGCTTGAGCATCCAGAGGTGATTAAAGAGGGTATGGTTTTCGCTCTTGAGACGTTCTGGCCAGCGTCAGATGGCTGGTCGGCGGCCCGCATCGAGGAGCAATTGATCGTGACAAAGGACGGCTGCGAGGTTATTACCCGTTTCCCGGCGGAGAAATTGCTTGTGGCAGGTGTACGCTATTACACAGCTACCGGACCTTTGCCCACTATACGTGAGACCCAATCTAATCTGAATGCATAGGCCAACCAATTAGGAACGGTCATATAGGAGACCAATGATGGCTACAGATGTCATCCTACCAGCGTTGGGGATGTCGCAAGACACGGGCAAAATAGTGCAGTGGCTCAAGGCAGAGGGTGAGCAGGTGGCAAAGGGGGAACCACTGGCGGAAATCGAGACCGACAAGGCGACTGTGGAGATCGAAGCGCCAGCTGCAGGCGTGCTCACACACATAACGGCGGCTGCCGGAGATGATGTGCCGGTGGGGCAGGTTATTGCTAACATCCTCACTCCTACAGAAGTGTCAGAGGGAAAAGCTGCCCGAGTAGCTAAGCAGGGTAGTTCCGAGAATGGGGCTGTCCCTCCGGCTCAGCTTGAGGCAGCTCCCCGACCTACAATCACTGCCAGCCCCCTGGCCACGCGTATAGCTGCTGAACACAACCTGGATTTGAGCGTAGTAAAACCAACAAACAGGCGTATTCAAAAGGCTGATGTCCTGACATATCTCCAGCGTCAAGAAAGCGCCGTGTCAACACAAAAACCTGGCCGCCTGGTCTCGGCTTCTCCCAAAGCGCGGCGCTTAGCAACTGAACAGGGGAAGGACCTTGCAGCTGTCAAGGGCAGCGGGCCAGAGGGAGCGGTGCTGGCGGCAGATGTTCTAGCCACGCTTGTTCAGCCTGCTGTTACTGCTGTGGAAGTTGGCGGGGTTGCTCCTGCCGCGGAAAAGCCAGGGGTTGTAGCCAGCGGGTCTACCATGAGTAATACCTGGCGTATTATGGCCGAGCGTACTACGCAAAGTTGGACGAGCGTACCACACTTCTACCTCGTCCGTGAAGTCAATGCCAGCAGGCTGATTACGTGGCGTGAAGGCATCCTGAAGCGGACTACTGAAAAAGTAACCTATACCGATCTGCTGGTGAAAGTTGTGGCGACGGCGTTACGTATGCACCCCCGCCTCAATGCGTCATGGAGCGAGGGCAAAATAACCTTGAAGCAAGACGTGCATGTGGGGCTAGCAGTAGCTGTTGAAGAGGGACTGGTTGTTCCGGTTATCCACCAGGCGGATACGCTCAGTCTGAGTGACCTCGCCCGGCAGCGGATGGAACTGGTGACAAAAGCGCAAACCGGGAAACTCCGACCACAGGATATAAGCGGCGGCACTTTCACGATCAGCAATCTGGGTATGTACAACGTCGATGCTTTCAACGCCATCATCAATCAGCCGCAGGCTGCTATCCTGGCTGTGGGGCGTATAGCTGAGCGGGTTGTGCCCGTAAATAGTCAGCCGGCCGTTCAGCCTATGATGGTCCTCACCCTTTCTTGCGACCACCGCGTGGTAGATGGTGCACGCGGAGCGCAATTCCTGGCTACCCTGGCAGAGCTCATAGAAGAGCCACTAGGACTTATAGCGTGAGCTTTATGAATCTAGAGAGAACAACTACCTGGATTGCGTATTTTTAAATGACATGAAAGGAGTAAGAATACCCGGGTCATTTCCCAATGGATATGGGTCGACATCAAGCTTGCTCATTGTCATGCGAGTGACTTCAGTCACTCATTGAAAGCTGTTATTGTACAAGGAGGGCAAACATGTTAGGACGATGCACATTGTGGCATAAGTCAGTCCTGAATAGCTTTGGTGTGTTGATTATGGCGCTATTAGTACTCAGTGCCTGTGGGGGGGGAGGAACCGGCACAACGAACACTACCCCCCAGCCTACGACACCCATCAAGATCGGTATGTCATTATCACTTTCTGGCGACTTCTCCGCCGATGGCAAGGCTTTCCAGCAGGGATATCAACTCTGGGCCGATACAGTCAACAAAAATGGCGGTATACTAGGTCGCCAGGTCCAATTGGATATTATCTCTGATGCTAGCAGTACTACGCAGGTTGTCACGAACTATCAGAAGTTGATCACGGTTGATCATTGTGACCTGGTATTTGGGCCATTCTCTACTCTGCTGACGAAGTCGGCATCGGTCGTTGCTAATCGCTACGGCTATGCGATGCTCGAGGGTGCCGGTGGCGGTCCCTCCGTCTTTACCCGGGGGCTGCATAACCTTTTCGACGTTTCTGCGCCCGTTGCCAATCTGCTGGTCAGCTTTACGCAATATCTCCTATCTTTGCCAGCATCGCAGCGGCCCACAACAGCGGCTTATGCAACCCAGAATGATCCCTTTACTCAACCGCAGGTAGATACAGCGAAGCAGCTCCTGGAACAGGGCGGCGTCAAAACGGTTTCCTACCAGGTGTACCCGTCTGAAACCACAGACTATACGCCGATCGCCCAAAAGATGATCGCCTCAGGCGCGCAAGTTATTGTTACCGGCACATTGCTGCCTGATATCGTTGCCTATATCCAGGCTTTCAAGCAGCAGCACTATAATCCCAAGGCCATCATTGCGACAGCAGGACCAGACCAGGGTGACCAATTTACCAAAGCCATTGGTGGGACACCAAGTGCGGAGGGCGTATTTGTGCCGAATGGCGGCTGGTATCCCCAGATCAACACTTTCCAGAATGCGCAAATGGTGAAGGACTACCTGGCAAAGTATGGCGGTACTGCCGATGGCATTAGCTCAGACATTGCCGAGGCATTCTCAGTCGGGCAGGTTTTGCAGCAGGCCGCAACCAAAATTAACAGTATTGATAATGCGAAACTCATAACTGAGCTTCACTCAGGTGAAACGTTCCAGAGCGTGCAGGGGCCGGTGAAGTTCAATGATCAAGGGGAAAACACCCTGGCAACAGGATATCTATTCCAGTGGCAGAAAGGGTCACTCGTCTCTGTGTATCCAGCATCTCAGGCATCGAACACGCCTGAGTATCCCAAAGCGAACTGGCCATAGGATTTCGTACGATTGAGGTAAGGTTTGCCAGGCGTTACAGCACCCTACCAGGGCAACGCCTGACAAATCCTCACATTTTTGCATACATAAATGCGGCCCTTGCCATTTACAGGCTTCCAATGAGGGAAAGAGGACTTATGTTAGGAATCATTATTGAAGCGATCATCACCGGCATCTTAACCGGAGGAGTCTATGCTTTGATGGCATCAGGGCTGACGCTGGTATTCGGGGTGATGGATATCATCAATGTAGGTCAAGGTGCTCTGGTCATCCTGGGTGCTTATCTAAGCTATTATTTAGAACAAACACTGCATATCGATCTGTTTTTGGGACTGCTCATCACTCTGCCCCTGATGTTTGGTCTGGGTCTGCTGATCGAGTGGCTCTTTATTCGTCCCATCAAGCGCGACCGCACGATGCTCTCTATCCTGGTTACCTTTGGTGTGGCACTGATTATCGAGGGGGTCCTCAACTTTATTTTCTCTGCCGACAACGTCAAACTGCAAGCATGGTATGTCACGGCATCAATTCCAGTTGGAGGGTTCTATCTCGCCTACATCTATGTATTTGGCTTCTTGCTGGCAGTGGTCCTGTTGGGAGGACTTTACCTGTTGCTTTATCGCACCAAGTTTGGGCATAGCTTGCGTGCCTCGATGCAGAATCGCACGGCGGCAGAATTGATTGGTATTGATGTTGAACGCGTCTCAGCGATTACTTTTGGTATCGGTGTCGCGCTCGCTGCCGCGGGGGGCATGGCTTTTGGAGCTACCAATGCTTTCAATTCCGGTAGCGCCTACGACCTGATCTCGCGTCTCCTGGCTATCATCATCTTTGGAGGCATGGGCAGCTTAAGAGGAGCGCTCATTGCTTCTGTGGGGATGCTCATCGTCGAAGATGTGACCTCTGTGATCTGGTCGCCGGTGTGGGCCAGCACTATCTTTTTCATCCTGCTAGTACTTATCCTGTTGGTGCGTCCCCAGGGATTGTTCGGACAGGTAGAGGGAAGAAGGCAATGAAGATTTTCAAAACGGTCGGATTGCTGGTGCTGCTGGCACTTGTCATCGCCTTCCCGCTGGTATTTCCCAATCCAGCCGTGACTACTATCGCGGTCTTTACCTTGATGTTCGCTGCTGCCGCAACGGGCTGGAATATTTTTTCAGGCTATACGGGCTACATCGCCCTGGGCCATGCCGCTTACTTTGGGTTGGGTGCCTATGCCCTGGCTCTCATGTGCGAGTACTGGCATATCCCAGGAGGCTATATGCCCTTCTGGCTTGTTCCCGTGGCAGGATTGGTGGCAGCGGTCTTCGCCATCCCCATGGGTTGGATTGCGCTGCGGGTGCGGCGGCATACCTTTGTGGTGATTACCATCGCCATGTTCTTTATCCTACAACTGCTGGCCTATAATCTGACAAACCTGACGAATGGCTCGACCGGCCTGAGCCTACCCATACCTACTGACTGGAGTGGCGATTTCTTCAACACGCCTTTCTACTACGTATCATTAGTCATTCTCCTCTTTGCGATTGCCATTGCGTGGTGGGTGCGCAACTCCAAATATGGCCTGGGTCTTCTCGCCATCCGCGACGATGAGGACCGGGCACTTGGTCTAGGCGTGAAGACGGGGTCGTCCAAGCTGGTGGCTTTTGTGATCTCTGCGCTGATTGTGGGCATGGTGGGAGCCACATGGGGCTACTTTGTAGAGTCGGTCTATCCGCCCACGGCCTTTGATGCAAACTTCGATATTGCCCTTGCGTTAATGGGATTCATGGGTGGATTGGGAACGATTTCTGGCCCCATCCTGGGTGCGCTGATCCTGGAACCGGCTCAGCAATATTTTACCTTACAGTTTAGCCAGAACGGGGTGTACCTGGTAATCTACGGGGCACTGTTCCTGGTGGTCATTCTTCTGCTGCCGCGAGGGATTATCCCCACATTGAGCGAGCGCTGGACTAAATTCCAGGCTGATCGTCGCCAGAAAGAGCAAGAGGGCGGCACTATTGTTACTGCGCTTTCTCCACAAGGCAAAGCTGCCGAGGTTAAAAAGAAGGAAGGGATTAACTTATGAGTTTGTTGGAGGCGCAGGGCATCTCTAAAGCCTTTGGAGGCATTCGCGCCCTGGATACCTGTTCTATCAGCGTGGAACAAGGCTCGATCACCGGCCTAATCGGGCCGAATGGATCGGGGAAAACGACCCTGTTTAATGTGATGACCGGCTACGAGCGGATCGATAGCGGGCAGGTGAGCTTTGGTGGAAAGTCCATCACTAATGCGCCGCCGGACAAGGTCTTCCGCCTGGGCATCGCGCGTACCTTTCAACTGACACGCGTCTTTCCCAGACTGACGGTCCTGGAGAATATGCACGTGGCGGCACAGCGGAATGACTTGAAGGGTTTGCTCAGCCGCTGGAGTTCGACCCACGAGCAGCAGCGTGCGATGGAGCTGCTGGGCTTTGTCGGCTTGACAGAGCTGAAGGATATGCCAGCCGGGAACCTTTCCTATGGTCAGAAGAAGCTGCTGGAGTTTGCGTACGTGTTGATCGCCGAGCCGCAGGTTATTTTGTTGGATGAACCGGCCGGAGGCGTTAATCCGACCATGATTAACTACCTGGCGGAGCGTATTCGCACCCTCAACCAGCGCGGAGTGACCTTTCTGGTGGTCGAGCACAATATGGAATTTGTGATGGGATTATGCGACAAGGTTATGGTCATGCATCGCGGCACCAGGATTGCCGAAGGGGCACCGGCCGAGGTACGAGCGAACCCGGCAGTGCTGGAAGCGTATTTGGGAGATTAGAGAGATGCTGCTGAAATTACATAATATCTATGCAGGGTACGGTGGGGGCGATGTTCTGAAGGGGATCGACCTGGAAGTGGAACAGGGGACCACTACCTGTATCGTCGGACCGAATGGAGCTGGCAAATCGACGGTGCTGCGCGTGCTTAGCGGACTGTTGAAACCCCGGCTGGGCGAGATCACATTTGATGGTCGCTCTCTTGTCGGCCTGGCGCCGCGGCAGATACTGGCGCTGGGAATTGTGCAGGTGCCGCAGAACCATAGCCTGTTCCCCACCATGACAGTTCAGGAAAATGTGCGCCTGGGAGCTTACACGCTGCATGATGCGAAGCTGGTTGAACGTCGCTTGCATGAAGTAGGGGAAATGTTTCCGATAGTGAAAACGCGTGCCAGCGACAAAGCAGGGAGCTTGTCGGGCGGGCAGCAGCGCCTGGTCGAGTTTGCACGCTGCCTGATGCTGGACCCGCGCGTAATCTTACTCGATGAACCATCAATGGGATTGGACCCCAAGACGTTTAAGCAGGTGATCGAGACGGTCAAAGTGATGCAGGGCAGCGGGAGAACCATCCTGCTGGTCGAACAAAACGCGCGCACGGGACTGAGTATCGCCAACAATGGAGTCGTATTGGAAAGTGGGCAGGTGCGGCTGCAAGGCCCGCACACCGACATTCTAAACAATCCTGAGATCGGCCACCTCTACCTGGGAGGCACGCTCTCTAATGCATAAAACTACGATCTCGAAGGGGTAAAGACATGGCGAGAGACGAGTCTGTACAGAGCGCGATCGACAACTGGGCTCCCCGCTTTGTTGCCAATGGTGTAGACATCAATGACTTTCAGCGCGTGACGAAGAGCATTGAGCGTTGGGATGACTGGTGCCAGAAGTGGTCGGAGTGTGGGGCCATGCATGAACAGATGGGAGAGCAGGCCGACTGGATGTATCAAAAACTGTCTAGCTGATACGCTTAGCGGCATGGATTTTAGCGTGTTCAGCCCAACCTTAGAAAGTAGTAGACTATGCCTACCCCTGACCTGGAAGAACGCTTCAGGCGCTGGCTCAAACTCACCAGTGAAATGCATGACAATGCTCATTTCACGCCCAATGCAGCGATTGCGTGGGCTCCTATGCTTAAACCGCTCGCAGAGTCTACCATCGCGCTCATTTCGACGGCAGGGTTGCACTTGAAAAAGCAGCCAGCCCATGACCTGCTCGACGCGCATGGAGATGCTAGCTTTCGTGAGATTCCCGGCGATACACGCGCCAGTGATATTGCTGTAGATCATTCCCACTACGACACGGACGACGCAAATGCCGATCCTAACTGTGTCTTTCCCATTGATCGTCTGCATGAACTGGTAGCAATGGGTATTGCCGGGGCCGTAGCGCCGGTGAATTATGGCTTCATGGGCTTTATTCCTGATGGGCGTCTATTACGCGATACGACGGCTCCCATCGTGGCAGAGCAGTTGCTCAGTCAGGGCGTAGATGCGGTAGTGCTGACACCTGGCTGACCAATGTGCCACCAGTCTGTAGGACTGCTTCAAGGAGCCATTGAGCGGCGCGGCATCCCTACCATCTCGGTAACGGTGCGGCCAGAGATCACCGCTCATAGTAATATTTCACGGGCATGCTATTTGCGCTTCCCCACCGGCAATCCCATGGGTGAGCCACACAAGGCGGATCAGCAGCGTATGATCCTGACGGCAGTGCTCGAGCAGCTTACTTTGATCCAGGAGCCAGGTACCATCGTTGAACTACCGTACCGTTGGCGCCGCATG
>WNFM01088232.1_pt1 | contig 17384 bp, 12 predicted proteins | sample 5400271 | NCBI WGS metagenome assembly WNFM01 (sample SAMN13153352, study PRJNA577476) | soil metagenome | isolation source: 60 cm saprolite on Douglas fir-dominated hillslope | place: USA:California | collected 2013-09-17 | reverse complement strand
AGCGTGAAGGCGGCGGGCAGCGACGGGAACACCTCCACGATGGCGTTGGGGACGAAGGCCGCGGCCTTCTTCTTGCAGTCCTGTTCGCTCTTCACCACCAGCGGCCGGAAGGTCTCGGTCTGGCTGCTCTCCTGCTTCCGCCCGGTCGCGTCGACGTAGTACTCGACGTGCTTGTCGATCAGGAACTTCTTCGGCTTGGGCAGGGTGGTCTTCCGGCACACGAGGTCGTTCGTATCACCCACCCTGGGAGGAGCAGCCGAGGAATTGACGTAGTACCAGGTCTGCACGCCCTCGGGGCGGAAGTAGACGCGAGCCCGCGCGAGGTTTGGGCCCGGCCGGAAGCACGCGTCCAGCACCGGGAACTGGCCGGCCACGATGCAGGCCACATCCTGGTGCTCGATCCCCACCGGCTGCGCGCCGGCGGCCGCGGGAAAGGCGAGCGCGCCCGCGAACAGCAGTCCGAGTCGGCCAACGCGAAAGGACACGAGAGCCTTCTTTCCACGAGAGAGGGAGGGTGGGTCTTGCTTAAGGTAGCGAAAGTGGCCGCGATGGTCAATGGGCACGCGCACGTCAGCCATGGAGGGGTGGTAAGATCCGGTCCCCGGATTCTCCGGTTCCCACTGATGGACATGGAGCGGATCGGCAAGTACAAGGTCCTGGAGGAGATCGGCCGAGGCATGATGGGCCGGGTCTACAAGGCCCACGATCCCGTGCTGAACCGCTACGTCGCCATCAAGACGATGTCGGCCAGCCCCGGCGACGGGGACGAGACGCACAAGCGGTTCCACCGCGAAGCCCAGGCGGCCGCCCTCCTGAGCCACCCCAACATCGTCACCGTCCACGACTTCGGTGAGGAGCAGGGCCTGATCTACATGGCGATGGAGCTGCTCGAGGGCACCGACCTTCGCGACGCCATCGACCGCAAGCTCCTCCCCACCCTGGACGCCAAGCTGCGGGTGATGGAGCAGATCTGCACGGGCCTGGCCTTCGCGCATTCGAAGGGCGTCGTTCACCGCGACCTGAAGCCGGCCAACATCCACGTCCAGCCGAACGGCCAGGTCAAGATCGTGGACTTCGGCCTGGCCCGGCTCAACAGCTCGGACATGACCCAGGACGGGATCGTGCTGGGTACCCCGAACTACATGTCTCCCGAGCAGGCCCTGGGCGACAAGGTGGACGCGCGCTCCGACATCTTCTCGGCGGGAGCGGTCTGCTACGAGGTCCTGACCCAGCGCAAGCCGTTCGAAGCGGACTCGACTCCGGGCGTGCTCTTCCAGGTCGTCCACAAGGAGCCGCCGGGGATCCGCCAGTGGTCGCCCGAGGTGCCGCGCATCCTGGTCGAGGTGGTCGAGAAAGCGCTGGTCAAGGACCGGAACCGGCGATTCCAGACGGCGGGTCAGATGCGGGCCGGGCTTTCGGTGGCGCGCCAGGCCCTCGACTCGGGGCGCGGGCTCGGCGCGTCGCTGGCCGAGGAGTCGCAGCGGGCGCACAAGGAGGCGAGCCAGCGGCTCGACCCGGTGTTCAAGCCGCCGCCTCCGTCCACCCCCCGTCCCGCTGCTTTCGTCGCGGGCACGGTCGCCCTCGACATGAGCCGGCCCGAGGCCACGCCGCGGCCGTCCCTGCCGCCCACTCTCCCCGCCTACGCGCAGACCCAGGTGGACCGCGGCGCGCGGCGACGCACGGCGCCGCCCACCCGGCCACACCGCGGCCTGGCCGCGGCCGCGCTCATCGGCATCACGGGCCTGCTCCTGGCGGGCCTTGCCGTGGGGGGCGTCTTCTGGATACGCGAGCGGCGCTCCCTGGCGACTCCGCCCTCTCCGTCGGCGGACGCGGCGAAGACCGAGGCCCTCACCGAGGCCCTGGTGGCGTCGCAGCTCAAGCTGGCCTCGCGCGACCTGGAGGACAAGAACTACAAGTCGGCGGCCGAGCAGGCCGAGGCCGTGCTCAAGCTCTCGCCCGGCAGTGACACGGCCCGCCGGATCCTGCGGGAGGCGAACGCCAGCGAGGCCGAGATCGAGGCGGCCGTCGCCGCGGCCAAGAGAGCTCTCGAGGCGGCCGACACCGCGAAGGCCTCGCAGGAGCTGCAGCACGTGCTCGAGCTGGACCCGCGTCAAAGAGCGGCCGGGGAGCTCACCACCCGCCTCAACTCGGTCTTCAAGTCGCGGGCCGAGGAGGCCTCGCGCTTCATGAAGCAGGCGCGGACCGAGGCCGAGCCCGCGGGAACTGCGGGCAGCGAGGGCTTCACCCAGGCCGCGAGCCTGGCCCGGGAGGCCGAGGCCCTTTTCAAGAGAAGCGAGTACGCCGACGCCACCCGGGCCTTCCTCGAGTCGCGCGACGCCTTCGACCGCATTCGCCGGGCGGCGAAGGCGCCCCTGGAGCCGCCGAGCAAGGCCCCGCCCCCCGGGCCGGAGCCCCTGCTCGTCGCCGCGCCGACGATGGCCCCCGCCGCCCAGCCCGGCCCGGCTCCCGAGCCCGCGCTCGTGCGCCGCTTCCTGGCGGGCAAGACCACGATCGCCAGCAGGAGCGAGGGCGGCAGCCTGGAGGGTTTCGACACCGCCGACGTCAGGAAGCAGCGCGTACCCGACCTCGCGGGACGGCTCGACTTCGAGGTCGCCCCGGCCGCGGTGAAGGCGGGCCAGGCCTACGCGGTGCGGATCTACTTCGTGAACGAGAGCAGGAAAACCGTGCGGGTGAAGGCGCTGAACCTGGTGATGACGGTCAACGGCAAGCGCTCGCCGTCCTCGCAGGGCCCGGCCACCCGTGAGCTCGCCCCGCAGCAGAGGGCGCTCGTCGGGGAGGTGGCCGGCGAGTGGCCGGACGAGGTCAGCTCGTGGAGCCTGGACGCGGTGGTGACCACCGACCGCGACGAAACCGGAGCCAGCCGGCTCAACTGGATGTGAGGAGGCGGGCATGACCCTGGAGATCTCGGACCGCGGCCGGCGGATGCCGGCCTCCCCCATACGCAAGCTCATGCCGGTGGCGGAGGCCGCGAAGCGCCGGGGGGTGCGCGTCTACCATCTCAACATCGGGCAGCCCGACCTGGAGACGCCCGAGCCCATGCGCAGGCGGCTCGCCGCCGCCCCGAACGTCTTCGCCTACTCGCCCTCGGCGGGCACCGCGGAGTGCCTGGCGACCTTCGTCGAGTACTACCGGCGCCTCGGCATCTCGCTTTCCGCCGACGAGCTGATCGCCACCACCGGCGGGAGCGAGGCCGCCTTCTTCGCGATGATGGCCTGCGCGAACGAAGGCGACGACGTGCTGCTGGTGGAGCCGTTCTACACCAACTACCAGGCCTTCGCGACCATGGCCGGCCTGCGGCTCCTGGCCCTCACCTCCCGCGGCGAGGACGGCTTCCATCTGCCTCCGCGCGAAGCGTGGGAAAAGGCGCTCACTCCACGCACGCGCATGGTGCTGCTGTGCAACCCCAACAACCCCACCGGCACCGTCTACGCTCCGGAGGAGCTTCGGGCGGTGGCGGCGTTCTGCCGCGACCACGGCCTCTTCCTGATCTCCGACGAGGTCTATCGCGAGCTCGTCTACGACGGGCGAAAGCTGGAGAGCGCCTTGACCCTTCGCGGCTTCGAGCAGCACGTGGTGGTGGTGGACAGCCTGTCGAAGCGGTACAGCGCCTGCGGCATTCGCCTAGGCTGCCTGGCCACTCGCAACCGCGACGTCTACGGGGCCTGCCTGCGCATGGCCCAGGGTCGTCTTTCGCCGCCGGGTCTCGCCCAGCTCGTCGCGCTGGGAGCAAGCGACCTTCCTCCCGACTACGCGAAGGACATCCGGAGCGAGTACGAGGCCCGGCGCGACGTGCTCTACCAGGGCCTGCTGGGGATCCCCGGCGTCTTCCTGCGCAAGCCCGAAGGGGCTTTCTACTTCGTGGCCCGCCTGCCCGTCGAGAACAGCGAAGACTTCGCCTCGTGGATGCTCTCGGATTTCAGCCACGGCGGCGCCACCGTGATGGTGGCCCCCGCCGCGGGTTTCTACGCGACGCCGGGGCTCGGCCGGGACGAGGTGCGGATCGCCTACGTCCTCAAGAAGGAGGACCTCGAGGCCTCGGTGGCGATCATGGCCGCAGGCCTCACCGCCTACCGTGAGGCCCGCAAGCTCGGGGCGCTGCCGGCGGCGACGGCTCGCGTCTGATCCCCCGGCGTGGCCTCAGGGCGCCGATTCTCCGATCTCGAGAGAAGTCATCGAGACGGAGCCCATGACGGTCTCGTCGTTGAAGAAGGCGACGTCGTCGCCCTCGCCGCGGAGCGCCAGGACGTAGAGGAGCGGCAGGTAGTGCTCCGGCGTGGGCACCGCCAGACGAGCGTCGGGCCCGAGGCTCTCGTAGGCGACCAGGGCGGCGTGGTCCCGCGCCCGGATCCGCTTCTTGACCTCGTCGTTGAAGCGCACTGCCCAGTCGTATCCATGCGGGCGGTTGAGGTCCATGACCCGCAAGTTGTGGACGATGTCGCCGCTGCCGAGGACGAGCACACCTTGCTCGCGTAGAGGCGCGAGCTGTTTGCCCAGCTCGTAGTGGAAGGAGGCCGGCCGCCGGGAATCGAGGCTGAGCTGTACGACCGGCACGTCGGCCTCCGGATACATGGCCAGGAGGACGCTCCAGCAGCCATGGTCCAGCCCGCGCTCGCCGTCGAGGCGGACCTCGGCGTGGCTCAGCAGGAGGGCCGTGTCGCGGGCCAGGGAAGGCTGACCGGGGGCGGGGTAGCGGACCTCGAAGAGGCGACGGGGGAATCCGTAGAAGTCGTGGATGGTCGGCGGCCGGTCCGAGGCCGTTACGGACACGCCCGTCGTCTCCCAGTGCGCCGAGACACAGAGCACGGCGCGGGGTTTCGGGAGCCGACGGGCCACGTCTCTCCAACCTCGGCGGAACTCGTTGTCCTCGATCGCGTTCATCGGCGAGCCGTGTCCGACGAACAGTGCGGGCATCCTGGCCAACCGCTCCGCTTCGCTCACGGGTCAGTAGGAAACGAGCTCCAGGCCGAGGTCTCGCGCCTTCCGGTTGAGCTCCGCAAGGTCTCCGGCAACGAGGCCCTTCCACTCGTCTTCGAGCTGCTTCAGCTCGCGCGCGTGCTCGGCGTACATCTCGCGCATGGCCCGCGTGGGAGCGCCGTCGCCCCCGGCCGCCCAGGAGTAGAGCGGAACGAGCTTGGAGTAGAGCCGGGCCCCGCCCTTCATGGCCAGGATGTCGTAGGTGACCTCGGCGGTCGGGTTGTGGAGCCGCTGCTCCAGCGCGTCGCACTTCGCAATGAGCGCGTCCCCCAGGGTGGTCAAGGGCGCAGCCCTTGCATCCTTGTCGAGGCGCGGCTTGACGGCTCGGAGCTGCTCCCGCACCGAGCGCACCTGGTTGACGATGCCCGTCAGCCGGCTGACCTCGTCGCGCAGGGTGAGCGCGAAGCGAAGCTGCGCCTCGAGGTCGGCGGCGGGGACCGTGAGCCGCGGGTCCGGCCGCACCTCCAGGGCCGCGGTCAGCGTCTGGCCGTCCACGGTCAGCTTCGCCGTGTAGCGCCCGGGCAGGGCGAGCGGCCCCCGCTTGGGATTGCCCGAGTCGACCCTGGCCTTGCGGATCCACTCGGCTCCCTCGTAGCGGAGGTCCCAGACCACGGAGCGCACGCCCGGATCCAGGGAGAGCGCTTCGGGCTTGTCCGCATCGCCGGCGTCGGGCTCGTCTTCCCGCTCTTCCGGCTCCGGCTTCTTGCTGCTCAGGGTGCGGACGATCCGGCCTTCCGCGTCCTGGATCTCGAGAGTCGCTTCTCCCTTCGGCTTGTCCTTGAGCGCGTACCGGATGACCGCCCCTCCGGGCGGGTTTTCGCCGGGGCCCTTGACGAGGCGTGTCACCGCGCCGTGGGTCCGCCAGCGGAGAGCGGGCTCGATCGAGAAGAGATGCACGGGCTTCTCGGCGATGGCGGTGGACCACTCGCGGATCGCCGTCAGGTCGTCGAGGATCCAGATGGACCGGCCGTGGGTGGCGACCACGAGGTCCTTGCCCTTCACCACCAGGTCGTGCACGGCGACCGTGGGCAGGTTCAGCTTCAGCTCGCGCCAGGTCGCCCCGTCGTCGGGCGAGTACGACACGCCGCGCTCGGTGCCGGCGTAGAGCAGACCGCGCCGCGCCGGGTCTTCGCGGACCGCGTGCAGATACACGTCCGCGGGCAGGCCGACGGTGAGGCTCTTCCAGGTCTTGCCGAAATCGGCCGTCTTCCAGAGGTAGGGCCGGACGTCGTCCATTCGATGGGCATCCACGACCAGGTAGGCCGTCCCCGCGTCGAAGGGAGACGGCTCGATGAGGCTGACCGTCCCCCACTCGGGCAGCCGCGGGACGCTCGCCGTCACGTTCGTCCAGTTGGCCCCGCCGTCCTTCGTCACGTGCACCAGGCCGTCGTCGGAGCCCGCCCAGATGACGCCCTTCTGCCGCGGCGACTCCGCCACCGCGAAGATCGTGCAGTAGTGCTCGACCCCTGTGTTGTCGCCGGTGATGGGTCCGCCCGACCATTTCTGCTTGCTCTTGTCGTTGCGGGTCAGGTCGGGGCTGATCGCGGTCCAGGTCTGCCCGCCGTCGGTGGTGCGGAACAGGACGTTGCCGCCGTGGTACACGGCCTTCGGGTCGTGGGGGGAGACGGCGATGGGAGCGGTCCATTGGAAGCGGTACGCGCCGTCCTCGGCGCCGTGGCCGGAGAGGTTGTTCGGGTAGGCGCTCACGTTCCGGGCCTGGAGGGTGCGGTGGTCGTAGCGCGTGAAGATGCCGAGATACTCGCCGGCGTAGAAGACGGCCGGGTCATCCGGGTCGGCCACCGCGTGGCCGGCCTCGCCCCCGCCGATGTCGAACCAGTCCGAAAGGGTGATCCCCGCGCTGGAGAGGGAGTTGCTGGGGCCCGCGGCCGTCCCCAGGTCCTGCATGGCTCCGAACACGTGGTACGGCACCTGGCCGTCCACGGCCACGTGGTAGAACTGCGAGATCGGCAACGGCGGCGCGTACCACGTCTCGCCTCCGTCCTCGCTCAGGTCCACTCCGCCGTCGTTGCCCCCGATCACCCGTCTCGGGTTCCTGGGGTCGATCCAGACGTCGTGGTGGTCCCCATGGTGCATGCCCTTCACGCGCTTGATCGTCTTGCCCCCGTCGGTGGTCTTGAGCATCGGCACCTGCGGGAACCAGACCACGTCGGGGTTCGCGGGATCGACGGTGAGGGTCGAGTAGTACCAGGCGCGCTGGCGGAGCCCGTGGTGCGGGCTCGCCAGGGTCCAGGTCTCGCCGCCGTCGTTCGAGCGGTACAGACCGCCCTTTTCGGCTTCGATCAGCGCGTAGACGCGGCGCGAGTCGGAGGGAGCCACCCCCACCCCGACCTTGCCCCAGATCCCCTCGGGCAGGCCTTTTTCCTTGAGCTGGACCCAGGTGTCGCCGCCGTCGCGAGAGACGTAAAGGCCGCTCCCCGGGCCGCCGCTCGTCAGCTCCCACGGCCGCCGCCTTGTCTGCCAGAGGCCGGCAAACACGATGCTCGGGTTCTGCGGATCGAGGGCCACGTCCGAGGCGCCGGTGTCGGCGTCCTTGGAGAGGACCTTCTGCCAGGTCTTGCCGCCGTCCTTCGTGCGGTAGACGCCGCGCTCGGGGTTCGCGGCGAAGGCCTTGCCGAGCACGGCCGCGAAGGCCACGTCGGGGTTCCTCGGGTGGACGACCATGGTCCCGATCTGGCCGTCCTGCGCCCACACGCGGGTCCAGTGCCGGCCGCTGTCGGCCGACTTGTAGATGCCGTTCCCCTGGGCCACGTTGCCGCGGATGTTGGCCTCGCCGGTCCCTACGTAGACGATGCTCGGGTCCGAAGGAGCGACCGCGATGGAGCCGATCGAAGAGACGGGCTGGTCGTCGAAGACCGGCTTCCAGCGCAAGCCGCCATCGGTGGACTTCCACACCCCGCCGGACGCGGTGGCGGCGTAATAGGTGAGCGCATCACCGGGGACGCCGGCCACCCGCGCGACGCGGCCCCCCGCGGGGGGCCCCACGAGCCGGTACTTGAGGGAGGCGAACTCCTTGGGGCCGCCCTTGGGCGCTTCCTCCTCGTCCGCGCGAAGGGCGCGGGTCCCGGTGTAGATCCCCCCGACGACAAGGCACGCCACGACGGGTATGAATCGCCAGTGATGCATCCGCTCTCCCCCAATGCCCCGCAGAGCCGGGAGCATACCCGGTTGACCGGCCCAGGGCGAGCGGCTAGCGTCCTCACCATGGCCGACCCGATCGCCGTCGCTCCCGGGGTGAGCGTGCCCGCCTCCGCCATCGAGGTGAGCGCCGTCCGCTCGTCCGGACCCGGGGGACAGAACGTCAACAAGGTGGCGTCCAAGATCGACCTGCGCGTCGAAGTCGCCGGCATCGTCGGCCTCGACGAGGGAGCGCGCGCCCGGCTTCGCGCGTACGCCGCGCGGCGGCTCGACGCCCGGGGCTTCCTGATCGTGACCAGCCAGCGCACCCGCGACCAGTCCCGCAACCTCGAGGACGCGCGGGAGAAGGTGCGTGCCCTCATCGCCCGCTCCCTGATCGCCCCGAAGCGCCGGCGCGCGACTCGCGCCACCGCCGCGGCCCGTGAGCGGCGGCTCCGCACGAAGAGGCGCAACGCCACCGTCAAGAGCCGGCGCGGACGGGTGCGGGGCGAAGACTAGGCCCTCACCACACGCGGCAGGCGTTCTCCCGCACCATCGGTTGGCCGGCCTTGCAGGCGAAGGCTTCCCGGAATTCCTCCATGTTGCTGACCGCCCCGATCACTCGGAAGGCGCCCGGCGAGTGGGGGTCGGTCTGGGCAAGCTGGCGGGCAGCCTGCTCGGTCACGTTCTGGCACCACACGTTGGCGAAGCCCAGGAAGAGGCGCTGCTCCGGCGTGTAGCCGCCGATGCGCGGGCGCTCCTTGTCCCCGAGGGTCTTCTTGAGCGCGCGGTAGGCCACCTTCAGGCCGCCGTTGTCGGCCGTGTTCTCGCCGAGGGTGAGCCGGCCGTTCAGATGGACGTCGCCGTTCGCGGCGTCCTTCACGCTCACGAATCCCTCGTACTCCTTCGCTATGCAGTCCGTGCGCTCCTGGAACGCCCGGAGGTCGTCCGGGGTCCACCAGTTCACGAGATTGCCCTCGGGGTCGAACTTGCTGCCCTGGTCGTCGAAGCCGTGGGTGTACTCGTGCCCGATCACCACCCCGATCCCCCCGAAGTTCACCGCGTCGTCCAGCTCGCGGTCGAAGAAGGGGGGCTGGAGGATGCCGGCGGGGAACACGATCTCGTTGTTTGCCGAGTTGTAGTAGGCGTTCACGGTGGGAGGCGTCATGCCCCAGAGCGTCCGGTCCGTCGGCTTGTCGATGCGCTCCTGGTCGCGCTTGATCTCGAACATCGCGGCGCGCCGGGAGTTGCCAAAATAGTCCGCGCGCCTCACCTCGACCGTGCCGTAGTCCTTCCACTTCTCCGGGTACCCGACCTTTCCGGTGCGGAACGCCTGGAGCTTGGCGAGGGCCTTCTTCCTGGTCTCGGGCGTCATCCAGGGCAGGGCCTCGATGTCCTCGCCGAGCGCTTCCGTGATGGCCTCGATCATGCGCCGCATGCGCGCCTTGCCCTCGGCCCCGAAGGTCCTGGCCACGTAGAGCTGGCCCAGGTCGTCTCCCAGACTGCGGTCGGTGGCCTGGACGCAGCGCTTCCAGCGCGGCTCGATCTCCTTGGCTCCATTCAGGTATTCGCGGTTGAAGCGGAAGTCCTCTTTCACGAACGCGGCGCCGAGGTAGGGAGCGCCGCCCCGCACCACGTGCCATCTCAGGTAGGTCTTCCAGTCCGGGATGGGCGTCGACTTGATAACGTCGTCCCCTTCCGCGAAATACTTCCGGCTGCTCACGTTGAGCCGGGCGAAGGGAGGGGCGCCGGTGGCGCCGAAGTAGGCGTCCCAGTCGAAGGCGGGAGCCAGCGTCTTGACCTCGGCCACCGTCATGGGGTTGTCCCGGTTCTTGGGGTCCCGCATGGCGACCCGGTCCAGGTGCGCGCTCGCGAGCGCTTTCTCGATGCGGAGCACGACCTGCGCGTCCGCGCGCGCCTTCTCGGCGCTCTCGCCCAGGAGCTCGAGCATGCGGGCCACGTGCCCGACGTAGGTCTCGCGCTTCTCCTTCGACTTCGCGTCGTCCTTGAGGTAGTCGTCGCGGTCGGGCAGGCCCAGGCCGCCCTGGCCCACGGTGGCGATGGTCTGCCTGGAGTCGTGCATGTCGGGGGCGGAGCCGAAGCGGAAGAGCACGGGGAGCGCGTGCGCTTCATGCTCGCCGAGCAGCCGGAACAGGTCCTGCTTCGACGCGATGGCCTCCACCCGGGCGAGGATGGGATCGAGGGGCTTCGTGCCCTGCGCCTCGATGCCGGCTTCGTCCATGCACGCCGCGTAGTAGTCGCCGACCCGGGCCTCGACGGGTGACCGGCCCTCTTTGCCGTCCCTCGCTCGCTCGAGGATGTCGTGCAGGACCTCGCGGTTCCGCTCGGCCAGCTCGTTGAACCGACCCCAGCGGGTCTGGTCCGGCGGAATGGGATTGGCCTTGCGCCAGCCGCCGCAGGCGAACTGGTAGAAGTCCACACAGGGATCCACGGAAGTGTCCAGGGTACCGGCGCTGAACGAAGCGGGAGACTCGGCAGCGGCGGCAACGGCGGCGCACGCGACGAACAGGAGCGACGCGATGGGCTCTTTCATTTCCAGGACCTTTCTCAATGAAGACGGATCGGTGTGTCCGAGACGGGGATGGCGCTCAACGAGTGGGCAGACGGGCCTTCGGGATCTTGACGAGGACGGTGTACTCGGGATCGACGATCTGGATGATCGGCGCCCGGGCGTTCTGGGAGACGAACTCGTACGCGTCCAGCTCTCCGAGCCCGGTCTTCTCCTGCACCCACCGAACCATGTCCTTGAAAGCGACCCGGGCGGCGTCCTCCAGGGGACGCGCCGCCCCGACCGACATCATCCATTCCGCGTTCTCGATGCGCGGCCAGGGCGTCTCCCGGTGCTTGATCAGGTCCACGGTCAGCTCCACGTCCATGGCCCCCTCGATCGCGGTGCCCATGATCTCGCCGTCCCCCATCGCGTAGTGGCCGTCCCCGAACGACACGAGCGCTCCCGGCATCCGTACACCGAGGTAGACCGTGTTGCCCGCGCGCACCTCCGGGCAATCCATGTTGCCGCCGAAATTGTCGGGAACGACCGTGGAGCGCACCTCTCCGTAGGCCGGGGCGACGCCCAGGCAGCCGAGGAACGGGGCGAGCGGCACTTCCCAGGAGAGCTTGCCGTCCTGCGAGCGCGTCCGCGCGACCCCCCGTGCGCGATCGACATCGTAGAACCACACCGCCTCCTCCAGCTCCGGCCCCAGCATCGCGGTCTTCTCCGTCCCCTTGAGGGCGCCGAACCCGGGTCCCCCGGCCGATACGGCGTAGTCGCGCGCGGGCGCGAGCTTCTCGATGTGGATCACCAGGGTGTCGCCCGGCTCCGCCCCCTCGACGTAGAAGGGCCCCGTCTGGGGATTGTCGCGGCCCGGGACCAGCTCGCTCAACTTCTGCCCGCGCTTGTTCAGGGCGCCGTCGAAGCAGTCCTCGGTCCAGGAGACGATCCGGGTTCCGGGCTTGATCCGATGCGTGGGGGCTACGCCTCCGAAGGTGTACTTGAGCTCCTCGTGTTTCGGGACGTAGCGGAGGACGGGCTGCTCGGCGGCCGCCACCGCCGCCAGACCCAGGAACAGGCACGCAATTCGTGCGATCTGCCGCATCAAGATCCTCCGGCCCGCAGTTGTTACCGTTCGTACTCGTTCCGGAACGAGTACGAAAAGTAACACTCGCCCGCTGCCCCTCGCAACGACATCCACCTTGCGGCCGGGTTGACCCGCTCGCGTCCTTCGACTAGACTTTCCGCTTGTCCCGTTGGGCGGTTAGCTCAGCGGTAGAGCACTGGTCTTACACGCCGGGAGTCACAGGTTCGAATCCTGTACCGCCCACCAGTAGCACCCGGCAGCCACCTGAGCGGGGTGGTAGTTCAGCTGGTTAGAACGCCGGCCTGTCACGTCGGAGGTCGCGGGTTCGAGTCCCGTCCACCCCGCCAATTTCACCTTCGGGGACAAGCATTTCCGGCCCGCCGCTTTCTTCCGCCGTCCTCAGGGGCCGGTGTGTCACTACGTGGCGCCACGCTCGAGGCGGTGCGGAGGGATGAGGTATCGGACAGACCCTTGAGGAAGACGGCCTCGGCTGGCCAGAAATCAGGAGTGCGGCCCCGACGCGGGGCCGCCCATCCTTCGCTCGCGCGGGAGCGAATCCCGCGCTCGCTCTTTGAGCCGGGGGGTGCTCCACCCCCAGACCCTGGTTCCACTACGGGCAGGGCTTGTGGAGCTGAATGTTGCCCCCCTGAAGGGCCCCGCCGTTGGAATAACTGCCCCCGTCCAAGGTGATGTCGAGGGTATCCGTCATCCGGCCCGGCTCCCCGTTGTCGGCAACGTTGACGGAGTAGGAATGGCCGGGAATGCCGTCGACCTCCGCCTGCCCCTCGAAGTGGCGGCTGGTGGGGGTCGGGCCGACCACGTACTGAGTGACGCTGGTCGCTTTCATGTGCATCCCGGTGTTGTACTCTACCTCCGGGCTCGTGGACCCGGGCTTGTAGCCGGCGTTGAAACCGAAGTTGGCCCGGCTGGTCCCCGCCTTGATCCACCCGCCGCCGGTGACGAAGTCGTGGCAGGACGGCGCCGGCGGACAGCCGGGGCAGCCGCTGATGTCGCTGTGGGCGCTCGACAGCACGACCTCATCGTTGGTCACCAGGATGAGGTGGAGGGCGTTGACCGTGATGTCCTGGACGCCTCCGCCCGACGAGGTGGTCTGCTCGTTGATGATGAGCGTGGCTACCCCGGGAATAGTGACCCTTTGGTTCGGGGCGCCGGTCACCACGATGTTTGCCCCCCCGAAGGAGAGGTTGGCGATCTCGGTCGTCCCGCGGACCCCGTTGCAGGTCGCCTCGGACTCGGCGCGGACGAGCGAGGCGCTCACTTGGGCGGGGTTGCCGGGAAGCAGGGTCAAGTCCGCGAGCGAGGCCGCGCTGTTCGCCACCCCGTTCGCTCCGTTGGTCTCGGCCACGAGCACATCGAAGCTCAAGACGGAGGGAACGTCGGCACTCAGGAACGTCGCGGACAGATGACCGCCATCGGCAGGGAGCTGCCCGGTATCCGCGATGAACTGGGGCCCTAGGCCCAGAGTGGGAAGGTTGGCGAAGGCGGCGTAGGCTCGGCCACTGAAGGCCGTGGTAGCTGAACCCTCGGCCTGAGCGGGTGACCCCCAGGTCCCCAAGGCCAGGACCAAGAAGGCGGCCCACCTGGGAGACGGCGCATTGATTCTCATAATGATCTCCTTTCGTATACTTTTGATGCAAGCGACAGGCCGGGCGGCAGACCTGGACCCTCGGGGAATAACCGTCGTGCGGACATGGGGATCCCGCAGCGCGTGCTCGGGTGTTCCCTGAGGTGAGCGGCGGGGGCGCGGCACCTCCGTGGCGGGGATCTCTGGAAAACGGTGCCGGATGAAGGCGTTATCGGGCGCCGCGGGAACGCGGCGCGGCGGGCGGCTTATGCGACGGGTAGCTTGAGTCTTCGCATCAGACGCTGCAGGGTCGATCGGTGGATGCCGAGGGCCTGGGCCGCTCGTGTCACGTTGCCGCCATGTCTCCCGAGGGTCTCCTCCACGAACTCGCGCTCCAGCCGCTGCAGCATCTTCTCCTTCCACTCGTGGAAACCCGTGCGTGGCTGGCGCTCGGCACCGGCCAGCACGGCCGGGGGAAGGTCCTCGGCGGTAATGAACTTTCCGCGGGCGTAGGCGACCGCCCGCTCCACCGCGTTCTTCAGCTCGCGCACGTTGCCCGGCCACTCGTACCGGGTGAGCAGGTCCATGGTCGCGGCGTCGATCCCGTCGATTGGCTTGCCATAATGCGCCACACAGGACTCAAGGAAGTGGGCGGCTAGCAGCGGGATGTCCTCGCGGCGCTCCCGCAGCGGCGGCACATCGATCTCGATGACGGCGATCCGGAAGAACAGGTCCTCCCGGAATCGCTGTCTGGCCAGCTCCGCGCGCATGTCGCGGTTGGTAGCGGCCATGAAGCGGACATCGAAGGGCACCGGCGTCCTCGCCCCCAGGCGGCGCACGGCGCCCTCTTCGAGCGCCCGCAGCAGCTTGGCCTGGAGCATAAGGCTCATCTCGCACACCTCGTCGAGGAGGACCGTGCCGCCGCTCGCCACCTCCAGCAGCCCCTCCTTGGGGCCCGCGGCCCCCGTGAAAGCGCCCCGCTCGTAACCGAACAGCTCCGCTTCGAGCAGGTTCTCCGGGATAGCGGCGCAGTTGACCGGCACGAAGGGCCGCCCCCGACGCCGTCCGCTGTCGTGGATCGCGCGCGCCACCAGCTCCTTACCGGTGCCGCTCTCTCCGGTGATCAGGATGGGAGCGTCCACGGCCGCCGTCCGGCGGATGTCGTCGAACAGCGTGAGCACCTTGGGAGTCTGCCCCACTATGCCGCTCTGGGAGAGGCTGCTGCGCAGCCGGCTGCGCAGGACGCCATGCGCCTCCCGAATACTCCGTGCCTTGAGGGAGGCCCGGACCACCTGCACGAGCTGCTCCGGCGAGAAGGGCTTCGCCAGGTATTCTGCGGCGCCGAACTTCATGGCCTCCACCGCGGTGTCTACCGTGGGGAACGCGGTGATCAGGATGACCACAGTGTCCCGGTCCGCCTCCTTGGCCACCCGCAGCACATCGAGGCCTCCCATCTTGGGCATCCTCAGGTCGACGACGGTGACGTCCACCGCGGAGGTGCGGAGCACCGCCTCCGCGCTCCGGCCCGACTCTGCGCTGACCACCTCATAACCCTCCCCGCGCAGCACCGCGGCGCACCATTCGCGGGTGTCGGGATCGTCGTCCACGACGAGGACCTGCTCCGAAATCGGGGGAGGGGAGGAGGGGATAGCCGTAAGGAACTCCACCTGACCATAATGCGTTTCAAAAGGGAACGCAGTGACGGTGGTCACTTTCGTAGCGACGCCACCCGCTTTGCCCTGGGGGGTCACGCGAGGGCCCGATCTGGCGCCACGGCTCGCACTTCGCGGGCGCGGGCCAATAATACCAAAGTCACTCCGAGCGACGGTGGCCCCTGGGCCATCGCGCCGAGGGTGAGCCCGATCGGGCAGAACTTCGGTGTCACGGCGAGAACAACTGATCGAGGAGATCGAGGCAGTCGAGGCCCTGGTCGCGCGACTGGCGGGCGAGGAGAACCAAGCTCGTGGCCGGCTCGCAGCCTTGAAGGCAGAGTTGGCATCCGTCGATGCAGCCGAGACACGAATTCGGGTGCGCCTCGCCGCGAGCCGTCCAGTGGCCACGCCCACGACGCCTGAGCAGAAGGTCAAGCTGTTCCGGCAGCTCTTCAGGGGTCGACAGGATGTCTTTCCCACACGGTTCGTGAGCAAGAGGACCGGCAAACCAGGTTACGCACCGGCGTGCACGAACAAGTTTGTTCGGGGGGGTGTGCGAGCTTCCGAAGATCAAGTGCGGCGAGTGTCCGAACCAGGCGTTCGTGCCGGTCGATGACGCGGCCATCCTGGCTCATCTGCGAGGCCGGCACGTCATGGGCGTGTATCCGCTGCTCCAAGACGAGACTTGCTGGTTCTTGGCCGTCGATTTCGACAAGAAGAGCTGGGCCGAAGACGTGGCTGCGTTTGTCGCGACGTGTCGGGATGTCGGCCTTCCCGCCTCGGTCGAACGCTCACGTTCGGGCGACGGAGCGCACGTATGGTTCTTCTTCAGTGAGCCGGTCCCCGCGGCGGCTGCCCGGAAGATGGGCTGCTACCTCATCACGGAGACGATGTCACGCCGTCATGAGCTCAGCCTGGACTCCTACGACCGCCTGTTTCCGAGCCAGGACACGATGCCCAGGGGGAGGTTCGGCAACCTGATCGCGCTGCCGCTGCAGCATGGACCTCGGCAGCACGCGAACTCGGTCTTCCTCGATGACCGGCTCCAGCCTTACCCGGACGATCAGCAGTGGGCATACTTGGCTGGTCTCCCGAGGATCGACCGACGTACCGTCGAAACGGTCGCCGGCGAGGCGACCCGGCGCGGGTCCGTCATCGGCGTTCGGGCTGCGGAGCCGGTCGAAGAAGATGAGTCGGCCCCGTGGACACGTCCGCCTTCCGGCCGTCCGGAATTCGTTCCGATCACGGGGCCGCTGCCGGCCCGGGTCCGGGCGGTCCTCGCTCAACGACTGGTCGTGGAAAAAGCCGGCCTGCCGTCGCCCTTGCTCAACCAGATCAAGCGCCTCGCCGCCTTCCAGAACCCCGAGTTCTACAAGAAGCAGACCATGCGGCTCTCGACCGCCTTGACGCCGCGGGTGGTCGGCTGCGCCGAGGACTTGCATCAGCACATAGCCCTGCCACGAGGGTTACGTCCCGAGCTCGAGGAGCTCCTTGATCGGCACGCTGTCGCTCTGGAAATCGAGGACCAACGTGGGAGCGGGAAGGTCACCGACTTCCGCTTTCAAGGCAGTCTGACGGACGTGCAGAAGAACGCGGTTCGAGCCCTCTTGGCGCACGGCGTCCTGGCGACTGGACGGTACATCGGGGAGGGCTTCGACGATCCTCGCCTCGACACGCTTCTCCTGGCTCTGCCCGTCTCGTGGAAGGGCACGCTCGTCTAGTACACGGGCCGGCTTCACCGCCTGCACCCAGGGAAGACAGAGGTGCGCATCTTCGACTACGTGGACCGCGAGGTGCCGATGCTGCTTCGGATGTTCGAGCGCCGGCTTCGTGGTTACCGGGCCATCGGGTACGCCCGGGGCGAGGCGCCGCTGGGCTTTGTCGAGGCAAAGCACGAAGAGCGGGTCGAGGACGCCGGCCGTGATCCCGCCGCGGACTTTCTCGACTTCTCTTGAGATGCTGTGATGAGCCGGCCTGCCGTCGCCTTCTTGATCGCTGACTGATCTGTGAACGGGAAGGGAACGAGGACGATATCGCCGAGCCTAAAGCCGGTCGTAGGCGGCATCCGCCGAATTGCTCCAGACCCTTGCGAGCGCCTTTTCGGCCATCTTGCTCGCGGCGTGTGTCAGCGGACGATCCTCCTGGCGCTGGTGCAGGAAGTCGACGAAGTCCTCGACCTCGGCGACCTTCTCGGGCGGAAGCTCGCGCATCTTCGAGAAGATGGCGCGCTGAAGCGCTCGGACCGTCGACTTACGCCCACTCTCCTTGGCCGAGCCCTTCATTTCGATATCGTACCGCTACGATCCCGGTTCGTCTTCGAGAAGACCAATTGCCCCTTCAGGGACAACCCCCTCAGCAGCATTCTCCTCGCTTCGAGTATCTGCCCCAGATCCGCTCGGGCAGCATGATGAACACCGG
>WNFM01031127.1_pt2 | contig 17392 bp, 18 predicted proteins | sample 5400271 | NCBI WGS metagenome assembly WNFM01 (sample SAMN13153352, study PRJNA577476) | soil metagenome | isolation source: 60 cm saprolite on Douglas fir-dominated hillslope | place: USA:California | collected 2013-09-17 | reverse complement strand
ATAAAGCCGTCAAAGCCTTTGCCGCTGAACTGACACCAGGCGCCATCGCAGGATTTAATCGCGCCCAACACCCCGGATTGCAAGCGGGCCGCGACCGAGGTTTCCGCATCTGTATTTTCGTAGAGCGGCACCAGCTCGTCCTTCGATTTTGGTACCACCACCGCCATGCGCTTGCCCGACAAGAGCGTGTGATAGACCCAACCTTCCGCCCCTTCCCAGTCGCGAATCCGGCGCCAGTTTTCGAACTCAGCCGTGATCTCCACCGGCATGCCCGCATGGGTATAGACCCATCGTACCTCCTGATCCTTGTTCGGCCCGGAGCGGGCATTAACCCGGTCCGATTTGAGGCTGACAAAGCGCGGAATCGGCAGGCCCCTGACTGAGCCCATACCGCCGTCGCCAGCGGATTTGGCGGTACCCGCCTGCATCGCCACAATTCCCATGGCTAATGCGAATCGGCTGAACACCGTCCGGAAGCTTTGTGTTGTCACGGCCATCTGGTAGGAAAAAAGAATGGGATTTCGCCTGACTGCAGTGTGGGCGAGCACGGTTAATGAGGGCTGAATCGGCGTTTCCTCTGGCGGCAGCGCCGCAGATCGCCGCGATTGAGAACAGATGTCGAAAGCCAAGAAGCCGCTGGTTATCGTGACACGCAAGCTGCCCGATTCGATCGAGCTGCGTATGCGGGAACTTTTTGACGCCCGGCTTAACCCCGACGACAGGCCGATGACCCAAAATCAGCTCGCCGAAGCGGTGAAAAACGCCGACGTCCTGGTACCCACCGTCACCGACCGTATCGATGCATCGGTGCTCAGCAAATCGGGGGACCAGCTCAAGCTCATCGCCAATTTCGGAAACGGTGTCGACAACATCGATGTCGCGACCGCGGTGCAGCGCGGCATTACCGTCACCAATACGCCCGGCGTCCTCACAGAGGATACCGCGGACATGACTATGGCACTCATCCTCGCAGTGCCGCGCCGGTTGGTGGAAGGCTCCCACGTGCTCACAGCGGATAAAGATTGGACCGGGTGGTCGCCGACCTGGATGCTGGGGCACCGCATCTGGGGCAAGCGCCTCGGCATCATCGGCATGGGACGAATCGGACAGGCGGTCGCCCGCCGCGCGCGCGCCTTTGGTCTGCAGATCCACTATCACAACCGCCGCCGGGTGGCACCCAAGATCGAAGAAGAACTCGACGCGACCTATTGGGAAAGCCTCGATCAGATGCTCGCCCGTATGGATATTGTTTCGGTCAACTGCCCGCACACACCGGCGACCTATCATCTCCTCTCGGCGCGGCGCCTGAAAATTCTTCGGCCAGAGGCCTTCATCGTCAACACATCGCGCGGTGAGGTTATCGACGAAAACGCGCTCGCGCGCCTGATTGAAAGTGGCGAAATTGCCGGTGCTGGACTCGACGTGTTCGAACACGAACCGGCGGTCAATCCCAAGCTGGTGAAGCTTGCCCGCACCGGAAAGGTCGTGCTGTTGCCTCACACAGGCTCGGCGACAATCGAAGGCCGCGTGGACATGGGCGAGAAGGTCATCATCAACATCAAGACCTTCATGGACGGCCACCGTCCGCCAGATCGCGTCCTACCGTCGATGCTGTGAGAGGTCCTTGATCCTCGGCTTGTTTCCGCTGAGCGGATTGTCCGGATCCCACGCGTAGTTCAGCGTCTCGAAGCGCATGGAACGCGCATCGACCATCAGCAGCCGGCCGACCAGACCTTCTCCAAAGCCGACAATTTCGCGGATCACTTCCAGTGCCATGAGCGAGCCGAGCACACCGGGGAGCGCACCGAGGATGCCGGCTTCGGCGCAGGCTGGCACGGTGCCCGCCGGCGGCGGCTCGGGAAACAGGCAGCGATAAGTCGGGTTGCGCGTTCCGTCAGCCTGCGTTTCATGTGCGCGGATTGACGTCAGCGAACCGTCGAACGTGCCGACAGCAGCGGTAACGAGGGGCTTTTTGGCGAAGTAGCAGGCGTCAGATACGAGATAGCGCGTGTCAAAATTATCGGAACCGTCGGCCACGATGTCGTAACGAGCAATCAGTTGGAGTGCGTTGGCCGCCGTCAAGCGCACGCGGTGTGCTTCGACATTGACGTGCGGGTTGAGGCCCTTCACCGCATCGCCGGCGCGTTCAACCTTCGGCTTGCCGATATCGCCGGTCGCAAAGATGACCTGGCGTTGCAGGTTCGATAACGACACATCGTCGTCGTCGACGACGCCGAGCACACCTATTCCCGCGGCGGCAAGGTAGAGCAGCAAAGGCGCGCCAAGGCCGCCAGCTCCGACGACCAGCACACGCGCGGATTTTAGCTTCGCCTGGCCTGGTCCGCCGACTTCGCGCAGGACGATGTGGCGGGCATAGCGTTCAAGTTCTTTTGCGTCGAGCATCGGCGTTAACCTAGCGCATGAGCCCTAAAAGGGGGACCGATTTTCGGAAAGATCATGCGCGGGCAAAATGTTACGCGGGCTCGCTCGTGCGTCCCCCAGCCGGCCTTGCGCCTCTGTTCGCATCGGCTAAGGTGGCCACAAATGCGATCGGGGCCGGTGTTGATGCGTTTCGATGGGTCGACGGTGATGCTCGCGCTTCTGCTCGGTGCCGCTCCGGTGCTGGCGCAGGAGTCGCCTGGGATCATGCCGACGGTCGAGCAGCCCGCCGTAAAATCAAAAGCTCATGTTACGCCAAAGCGCGTGGCCAAGCCGACCGCGCCAGCCGAAGCACCAAAAATCGCCGCGCCGACGACCGTTGCACCAAAAACCGCCGCATTAAATTCCGAGACCCCCATTGTGGAGCCCGCGCCGGCTTCCGAAATTACACCGCATCGATCGGCGGCGAAGATCCGCTCCTTTCTGCGATCAAGAATTTCCAGAAGCGCGTGAGATCCAAAGTCACGGGCGTGCTCTCGCCAGCCGAGCGCACCAATCTTCTCACCGCCGCCAAAAATCATGAGGACGAGTTTGGTTGGAGCGTGGTCGCCGATCCAGCGACCGGCGTGCGCATCGGTCTTCCAGCCAAGCTGGTGTCCCAAACGCGAGATGCGGCGCGTGGCACACGCTGGTCTTCGGCTCACGGTGAAGTACAGGTCGAGACCTTCCGCATCAAGGACACCGACGTCAAGCTGGCGGCATTCTTCGACCAACAAAAGAAAGAGCCATCCACTCGCAAGGTTGAATCCAGCGCGCTGCGCGACGACAATTTCTATATCAGCGGCATGCAAGGGCTAAAGATTTTCTCGGTGCGCGCGTATGCGCGTGATGGTGAAATCCGGGGATACATGCTCCTGTTTGACCAGATGATGGAGACCATTGTCGCGCCGGTGACGTCGGCAATGGTGAGCGCTTTTTCACCATTCCCCGAACGTACGTCGGCATTTGCGGCCATGGCAAAATCTGTCGAATACGGCACCGGGCTGGTTGTGAGCGCGCGCGGCCATATTGTCACCGACCGCAAGCTCGCAACCGATTGCCAGGTGATCGTCGCCGCCGGTCTTGGCGATGCCGAGCGAATCGCCGAAGACAAAGAGAACGGTTTGGCCCTTGTGCGCGTTTATGGTCCGCATCAACTGTCGCCGCTGCCATTCGTGCCCGAGGCCGCCAAGAAGGGCGACGTGACGCTCGTCGGTATTCCCGATCCAAAGGAGCAAAACGGCGCAAAAAAGCTCACCGAAATCAAAGCGCGGCTGGCGGACAATGCAATCGAATTGCGCCAACCGGTGCCGATGGCTGGATTTTCCGGCGCCGCCGCAATCGACTCGCAAGGGCAATTTCTCGGCATGATGGAAATGCGCAGTTTTGTGCTCGCAAGCACAGAATCGACTGCGCCCCCGGTCCGGCTCATCACTGCCGATGCGATCCGAGATTTTCTAGCCGCACGCGATGTTCCGTACGTTTCATCCCCGTCACAAGGCGCCGACGCTAGCGCGTCAGTGGTGAGAATTATTTGCGTGCGCCAATAGCTATTTGTTTTTCCACTTCGGGGCGCGTTTTTCGACGAAAGCCTTCATGCCCTCCTTCTGATCTTCCGTCGCAAACAGCGAGTGAAAGATTCGACGCTCGAACGCCATGCCTTCCGACAGCCCGCCCTCGAACGCACGGCTGACGGCTTCTTTTCCCGCCAGCACCGACGGCAACGACATATTGGCGATGGTATCGGCAACTTTCATCGCCTCATCCATCAGGTTCGCCGCCGGAACAACACGCGCGACCAATCCGGACTTTTCGGCCTCCGCCGCATCCATCATTCGTCCGGTCAAAATCAAATCCATGGCTTTGGCTTTCCCGACCGCACGCGCGAGCCGCTGCGTTCCGCCTATACCGGGAATAACCCCGAGTTTGATCTCGGGCTGACCAAATTTGGCGGTATCTGCAGCGATCACGATGTCGCATTGCATCGCAAGCTCGCAGCCACCGCCAAGCGCAAAGCCCGCAACTGCCGCGACGACCGGCTTGCGCGCATGCGCGGCCGCATTCCAGTTAGAAACAAAATCGCCGAGATAGGCGTCGATAAACGACTTATCCGCCATTTCCTTGATGTCGGCACCCGCGGCGAATGCCTTGTCGCTGCCCGTAATCAGCAGACAGCCGACCTTGTCATCGGCGTCAAAAGCCTCAATTGCCTGGGTTAATTCGGCCATCAGCGCCTTGTTGAGGGCATTGAGCGCTTGCGGTCGGTTAAGGCGGATAACGCCGACGCGGCCTCGCGTTTCGACAGCAATGTCCTGGTAGGTCATGACTAAATCCCTAGTTTAATCAAGTCGTGCACCGGAACGCCGCACGACCTCTTCCCATTTTGCGGAATCGGCTTTGATTGTCGCGGCGAATTCCTCCGGCGTTCCACCGGCTGGCTCGTCGCCGATCTTGGCAAACTTCTCTTGAAACGCCTCTGATGTGAGCGCTTTGTTGATCGCGGCATTGAGCTTGTCGACGATCGGCCTCGGCACGCCGGCGGGCGCGATCACGCCCGTCCATGTCGGCGCGAGATACCCGGGAACTGTTTCGCCGATCGTTGGGAGATCGGGGAATGCCGGCGAGCGCGTGGCGCCGCTGACACCAAGCGCGCGCACCTTGCCGTCGCGCGCGAAGGTCGCAATCGATTGCAGGCTTTCGAACATAATATCGACGTGGCCTGCGATCAGATCGGTGATAGCGGGCGCGCCACCGCGATAAGGGACGTGGACAATCTCGGTCGCCGTCATGTATTTAAACAGTTCACCGCCAACATGTCCGGGTGAGCCGTTACTGGACGAAGCGTTCGTAAGCTTGCCCGGGTTTTTCTTGGCGTAGTCGACCAACTCCTTCACCGAGTAAATCGGGAGCTTCGGTGAAACCGCGAGCAGCAGATGGCCACGCGCGACCATCGCGATCGGCTGGAAGTCCCTATCTATATTGTAGGGCAACTTCGCCACCATGTGGCGCGTGATGGCGAGCGCACCGATCGGCCCCATGCCGATCGTGTAGCCGTCCGGCGACGATTTCGCGACGATGTCGAGCCCGATGGTGAGCGCGCCACCCGGGCGGTCGTCGACGATTACCTGCTGGCCCAATTCCTTCGACAGCTCGGCGGCAAGAATGCGGGCGACGGTGTCGGTCGCACTTCCCGCCGCTTGCGGGACGATGAACCGAATGGGACGGTCCGGGTAGCCCGCAGCCTGCACGGCGACTAATGTTGCGGCGAAGGTCAATGCAATCAGGCCATACTTGCGCATGTCATCGACCCCGGCATTCAGGCGACATAGCGTGGCCTACTTCTGGCACGATGGGCAATAGAAGGTCGAGCGGCCAACCTGCACGATACGTTTGATCTTGCCCTTGCAATTGGGACATGGCTCGCCTTCGCGATCGTAAACCCGGAAATTATGCTGGAAATCGCCGAGCGAGCCGTCGGCGCGGCGATGATCGCGTAGCGAAGAGCCTCCAGCTTCGATGGCGTCGCTAAGCACCGCCTTGATAGCGTCGACCAATCTTTCGGCGTGTTCATGAGGCTTGCCGTGGCGATCGGCGATGGTCGAGGCGCGCCGTTTGGGTGATAGCCGCGCACGAAACAACGCTTCGCAAACATAAATATTTCCGAGGCCTGCGACCACGCGCTGGTCACTGAGGGCGGCCTTGAGCGAAGTCTTTTTACCGGCGCAGGCTTTCGCGAGCATCGCGGCATCAAATTCATTTCCCAGCGGTTCCGGTCCAAGCGCGCGCAACAATGGTTCCTGGTCGAGCTTGGCGCGTGGCACCAGCTTCATCGACCCGAAGCGACGCGGGTCGTTAAAGGTTACGGTCGCGCCATTCGACATATGAAACACGATATGATCGTGCGCGGTGCTTTTGGAGCGCTCGTGATAGTACACGCCCGGCTTTGCATCCTTGCCGACTCGAAACGAGCCCGACATGCCGAGGTGCATCAGCAACACATCACCGGACGAAAGGTCCGCAAGCAAATACTTTGCCCGGCGACCGAGCCCTTCCACGGTCTTGCCATGCAAGCGCCGGGCAAAACCCTTGGGCAGCGGCCAGCGCAGATCGCCACGGCGGACCTCAACCTTCGTAAAGTGCTCGCCTTCCATCGCAGGCGCCAATCCGCGGCGCACGGTCTCGACCTCTGGCAATTCGGGCATGATTAACCGCTCCCGCGCTGACACATAGCGCCCTCCGGCCACCCGCGCTATGGTCCTGCTCGAAAAGGATTATTGGCCATGGCCCGTGGCGGCGAGCAGACTCATTTCGGCTTTGAGAGCGTGCCCCTCGCAGACAAGCAGGGGCGAGTGGACGACGTCTTTCATTCGGTCGCGCGCCGCTATGACTTGATGAATGACCTGATGTCAGGTGGTCTCCACCGGGCCTGGAAAGACGCATTGGTGACGGCAATAAACCCGCCCAAAAGCGGCCGCGAATTTTCCGTACTCGATCTCGCCGGCGGCACCGGCGATGTCGCCTTTCGCGTGGTTGAGGCAGGCGGCCTAGGCGCGCATGTCACGGTATGCGACATCAACGCCGATATGCTTGAGGTTGGCCGTGCGCGGGCCGCCGAACGAGGGGTCGACGGCAGCGTCACCTTCGAGCAGGGCAACGCCGAGGAATTGCATTATCCCGATCGCAGCTTCGACTGCGTCACCATCGCTTTCGGGATCCGCAATGTGCCGCGGATCCAGCGTGCGCTTGAGGAAGCATTTCGTGTTCTGAAGATCGGTGGCCGATTTTTATGCCTCGAATTTTCCTCGGTCGACATGCCGGGCCTCGATTCTCTCTATGACCTCTATTCTTTTCAAGTGATCCCGCGCATCGGAGAAGCGGTGACTGGCGACCGCGAGGCATATCAATATCTGGTCGAGTCGATCCGGAAATTTCCCAAGCCGAAAGCCTTTGCAACAATGATCGAGGCCGCCGGCTTCCGCCGCGCGTCATACAAGCCGATGACCGGTGGCGTGGTGGCACTGCACTCGGGCTGGCGCTTGTGATCGCTGCCGTCTCTCATCTTTTTCGCTTGAGCCGTGCCGGCTTCGTATTTGCGCGCGAAGGCGTGTTCGCGCTGGTCGATACGCGGACTTTGCCGTTACCGGCCAAGACCGCCGTCGCCTTTGCGCGCATGTTCGAGCGTCCAAGTGCAAAAACTGGCGAAAGCCGGCTGGCCGCTGCACTGAGCAAGCTCGGGCCAACCTACGTGAAGCTCGGCCAATTTCTTGCCACGCGTCCGGACGTGGTCGGCACGATTATCGCGCGCAATCTCGAGAGTCTTCAGGACAAGATGGCGCCCTTCCCCCAGAGCGAAGCGGAAGCTGTGGTCGTCGCTGCCTTCGACAAGCCGCTTTCGGCTGTCTATGCGAGTTTCGGCCCGGCGGTCGCTGCCGCCTCGATCGCGCAGGTGCACCGTGCCGAGATCGAAACAGACGGCGTGCGCAAACCGGTGGCCGTGAAAATTCTCCGGCCCGGTATCGAACGCCGCTTCAAATCCGATCTCGACGCTTTCTTCTTCGCTGCACGCAAGGCAGAAGCATTTTCTGCGGAAGCGCGGCGGCTGCGACTGATCGAGGTGGTATCGACGCTCGCGCGTTCAGTCGCGATTGAAATGGATTTCCGGCTGGAGGCCGCGGCCCTTTCCGAAATGGCTGAAAACACACGCGAGGACACTGACTTTCGCGTGCCAACCGTCGATTGGGATCGTACCGCGCGCGATGTGCTGACATTGGAGTGGATCGACGGCATTCGTCTGAGTGACCACGGTGCACTCGCGGCCAAGGGCTTCGACCTGCCTGCGCTTGGCCGTAATGTCATTCGGAGCTTCCTGCGCCATGCGTTGCGCGACGGCTTTTTTCACGCCGATATGCATCCAGGCAATCTGTTCGTCGACGACGATGGCCGGCTCGTTGCCGTGGACTTCGGCATCATGGGGCGACTTGGGCCGAAGGAACGCCGATTCCTCGCCGAGATACTTTTTGGCTTCATCACACGAGATTATCATCGAACGGCGCAAGTGCATTTCGACGCCGGTTACGTGCCGCGGCAGCATTCGGTCGAAAGTTTCGCACAAGCCATCCGCGCCATCGGTGAGCCAATTCATAATCGCACCGCTGAAGATATCTCGATGGCAAAGTTGCTGATGCTGCTGTTTGAGGTGACCGGCCTGTTCGACATGCGCACACGTCCCGAGCTGTTGCTGCTGCAAAAAACGATGGTGGTGGTTGAAGGCGTCGGACGATCGTTCGACCCCAAACTTGATATGTGGAATACCGCCGACCCGGTCGTGCGGGAATGGATTGCGCGCAACCTGGGCCCGGTCGGCCGTTTGGAAGACGCGGTCGAAGGCGCTGGCGAGATCGGCCGCTTCCTCGGTCAGGTGCCGAGCTTGTTGACCCGTGCGGGAACGCTGCTCGATCAATTCGACGATATTACACGCGATGGTCTCGTGCTCTCACCTCAGACCGTCGCCGAAATTGGGGCGGCGGAAGCACGACGCAACCGCTGGACTACAGTAGCACTGTGGGTGATCGCGGCGGTACTCGCCTGGATCGCCTGGATGCTGGTGTAATTGCGATCAGCCAAACCGAGCCACAAGTTGCTCTTCCAATTTATCGATGCTCTGCGTCCAGCCCGCTTCCATGCCGGCGAGCATTTTCGGGGCGATCGGCACGAGGCCAGCAGCGTACGTCGTCAAAGTGAGGGTCGTCTTGCCCTCATTCTCGGTAAAGGTGACGGTGGTTTCGCCTTCGAGTAAGTGATTGCCCTCTTTGTCGGTGGCGATATTGCTGAACACCAGCCGTTCGGGCACGACGACCTGACGGAACACACCTTTCATGGGATAGTCGTTTCCGTCCGGCCCGCGCATCACGATGCGCAGGCTGCCACCGACCCGCACGTCAAGTTCACAGACCGGAATGGTGAAACCACGTGGCCCAAACCATTGCGCCATCATTTTCGGATCGGTCCATGCCTTCCATACCAGCGCGCGTGGCGCATCAAATATGCGCGTGACAGTGACGCTCCCTTCGCCGTAAGGCGCTCGTTTTGCCGTAGCGCTCATTGCGGTCTTCCCGCGTAAGCGTGTTCAATCGCCGCGATGTCGAGTTTTTTCATTTTCATGAATGCGTTCATGACTCGCTCGGATTTCGCGGGGTCCGGGTCGGTCATCATTTTTGGGATCACCGCGGGCACGACCTGCCACGACAGGCCAAACTTGTCCTTCAGCCAGCCACAGGGGCCCTCTTCGCCGCCTTGCGTGAGCTTGCCCCAGAAGTAATCGACCTCGGCCTGCGTTTCGCAGCGCACCTGTAGCGAGATCGCCTCGCTGAATTTGAAATTCGGGCCGCCATTCAAGGCGGTGAATGTTTGCCCCTCGATTTCAAACTCGACGACCATCACCGAACCCGGCTTCTTGTGATGAACCTCCTGCCCGGCCTTAGTGTAACGGCTGATCGCACCGATCTTGGAATCCTTGAAGATCGAGCAGTAGAATTTCGCCGCGTCTTCGGCCTGCGTGTCGAACCATAGGCAGGGTGTGATTTTTTGTTTGGCGATCGGCATTGCGTGATCCTTTCATTGCGCAACGTATAACCAACAGATTCGACGCTATTTCGCCTTGGGCAGATAAGCCTCGAGCTGGTCCATCGTGCCGCCCCAGCCCTGTCGCATGCTTTCGCGGTTTGTATCGAAGGTCTTCCGTTCTTCCTCGCTGGCATTGTGCGGGGCCCAGCGCACCGTAAATTTGGTTTTGCCGCCGGGCATGTCTTCGAACGTGAAGCTGGAAAGCATTTCCAAGGGCCAATTTTCGTTTCCGGGATGGCGCGTGATGCCCCCCTTCTCATCCGAAAACGAATTGATGAACACGAGGCGTTCTTGCGGGACAACTTCGCGGAAGACGAACTTGCCCCACATCGCGTGTCCATCCGGCGATTGCATGCCGTAGTGGTAGCTGCCGCTCGGGCGCAAATCCATTTTTGCGGAAAGGACCTTGAACCCTTTCGGGCCCCACCACTGCTTCATGCGCTCCGGCTCGGTGAAGCACTTCCACAGCAGATCGCGCGGCACATCGAAGACGCGCGACATAACGAAGTCTTCTGACATTTTTTCCTCCACCTTCATTTGTAATCGCGCGCGGCCATTACGGCTCGACGATGACCATCCAGTTCACGCCGAACTTGTCGGTCGCCATTCCGAAGCGCGGAGAAAAAAACGTTTTGCCGAGCGGCATCATGACGTTTCCATCGGCGGAGAGCGAGTTGAAGAGCCGGTCGGCATCGGCTTCGTCTTTCGCGTTGAGCGACAAGGCAAAACCCTTGAACTCCGGATTTCCCGTATTGCGCCCATCGGAGGCCATGACCCTGCTTTCGCCGATTTTGAGCGAGGCGTGCATTACCTTGTTCTCATTCGACGGCGTGCACATGGATTTGTCGGGGCTATCCTTCCAGCGCATCAGCATGCCGACTTCGGCACCAAGCGTCTTCTTGTAGAAGTCGATCGCTTCGTCGCAGCGGCCGTCGAAAAACAAATAAGATTGCACCTGCATAACTCGTCCTCCTTAGGTTCCCATCATTGACAAATACGTTGATATCAACGTAATATACCTCATGTCAACCCGTCACGAATTGCCACTTTCGGCCACGCATCAGGTGCGCGACGCTTGCCTTTGTCTGCACGTCCAGCGGGCGGCACGGGCGCTGGCGCGGCGTTTCGATGAGGTCTTTCGCCCGTTCGATCTGACGCATGGGCAGTTCTCGCTGTTGATGTCGTTGAACCGGCCAGAACCTCCGAGCATCGGCAGCGTCGCCACATTGCTCGCCATGGACCGGACAACGCTGACCGCGGCGCTCAAACCCCTTGAACGCCGCAAGTTGGCGAAAGTTGCGGTCGACAAAGAAGACAAACGTAGCCGGCGGCTCACGATCACTCCTCCGGGCCGCGCCCTGCTCGCCAAAGCCTTTCCGGTGTGGGTGCAGACTCACACCGAAATTGAGCGGTCGTTGAGAGACTTCCACCCCGACGATTTGCGCGGCGCGTTGCGGGCACTCGCCTGAGGTTTGGTCGTTCCGCACTGATCGTCACGCGTTCTTTGCCGGCATCACGGCCAAGTAATCCGCCAGCCGCGCCATGGTCTGCACCAGTCCCTTATCGGCGCCGTATTCCTTGATGACACGTGCGCGTTCCTCGGCCGATGCGAACTTGCCGTGCCAGATCATTCGGGTTTTACCGTTGCCGAGATCCTCGAAGGTGACGGATTGCGTGAACTGAACCGGCTCGACGTCGTCGCCGCCGCCGTGATGGTAGATGAGGCGTTCCGGCGGAACGATTTCGTCGTAGGTGATGAGATTCTGGTAATCGCGACCATCGGGCCCGTGCATGACGAATCGCCATTTGCCACCCGGCCGCAGGTCGAAGCTATGCGTCGTGGTCGTGAATCCATTTGGTCCCCACCACTCGGCCAGATGCTTGGGATCGGTAAACGCCTCAAACACCAGGCTGCGCGGCGCATCGAATACGCGCGTTCCAATGATCGAACGCGGATCTTTGGCGAGGTCGAGATTATTTTCTTCGGCCATGCTTCGTCTCCCGCTTGCTTTGCTTTTGTTCAGCTTGCAGAGTTTTGAGGTAGTCGCCCAGGCGATCGAGACGTTCGTCCCAAAGCCGGCGATATTCCTCGAGCCAGTCGTCCGCCTCCTTGAGCGCGCGCGCGTCGATCCGGCACGGCCGCATTTGCGCATCACGGGTTCGCGTGATGAGCCCGGCGCGCTCCAGCACTTTCAGGTGTTTTGAAACCGCCGGCAGGCTCATGTCGAACGGCTCGGCCAGTTTCAACACGGAGGTTTCGCCGAGGGCGAGCCGCGCGAGGATCGCCCGCCGCGTGGGATCGGCCAGCGCCGCAAATGTCGAACTCAGGCGGTCCGTCGCCATGATGAATTAAACCTTCCAGTTAAATAACTAGTCGGTTAACTACAGAATGGCGTGGTGGCCGTCAAGAGGGCTGGAATTGGCGCGTGTGATTGCATTGATTGCATTGAGATCAAAAGGCTGCTAAACTCCTTAACGCAAAGAGGTTTTATGGCTTCCCTCACGGTCCGCCAGCTCGACGAAAGGCTCAAAAAGCTGCTGCGCCTGCGCGCGGCAAAAAGTGGCCGGTCGGTCGAAGATGAGGTGCGCACCATCCTGCGAGAGGCGGCCGAGGAGACCGGGCACCAAGCGCTTGATCTGATCAATCCGCCGTCCCCGCCAAAGTCAGCGGCGCGAACGCAGCGCATCAGCGATGTCGCGGCCGGGACCAAACGCGTGCTGCTGATCATCGGTGGCGGCATCGCCGCGTATAAGTCGCTCGATCTCATCCGGCGACTGAAAGAACGCAACATCGCCGTGCGCTGCATATTGACGAAAGCGGCGGAGCATTTCGTGACGCCGCTTTCAGCAAGCGCACTCGTCGGCGAACGCGTGTTCACCGATTTGTTTGACCCGGCCAGCGAATTCGATGTCGGGCATATTCGTCTTGCGCGCGAGACCGACCTGATTGTTGTAGCGCCGGCGACCGCCGACCTGATGGCAAAAATATCGGGCGGCCACGCCGATGATCTCGCAACCGCCGTGTTGTTGGCGACGACTGTGAAAATTCTTCTGGCACCGGCCATGAACTCCCGCATGTGGGAAAACAAGGCGACGCAACGCAATCTGGCCCAACTCGTAACCGATGGCCTGGCGCTGGTCGGTCCGAACGAAGGCGAAATGGCTGAGGCACATGAGCGCGGGCTCGGCCGCATGGCCGAGCCGCTGGAGATCGCCGCGGCGGTGGAGAAATTGTTGTCGGCCGGCACGGCACAACCACTCAAAGGCAGGCGCATGCTGATCACGTCCGGCCCGACGCACGAGCCAATCGACCCCGTGCGCTACATCGCCAATCGCTCGTCCGGCAAGCAAGGCCACGCCATTGCCGCCGCCGCGGCCGCCGCCGGTGCCGATGTTACGCTGATTAGTGGCCCGGTGAACGTGCCAGATCCGCCCGTCGTTAAAGTGATCAAAGTCGAGACCGCCCGGGAAATGTTGCAAGCGGTCGAGCGCGCGTTGCCTGCGGATATCGCGATTTTTGCCGCCGCAGTCGCCGACTGGCGCGTCGCCAATGCCGGCGAACAGAAGTTAAAGAAGCAGGCTGGCAAGGCCACACCGGATTTGTCGCTCGTGGAAAATCCGGACATTCTTGCCACCATCGCAAAACGAAAAACCCAACGCCCGAAACTGGTCATCGGCTTTGCCGCCGAGACCGAGAACGTCGCGGCCAATGCCAAAGCAAAGCTCGCCAGCAAAGGTTGCGACTGGATTCTAGCCAATAATGTGTCACCAGGATCAGGCGTGATGGGTGGCGACCGCAACACGATTACGCTCGTGCGCGCGTCGGGCATCGACGCCTGGCCGCCGCAAAGCAAAGACGAGGTCGCTGCCATGTTGGTCGCGCGCATTGCCGATGCGCTTACGAAATAGGCCGGGCTAATTTAGAATTACGCACAGATGTTTTGCCTCCCAAGGTTCTAGATTGAGAACACTGCGGCTAGGCTGTCCTTCTCGCGGCGGTTGAAAAGCCTTGGTACGATGGTTTCAAATTTCCGATTAAAGAAGGTTACGGACGAGCCCTTTACTGAGGTCCGGGTTCAACGCCTGCCCCATGGCAAGGATTTGCCGCTGCCGTCCTACCAGAGCGCCGACGCTGCCGGCCTTGATCTGCTCGCGGCGGTGCCGGAGGCCGCTCCGCTCGTGATCCTGCCCGGTGCCCGAGCGCTCGTCCCGACCGGCGTCGCGATCGCTCTCGCGCCTGGTTACGAAGCTCAGGTGCGGCCCCGATCCGGCCTCGCCGCCCGGCACGGACTCACTGTGCTCAATGCTCCCGGCACCATCGATGCTGACTATCGCGGCGAGATCCAGGTGCTGCTGGTAAACCTCGGCAATGAACCGGTGACCATCGCGCGCGGCATGCGCATCGCCCAATTGGTAATCGCTCCGGTTGTGCGGGGACACATATCCGAGGTCGCATCTCTTGATGAAACCCCACGCGGAAGCGGGGGATTTGGCTCTACCGGAAGTTGAGGCAGCAATATTCTTGTTTGCGGCTGGACGGGTGCTAGACCGTAGCCTAATACCGCTCCAATTAGTTGCTCCCGTGACTGGTCCTAAAATGCCGCTGGTGTCCCGTAAGGGCGTACTTGCCATTGCTGCTGTGATCGATGTTGCGATCAACGCGAACGCCCGCCCGGTGTCGGCGAAGGCATTGGCCGCGCGCCATCGATTGCCACCGCGACATCTCGAACCGGTGCTCCAGGCGCTTGTCCGGGATGGTATCCTCAAAGGTATTCGTGGGCCGCACGGCGGATACGAGCTGGCTCGCGAACGCAACCGTATTTCAGCTGACGATATCCTCCGTGCGGCTGACACCGCCGAAGACGGCGAGGCGCTTCCACTCCCGGGCTCGGCCCTGGTCAACGACGTCGTGCGTCCAGCGCTTGCCGAAACAGAACGCTCATTGTCCGTCGCGCTCGGCCGCATCAATGTTGACGACATGGTCAAGCGCGCGGCCATGCTGAAATAGCAACTAAGCCTGAAAACACTGGCACGCTCGAGGCCCGTTCACGGTCTGGACTCTTTCGGCGCGATTCCCCTTGGGAGTAAAGTCCAGCGATTCGCGGAACGGCGTGGCGGACGCTGCCCGCATCCCTGGGGCACCATTGAATGCCGGAGACGATCCGGACGGCGAACGAGAGGCTGCGTTCTCGTCCGTGGCGGGGGGGATTCCTCGTCGCCTTCGTGACCGCAATTCTTTCCATCGTGCCCACCACGATGGCGCGTGCAGAAACGCGCCTTGGTGCAACTGCGGTCGATGCCGTTCGCCACACCGTAGCGGCGCTTCGCACGCAGGAAATTACGGCCCTCACACTTATTCTCGCGCTGATCGGCTTCGCCTTTCTTGCAACCCTCGTGGTGCTTCGCACACGCAGGACTGCCGATCGCCTCGAAACCGATTCACGTGACGAAATAGGCTCCCTGCAAGCCGAGATCGATCGGTTCAAGGCGCTGCTGCTATCGGAGCCGCAGGTCCTCGTAACCTGGGCGGCAGCCGCCGAGCAACCGGAGATTCTCGGCGATATCGCCATGGTCGCGCCGGCTGGCGTGCCTGAACGAGTCCTCGCATTCGGGACCTGGCTTGAGCCCGCCGCAGCGCACCGCATGGAAGAAGCGGTCGATACGTTGCGGCGTGACGGCCGCGGCTTCGTCATGACGCTGACCAGCCGCAACGGGCGTCCGATCGAGGCGGAAGGCCGGGCCATCGGCGGCCGTGCGGTGCTTCGTCTGCGCGACGTCAGTGGCATTGAACAAGAACTGCTCGATCTTGCTGCTCGCCACGACCACTTGCTGAGCGACGTGGAGACCATGAAGGCCCTCCTCGACTCGCTGCCTGCGCCGGTCTGGGCGCGCGACAACGACGGACGGCTGGCCTTCGTGAATTCGGCTTATGCACGCGCGGTTGAAGCCGAAAGTCCCGCCGACGCGGTTGCGCGTGAGCTTGAATTGCTGGACAGGCCTGCACGCGCGGACGTCGCGCGAGCGCGCGCATCGCGCGAAACATATGTTGGCCGCTTGCCGGCAATCACCGCCGGCATCCGCCGAATTTTTGATGTCGTCGATGCGCCAAGTGGATCCGGCAGTTCGGGCATCGCGATCGACCGCACAGAGGTCGAAACCATGCGCGCCGAACTCGCGCGCATGGTCGAGGCGCATCGCCGCGTGCTCGACCAGCTGGCGACGGGCGTTGCCGTCTTCGACGTCGACCGCAAACTAACCTTCTACAACAGCGCGTTTCGGTCGTTATTCGAACTCGATACCGGTTTCCTCGACCAGACGCCGACCGATGCCGCTGTGCTCGACACGTTGCGCAGCAAGCGCAAGTTGCCGGAAGAGCAGGACTTTCGGCAATGGAAGCAGCAACTCTACGAGGCCTATCGCGCGGTCGAGCCTAAGGAGCACATGTGGCACCTGCCGGATGGGCGCACGTTGCGGGTCGTCACCACGCCCAATCCCGAGGGCGGCGTCACGTATCTCTATGACGATGTCACCGAGCGGCTCGATATGTATCGCCGCTACGACGCACTCATTAAAGTGCAGAGCGAGACGCTCGATCACCTTGCCGAAGCGGTCGCGGTGTTCGGCAGTGACGGACGCGTCCGACTGCACAATCCGGCGTTCCAGCGTATGTGGAAGCTGTCGCTTGAGGCGCTCGATCAGCATCCGCATGTCGAGGCCGTGACCGCCTGGTGCCAGGCATTGCACGACGAAAATACGGTCTGGCGGAATTTACGCGCGGCCATCACCGCAATTGATAACCGGGAATCGCTCACGGCGCGTATCGAGCGACGAGACGGCGCTGTGATTGACCTTGCCACCGTGCCACTGCCCGATGGCGCCACGCTGGTGACGTTCCAGGATTTGACCGATACGGTCAACGTTGAACGCGCTTTACGCGAGCGCAACGAGGCCCTGGAAACCGCCGACTCGATCAAGATCGATTTCGTGCATCACGTGTCATATGAATTGCGATCACCGCTCACCAACATCATCGGCTTTGCGAATTTGCTCGGCGACCCGGCTTTCGGCCCGCTGACGGCTAAGCAAGACGAATATCTCAGCTACATCACCGCATCGACCAACGCCCTGTTGGCGCTGATCAATAACATTCTCGACCTCGCCACCATCGACGCCGGCGCTATGACACTCAATCTAGGCGCCGTCGACATCCGCGCCAGCATGGAAGCAGCAGCGGAGGGCGTGCAGGATCGCCTGGTCAACAACAATATCACGCTCGATATTCGCGCGGAGCCCAATATCGGCAGCTTTACTGCCGACGAGCGGCGCTTGCGGCAGATCCTGTTCAACCTGC
>WNFM01021599.1_pt1 | contig 17400 bp, 6 predicted proteins | sample 5400271 | NCBI WGS metagenome assembly WNFM01 (sample SAMN13153352, study PRJNA577476) | soil metagenome | isolation source: 60 cm saprolite on Douglas fir-dominated hillslope | place: USA:California | collected 2013-09-17 | reverse complement strand
CTTTAGATACATATCGAATACACTTCCGAACTCAAGGTGTTGTGCTACTTTTTCAGATAAGCGCTCATCCGGTTTGCGGTATCGTATCTTTGCCAGCTGGCCGAGGGCGAAATCGGCGCGCTTTTCTCCGTGCTCGTTATAGAGTGAAGTAGCGTTGGTCATCACCAGTCCGCCGCCATTTTCAACAAATCCGGTAATGTTCGCTAGTTGCTTGTCCGTCAAGTAGCAAATATCAGGAAGGAACAAGACCTGGTATTTACTTAACAGGTCCATATTGTCCAGGTCTTGCGGCAATAAGGAAGTAGTTTGTGTATGACTATTCACGCAGGCTGAAAAAGAACCAAGCGAACTCAACCGCGCATTCGTATCCCACAACCAGCCGTCGGAAGCATGCCCTGGAGGGTCTGAATTATTCCAGACAACAGCGCAAAATTTTGCCGGACTGAAGCCACGGATAGCGTCATTGTTTTTGTCAATTATCCCGAATGCTTCCTTTATAGGAGCCCTTGCTTCAGGATGGGCGGTAAAAAAATAGGTATGATACAGGATGGGCGAACCGCCAAAAGCGACGGAAGTAAATATCTCCTGCTCCAGCTCATATTGATAATGTGGGATGCGTGGGAACGGGTCGTATGTACCCACGTAAGGCCAAACCGCAAGCCCGTGAGCGGTCGCAAGGCTTACTCCTTCGGCGCGCTCAATCAGGCTTCCTCCACGCTCATACAGAAAAGCATCACTCCCTTGTACTATGCGGAAGTCCTCATTCATTATTCTGCGGGGATTATTAATATTATAAATAAGAGGGATGTTCTTATATGATTTTATAATCCGCTTTGTTTCACTGAACACACTAAATAACTCTTCTCTGTACCACGAACGGTAAAGGTCAAGGGTCCTTACTTCATCGGGGGAGTAGTCCTCATTTTTTTTGTAAGGTAATTCCCTGCCCCTTGCCGCCCTGAATCCGCTCGTACATCCCTTGCAATAACATATCATTTCTTTGCCGCCAAAAAAATAAAAAGGAAGCCACGCATCAAAATAGATGCCCGCTACATCGTATTGGCTCACAATCGTCCTGACTAAGTTATAAAAGGCTTGCCGATAAGGTGTGTTCCAGCAGCACGGGGTAGTCTTTGCCCCCATGTCCCAGTTCGTTACAATGTCACCATCCGGAGTCGTCTTTTGTGCCCATTCCGGATTGATGAGGGAGGCGTTAATGGTATTCCCGGTGGACACATAGGGAACAACTTTTATTCCCCTCGGTTTGCAGGCAGCAATAGTCTCTCCCAGAATATCCCGGCTTCCAAGATCAGGGTGAACCTTGAATTCGTTTGCGGGAATCAGCCACCCGAAATTGCCGGAAGTTGCAATTCGCACAACATTCGCATGCATATCAATCATAGTTTCCGCCAACGCGCGCGCGTCAAATTCTATTTTTGGACTCAGGGGATAACTATAACCATCAATAATGAAGATGCGCGCATTTCTTATCCAATCATAATCTCCTTCTCGGGTAGACTGAGCTACTGCCACCGTGACCACCATGAAAACAAGAAAAACTACAGATAATGGTTGTTTTTTCATAGTCGTTCTTAGAATACCTATTTAATAGAATCTATATTGCCACTCTATAAAAACAATTTCACAGAAAGTTACAGGCCTGACCATTATCCATTGCAATTTAACCATGATTAGCTACATTTTGTGGGACGAAAGCGCTGAATTGTTTTCCTGGGGTCAACTCACGTTGCGCTGGAACGGCCTTCTCTTGATTTTGGCCTTCCTCATCGGCAGACAAATTCTCATCACTATTTATAAAAAGGAAGGGAAACCAACCAAAGATGTTGAAATCCAGGCTACGTATCTGATGATCGCGGCCGTCCTTGGCGCCAGGCTCGGCCATGTCATTTTTTATCAACCCCAACTGTGGTCCAGGCCGCTCGCAATCCTTTTTCCCTTCGAATTCAAACCTGTATTCCATTTTACCGGGATGACCGGATTTTCAAGTCACGGGGCGGCGTTGGGAATCCTCTGCGCGATCTGGCTTTACTGCCGGCGGAAAAAACCCGTACAACCCTATCTTCCTATCCTCGACAGAATCTCCATTTTAGCAGTTTGGATTGCCGTCCCCCTTCTCATCGGGTCTTTTTTGAATTCGGACCTAGAGGGCAAACCCACGAATTCCCCTTTCGGCACCGTATTGATCAGACCCATTACCAGCGGCATGATGCAACTTCCTTGTTGTATCATGCGCAATCCCGGCGGGAAAAATCCCTTAAACCAGGTCTTCGCCATGAAAGACAATAAAGAAGTGAAAAAAGAAAACGGCCATCATTCAATTGCCTTGTATCTTTTTTTTAAGGCGGGTATAACCGAGCGGATCGTCGATGAATTCATGCTGGGCGACGTGAAGACGTACCTTTATGACATGCCACAGGTGGTCGATGAACCGGGGACCGAACCGTTGCACTATGTCATTTTTACAGAACCAAACGGAGACTACGAGGCAAGAGTCAGGACAATCGGCGTAGCGCGGTATCCGGTTCAGCTTTTCGAGTCAGTCTCTTGTCTGATGCTTTTTGTTTTCTCGTTTTGGTATTGGAATCAATACAAATTGAACTTACCTCCCGGAAGAATTTCCGGTTTCTGCATGACGCTGTTCTGGAGTTTGCGCTTTGTTTATGAATTTCTAAAAGAAGACCAGGTCTCTTTCATTAAAGGGATAGGGTTGAACAAGGCGCAGTTCTTGTGCATCCCGCTTATTCTGATCGGTATAATTGTGCTGGCCCTCTCTTACCGGAAGTCGGCCGTGGATAAGGTTATCTGAACTGTGATTCGTGTGATTGTCTGGAACTACGATTTTGATGGTTCTTGTGATCTTGGTTCTATCATGGGCTAACGATGTGAACTTTCTAATCAGTAATCACCGATCATCAATTGAATCACAGAAATCACAGTTCAGACCACCACCGATTACCGATCACCGATCACCGAATTCCCTTTGAAATCAAATACCTTAAAAGACACTATTCCCGGCTCCAGTTTCAACGTGCGGGAAGCCTGGGAAAGGTAAGTCGATCCATAATAAAATTCATGCTTGTAAACTTTGCCGTTCGATAAGGTGACCATGGCATACGCATCGTCATTCTCCGCCTTGTAGTATGCTCCTTTCTGGCGCGTCACATAAGCCCGCGCACGATTGGAATTATTTCCAACCACAATCAACTCCCGTCCATCCGACAACACCAGGTTCACTATCCCTTTTGAATCGTTGTCCGCCAGAAATCCGCTGTCTTTGGCCCTAACCGGTATAAAGTTACCCTTGCCATCACCCCTCAGATACAAACCGATGGAGGCATCATCACGACCCGAAATAACTTCAGGGGCATAGGAATTGCCTACCAACAACACATCCAGGTTTCCATCCTTATTGTAATCACCGGTCACCATTCCGTAAACCGGAGCAAATTGTGCTTCCAACGGTAAGGAAGAAATCCTGAATTTTCCATTTCCCAGGTTTTCAAGATAACTGCTCTCAAAGCGTTGGGCACAAACCGTATAGGCCTCCTCCAATTCGGCTGGTAAGAATGATTCCTCAAACGTAGCGTTGGCATAAGCGCTGTACGTTCGGAAACGGGCCCGCATGGAGTTGATCTGATCAATCAGGATGTCCCTCGGATGTCCAACGCATTTTTCTCCCTGGACGTAATAACTCATCACCGGATCGATCCGGCCATCTTTATTATAATCGCTGGCATAGATGCACAGGGGCTCGTCTTTTGCTGCATGGAAATGACTATTCAACCCAAGGTTTCCAGCCACATAATCCGTATCGCCGTCACCATCAAAATCCCCACCCACCAAACTGTTCCACCATCCGGAAGTGTTTTCTAAGCCAGTTCCATCAGTAGCCTCTGTTAACTTTCCTTTCTCATTATGATAAAACCGCACGGGCATGAATTCTCCCACGACGATCAGATCCAACCATCCGTCATTGTCATAGTCACTCCACAGCGCTGAGCACACCATGCCCGCATCTTGCATGCCACCCTGGTTTACCTCGGTGAAACCGCCCCGGCCATCATTCTTCAACAAATAACTCCGCGGCGACTTGGGATATTCGCCGGGCGAAACCCGGCCGCCGACAAACAGATCAAGATCACCATCGCGATCGTAATCACCGGCCACCACACAGGACCCGCTCTGGTGCATTTCCGGGAGAGTATGAATGGATAAACTCAACCCCCCATGACCATCGTTGGTATACAAATGATCCTGATATAACTCCGATACCCTCGCATTTTCGGAACCACCGCTCACGATGTACAAATCCAGGTCGTTGTCATTGTCCGCATCAAAAAGCAAGACCCCCAGACTATCCGACAGACTATCAATACCGTGGGTCGGTTTTCGCTCAAATTTTCCATCCGGGCGTTGCCAAAACATCCCTCCCGCCTGACCCAATGCACCGCCTATATAAAAGTCTTCAAGACCGTCTCCATTCACATCCCCCACTGTCACACCCGGGCCGTTGCGGGAATGCATATGCGGCAGAATAGGTTGAACTTTAAAATCCACAAACGTATTTTCCTGGTGTACAAAATGAATACCCGCTACATCGGTAACCTCCTCCAGCCACGTGGCCGGTACAGGTTTTTCAGCGATCCGTCGATCTGTAGCAGCAGTATAATCGACCCGTAACACCTGATTCGCCTTTACTTCTTTAATCAATTGATATTTCCCATCCGGCCACAGCACTTCCACGCTGTCTATCCTTTCCCGTGAGCCCAAACCAAAATGAAGAAAGGGTTCCACAGAAGAAAGGTATCCCCGGACGGGTGTAAAGTATTGATACTGTAGTGACTTTTTGTCCTTAAGAAGAACTTTTGCACCAAAGCCCTCCCGATTGAGATGCGGCCCGGCAAAGGAAATTCTCAGGTAATTTGATTTCGTATCCCGGTCGATCTGACTTGACCGGTTTTCCATGATCGTGGCCTCGTCATCAATATTATTGATCACCAGATCCAGGTCCCCGTCGTTGTCAAGATCGACGTAGGCCGCTCCGTTGGAATAATTGGGCGCAGACATCCCCCACGTTTCCGTAACATCGGCAAAAGTTAAGTCGCCCCTATTCTTATAGATGTAATCATGTATTTTAATTCCAGGAAGTTCATTCAACATGGCTTGTCGTTCCTTTGTTCTTACCTCCGGCAAACCCATGGATTGGGTCTGGTCTCCATAAACAATAAAATCAAGATTCGTGATGTCCTTCCCATATCCATTGGTAATGAACAAGTCTTTCCATCCATCGTTATCGTAATCCGCAAACAACGCGCTCCAACTCCATTCCGTTGCCTCGATCCCAGCTAACTGCCCGATCTCGCTGAAGGTCCCATTGCCATTGTTCAACTGAAGGGTGTTGCGCAGGTACTGGGGCTCATAGCCTATACTCAAACCATTCTGAAATTCGTCGTAGCTATTACCCCGCGGTGTAAGTTTCCAGCGTTTGTTATCTTCCGGAAGCATATCGAGCACAACGATGTCCACTTTCCCATCGTTATTGTAATCGGCAACATCATTGCCCATTCCATTGAACGTCTGATGCTTTAAGTATTGACCTGCCTTGTTGGTAAAGGTGCCATTTCGATTGTTGATCCACAGCAGGTCATTGGTAATAAAGTCATTGGAAACATAGATATCCGGCCATCCGTCTTCATTGATATCGGATACCGTCACCCCGAGACCAAAGCCTTCGATCACTATTCCGGCTTCGTTGGTAACATCGGTAAATGTCTGGTTGCCATTATTGCGAAAAAGTTTGTCGTTGGAAGGTCCTTCCCCGTGGACTGCCTTGGGTCTGGCGGTATTGCGGCTATGGCTGACAAAGGCGTTGCGCAACAAATACATGTCTAGGTCTCCATCCCGGTCATAATCAAAAAAAGTGCTTTGTATTCCAAACCCCCTGTCCGACAATCCGTACTGAACGGCCGACTCGGTAAATGTATTGTCTCCATTATTAATAAAGAGAAGATTCGCCCGATCCTTCTCCTGAGTATATCGCGTACCGCCGACCGAAACATAAATGTCCTTGAATCCGTCCTGATTGATGTCCACCATGACGACACCATTAGCCCAGTTCGACGTTCCCACCTTCGCCTTTTCCGTGATATCCTCAAATTTCAGGTTCCCTTTGTTGAGATACAGTCTACTGGAAACCATGTTTCCTGTAAAATAAATATCCTGAAGGCCATCATTATTGATATCTCCCACCGCTACACCGCCGCCATTATAGATATATTCAAAGCCGGTCAAAGTAAGAGAATCGCCAATCGTTATCGTATTCGAAAAATGGATGCCCGTAACCGTCGAGTTCGCAGGAACAAATAACTTCTCGGAAGGCCCTGCGCACTGAAACAGCGCAAAAGAAAGCGGCATAAGATAAATAGGAAAGTGAATTTTTAATCTCTGCATGACGGGAAATTTAATTGAATCATCGTCAAAGGATTAGTCGTTTGGCCATTGGTCTTTTGTCATTAGTTTCAAGTTGAACTGAAATTCAGATTTGACAAAGTTATGGCAATTTCAAGTCGTATGATTTGATCGCCCTACCTGTTTCACCAACCAACAAACGTGTCTGACCCTTTGAAGAAATAAACAGGAGTTGGCGGACGTCTCCGCTCAGATTTAATCCGCTAAGGGATTGTGGAACATAAGTAAAGCGCCCTTTCCCATCGTTCAAAAAAACAAACCCCCTGTTTGCATCCGTTTTGCCGAGCCGTGCCCGCACGTAGGTTTCGTTTCCCCCCATTACCACATCCTTATCTCCATCCTTATCCACATCGAACGACGCGATCGCATAGACCGGGGAAAACTGGGCTTGAATGGGTAGATCCCTGACTTCGAAACGAGTTCCTTTGTTTTCCAAATATACCGTTTTCAGTACGTCGGCCCGGAGCGTTGTTGCTCCTGTTAGTTCGTCCTTTGTAAAAATGTTCTCCAGCGTGGCATTCGCGTAAGATGTATAATCGGGGAATCGTTGCTTCAAAAAACTGACCTGCCCCAATGCCTCATCCCGGCTTGCGTAGGGATAGGATTGTCCATTTATAAAGTAACAAAAGAACGCATCCAGCTGACCATCGTTATTGAAATCCTTATACACCAATGTGGCAGGGTGATCCGGGCTAACTTTAAATTGATTGTTTAACCCTGCATTACCTACGATCAGATCCTGATCGCCATCCTGGTCAAAATCCTCTGCGATCACACAATTCCACCACCCGTTGGAAGATGTTGAAAACCATTTCTCAGTCTCGTCTGTTAACACCCCATCGCGATTGATCATGATCTTTACCGGCATCCATTCTCCTACCACAACCAGGTCAGCCTTGCCGTCGTTATTGAGGTCTATGGAATGGGCCCCGCAGACCATGCCTCCCTTCTCCAAAGCAGGAGCTCGCTGTTTTATCTCGTCGGTAAAATGGCCCCGTCCGTCATTGATCAGAAGCATGCTTTGGGGTGCTGCCGGATAGTGCCCGGGCACCAGGCGGCTCCCTACAAACAGATCCAGATCCCGATCTCCATCGACGTCAAAAGCCGATACGCAGGAACCAGCAAATGATTCCGATGGCACTGCGCTGTCGGCCTTCCTGAAGTTTCCCAAGCCATCGTTCAGGTAGAGTCGGTCCTGGAGCAAGGGGTCCTTTTCGCCAAAATCATACCCACCACTGACCACATAAAGGTCAGGGTCGCCATCCTTGTCAGCATCAAAAAAAACGGCATCTTCATCCTGATGATCCTTATCCGCCTCAAACTCAGTCGTCTTCTTTATCGCAAAGGATCCGTCGTGTTGCTGAATAAATAAAGCGCCGGATTGATGTTTGGGTCCACAACTATAAAAATCCATCAGCCCGTCCCGGTTAACATCCGCCGTAATCATTTTTGGTCCGGAGAAGGAGTACATACGGGGAAGCATAAATTGCCGTTTAAAATCATTTATTTCTGCCGGGGTATGCTTCCATTGCATTATTTCCGTTGCGCTGAACAAGGGCTTGAGCGAGGAAGGGTAAGAATATGAATCATGGGCATCATCGTAGCCCGGTGTCAAAACGGCGCGTGAGGAAATATTCTTAAATACCTGCATTTTATTATCAGGCCATATAATCCTTACAGAATCAACGCGATCCTTCCCGTTCAGACCAATCTGCATGGGCGTGTACATAGAAGATTGAAATCCACGGGTCGGGGAAAATTCCAGATACTGGGTAGTATCTCCATTATAGACAACAATTTTCGTCCCGGTTACAATTTGTTTCGGATTTTTTTTGAACAAATCAACGGTTAGAAAAACGGCTTTCTTGTTCTCAACACTTTTATTTCGATACAAAACGGCTGGTTCATTCATCGTGTTAATAACCAAATCAGGATCCCCATCGTTATCGAGGTCGGCATAGGCTGCGCCGTTGGATTTAAACTTTCTTGCAATCCCCCACTCCACTGTCTTATTGCCAAAGGTAAGGTCGCCGTTATTCCTAAAAATAAAATTTCCAACCTGGATCGCCGGCATTTGACTGATTATTTGCTTTAGATCCAGCGGCTGACCTGTCTCCCTGGATTTGAGCTTCTCGTCAACCGTATATTTGAGAAATTGCATATTGGTATAATCCTTCTCGTATCCATTGCTGACGTACAAGTCTTTCCACCCGTCACCATCAAAGTCGGCAAACAAGGAAGCCCAGCTCCAGTCTGTATTCGAAATACCGGCCAGTTGACCGATTTCAGAAAAAGTACCGTCGCCATTGTTGAGCTGGAGCATGTTGCGCATGGTCTGGTGGTGGAATCCGCCATTGATCAGGATCTGGTATTTGTCGTAGTTATCATCCCCTGAAGAAAGTTTAATACGTTCATTCGATTCGGGCAGCATGTCCATGGTTACCAGATCAGGCAGTCCATCATTATTGATATCGGCAATATCGGAGCCCATGGAGAACTGGGACACATGACCGGTAGCGTCCTTGACCACATTCTTAAATGTCCCGTCCCGGTTATTGATATAGAGATAATCTTCCTCATTGAAGTCGTTGGAAACATAGATATCAGACCATCCGTCACCGTTAAGGTCCGATATAGCCAAACCCAGCCCGAAGCTGATCGCATTATTAATGATGCCCGACTTTTCGGAAACATCGGTAAATACGCCGCCGTTATTCCGGAACAGTTTACTTCCGAATTTACTCCCCTTTTGCTTCCGGTTGACAATGACATTGTTCAGGCTGGCGTATTTGGGCAGCGAATGATTCAGTACAAACAAGTCCAGATCGCCATCCTTGTCATAATCAAAGAATGCAGCATGGGAAGAGTAGGAGTTATCATCTACTCCTGCTTGTTTTGACTGTTCCGAAAATGTCAAATCTTTGTTATTAATAAAGAGAAGGTTTGTTCGAAGCGTAGAGTCACTCAACGCCGACCGGCAGATGTACAAATCCAGCCATCCGTCCTGGTTGACATCGGCCATCGTTACCCCCGTCTTCCATCCGACAGACGCAGTTACTCCGGTCTTTTCGGTAATGTCCTCAAACTTAAAATTACCTTTGTTCAGATAGAGTCTGTTGGAAACCTGGTTACCGGAGAAGTAGATGTCTTGCAGGCCATCATTATTAATATCGCCGACAGCAACCCCGCCCCCATTAAAATAATAAGGATAGTTCAATACATTATTGTCTCCGTTTTCGACTACAGTGTTTTGAAATGCAATACCTGTCTCCTCCGGTGAAAGTTCCTGGAATAACGGCTCCCGGGAGGCGTTGTTTTTGCAGCCGCTTAGAAGCAAAGATCCAACCAGGATAATATTCGAAAAAGAACGGGTTTTATAAGAAATCATGAGCATTCGTTCCAAATTTACATAAGGAATTGGAATATAAAGTACGGGATAAGGGAAAGCAAATGGTCTCCCTGTTCATTACCCAGAGGCTTCGGTCTTCGCAAGCAGAAGTATCGGCAAGGCAGATTTCGGAGCCCGTTCTAAAAAAAAGGGTCAGCAATCGCTGACCCTCTCGGAATGAATAATAAAACAAATACCTACGGATTTTTATCCCACCACAGTGGTGTAGTCACTTTGTCAGGACCTTCGAGTTTGGATACTCCAACGGCAACGCCCTCTGCGTTTCTATTTGATTCCTGCGTCAGGAAGGTAATCCTTCTCATATAGCTATGCGGATCACTCAGGTTGATATCGGTATTCTCGGTATTTGCAAAAGGATACAGGTGCGGCAAGCGCTGACGGCGATAGTCCGCCCATGCCTCCATACCATTGGGGAATAAGGCTACCCATTTTTGCAATGCGATCTGCTCACGCGCAATGACCGGATTTCCGCTGTTATACAAAACGGGCACACTGTTCGCGGCAGGTGATGCAGCTCCCAAAACATACGGTTGATTGACGGTAGTTTGCGCCGCATCATCAGGAGAAACAGCCGTTGTACCGCCGACTTTGAAACTCGCAATCGCAGCAGCATCCGAAATTCCCCATTGGGCCATGGAAGCATCAATACCCAGATTATAAAGGTTCTGCGCATTGTCTTTCATATTCCAACCATTAAGTGCACCCTCTGCTCTTAAGAAATACGCTTCGGTAGCATGCATTACATTGGAATGAAGCTCAAGTCCCAGCCCAGGATTGACAACAGTCTTCAACTTGTTATTCCTGCTCATGGCGAGCGTGATGCCGGAACCGGAAACCAATGCTTTGGAAGAAATTTTCGCTGAAGTAGGGGTTCCTGTTGCAGGGTAAAGCTTTACGATCGATGTAACTTTCGGGATTCCGGCACCGCTGAGATAATCTCCGGCCTTAGCATCGGCACTGCCTGTGAAAACAATACTGTCTTTTCCCGCGACCGTAGAAGCGCCTGAAATAGCGTATTCCAGATAATCCGGGTTAGGCACGACGTCAAAATCAGAAAAACGCAAACCAACGTGAGAAAGCGCATCCTGGCCGTTGGCCGCACCGCCCAATTGGGCCACACTTAATCCATTCCTCAACCCTTCATAGGTGTCCGTTAACAACGCCGGCAAAAAGTACTCTCCGAGCCGGGGGTCACTAGTGCCGGTAAGGACGGATTCCATAGAGGCGCTCATCCTGAATTCACCCCAGGGAGACATAATGGACAACCCGTTTCCATCCCCACCTTTGTTTGATCTTTTGATGTATGCATCATCATCACCAACAATACTCGTCATCACCCCGTCCGCGACGGCCGCTTCCGCCTCCGTCTTTGCCCTGGCTGGATCGACAGCAGAAATACGCATCGCGAGTCGGAGACGCAATGTATTGGCAAATTTGATCCAATGGTTCACGTCGCCACCGTAAATCAGGTCAAACGCTCCAAACGCATTCGTCCCGGCCTTCGTCTTGAGAACGGCCACGGCCGACGCAAGCCGCTGGAAGAAGTCGTCATAAATTACATCCTGAGCATCATACGGTACAGACTTAATGGCGAGACCTGCCTTGAAATAAGGAATGGGGCCCCAATAATCCGTCACCTGATGAAAGGCATGAACCCATAGGATGCTGGCGATCGAACTCTCGGCCGTAGTGAAATTTTTGAATAACGACGGCAAGCCATCGGGATCCACGGAAGAAGGATCATACGTACTCATGATGGTCTGAAGCTGGGGTACTACGTCCGTATACATGGGATCGAACGCAGCATAAACCCAGTCCATCCTCACCACGCCTCTATCCGAGTTAAAGTACGTAGCGCGGCATCCAAAATACTGGGCATACTGATCGGCAAACAGGTTCTGCGAAACCTGGTAATTCCACATGTTCTGCGTGGCAGTCGACTGCGCTTTAGAGAAAAGGAAAGGCAACTCCGCCGGACCCGGCCTGGCTATCGCGCTGGGATTCGTATTGATCTTATCAAACTCCTTGGTGCACGACGTCGCCACAACGATGCCGGTGAGCAGCACGAGCGAGATGATCCTCCAAGAGAAAAGACTCCGTAATTTTTTCATAATATCTATCGATTTATTATTTATTATTTTATCAGAATGTCAGCCTCAAGTTACCCCCCAGGCTTCTTGTGTTCGGGAAGGTCCCGTAGACAACACCTTGTTGATAATTGCTGTTGCCAATACCCATTTCCGGGTCGAACGTCATTTTGCGCTTCCCTATTCCGGGAATGTCCAATACGGAACTTCCGCGATAAATGAAGAACACATTTCGCGCGACAAACGAGATGCGCGCAGCCTTGATAACGAAATTGGAGGGAATCGGAATGTTGTAACCGAATGAAATTTCGCGCAGCCTGATGTTGGTTGCATCGTACGCAAAGAATTCACCATTACTGTAACGCCCTCCGGTGGCAGTTTGCCAGAAACCCTGGGCTGTAACGGGCACATTCACCGCCCCACCCTCCGGCCATGAGGTTGTCACTACCTTCGTTATCGGATCCGTGACAGTGACTGGCGTTGATTGAACGCCTCCTAAGCTCCACGGTGTATCACGGTTGATCGCTGTCGCGGCAGGGGTTCCAAAGTAGGCAAGGTTACCCTCTGTTCCGGAAACCACAATACCTCCGATACGTCCGTCCACCAAAAACCTCAGAGTGAATTTCTTGTAGTCAAATGTGTTGGTAATACCCAGGATGGCCCTGGGGTTAAAGTTACCAATACGCTCTTGTTCCTTTGTAATGATCGGCTTACCGGTGGTAGCATCCACTACCAATTTCCCGTTGTCGGTACGTTGCCATTTGAATGCTTCCAAATCGCCATAAGGACGTCCTTCCGACACCACCGTCCAGGCAGAACGTCTGAAACCCGTGCTCAGGAAAAACTTGGTTACATCAGGATCAAGTTTAATAACCTTGTTAACATATCCACCCATATTGAATGCGACGTTCCAGGTGAGATCACCTTTCAATGGCATGGCATTGATGGTCAACTCATAACCCTTGTTCTGGATATCTCCGGCATTGATGTATTTCTGGCTGTACCCCGTCGCCGGAGGCAGGTTGACAGTAAGCAATTGATTAAATGAGTGTGTGTTGTAAACTGTAAATGTAAAGCCGAGTCGATTTTCCAGGAATTTTGCGTCAATTCCCAATTCAATGTTCTTAACAATTTCCGGCTTCAGATTAGGAAGAGCCTGAGTCAAGCTACGTTGAATAAATCCGTTGCCCGCACCCTGACCGTAACTATAGGTGTTAAAACGGATCTGGGGCTGCCCGCCATTACCCACCTCGGCATAGTTGGCATTTAGTTTCAAAAAGGAAACAGCCTTGGGCAGCGCTACCAAATCAGAAATGATAGCGGAAAGACCTACGGAATAGTAAGGAAAAGAGTACGGCTTAGGCAATCTGGAATCCCAGTCATTGCGATAGCTAGCATCCAGAAAAATGGATTCCTTCCAGGCAAAGTTAGCCTGTGCAAAAACAGATTGAGTCTGAACCTCGACGATATTAGCATAAAACGACGGGTTCGTGGAGAAATTCAGACTGAATTTGTCCGTTACATTCAATCCACCGGATGAAGAACTCAATTGTTCATTTTTCGTGTCAAAGTAAATAGCCCCCAGGCGATAGTTTACCTTAAAATCGCCACCCAACTTGTTTTGACCTTCCAACATCAGGTCATACCACTGCTGGGTATTTTTGACATTGGTTTCATCATATGTTCCTCCCGGTTTGCTGCCCAGCGATCCATCGTAGGTCAAACTCGTGTACTTGTCATTATACGTATCCAGGTTGGCACGACCTTGTATGCTCAGCCAATCCGTGAACTTGAACTTGGCTAAAAGAAAACCCATCATCCTGGACCTGGCTTCCGTATTGAGAATCCGGTTGAGCATCCAGTACGGATTCTGATACAATGAAGCATAGGGTGAAGGCCATCGGCTGTCATATTTTGACGGTATCAGCGGAACTCCGCTGGCATCCGTTACTTCAAATTGCTTTGCCTGAGCTACACTGATGTTTCTTGGAATGAATAGCATGAGGTTGGGAGAGTTCGTTCCTTCACCGGGTTGCTGTTTCCCCACGACAGTCTGAGACAGGTACGTAACCTTGGCGTCGGTTGAGAACCGCTTGCTGATCTGGTTGGATATACGCATGGTGACGTTATGACTCAGCAAATTGTTGTTCGGGATAATACCCAGGGTCTTCTTATTGGTGTAGGACAAATAGGTCTGCATCTTGTCCGTGCCGCCCTCCACTGAAATCGAGTTGGAGGCATTGTAACCGGTCCGGTAAAAATCCCTGACATTGTTGGGTTGAGCAGAGTATGTCGCATTTGGATTTCCCAGAAAGTCAGTGTACGTGTGACCATCCAACTTGGCACCCCAGCTCGCCCCTTCCTGCGCGTTCGTGAAAACGCCATTTTGGCCTTGCCCATAGGAGTTTTGAAGTTTATCTATTCCTATTGGTGTATCGGATGTCACGGTTGAGTTGATATTTACAGCGATCTTGTCCTTCTTTCCTTTTTTGGTAGTGATGACAACAACACCGTTACCTGCCTGGCTGCCATAGAGGGCCGCAGCAGACGCACCACGGAGAATCGTAACCGATTCGATATCATCCGGATTGAGGTTGGATGCACCGTCACCACTTTGGGAACCGCCAAAGTCGCTTTGAGCCGCACTAAATGTGTTATTATTGATCGGAACACCATCTACTACAATTAAGGCGTTATTGCTTCCTTGGATAGACCGGTTACCCCGAAGAACCATACGTGAACCGCTACCGGGTCCCCCGGAGCCTTGCATGATAAGGGCTCCGGCCACTTTGCCGGAAAACGAGTTCAGTATATTATTCGCATCCCTGACATCCGTAAGCTCGGCGGGCTTGACCGACTGGGTAGCATAAACCAGGGTCTTCGACTCCCTGGGGATACCCAACGCGGTCACGACAACTTCGCTTAATTGAGTCCGGTCTTCCTGCAGGACAACGTCAACTGCCGTCCTGTCTCCCACCGCAATCTCCTGCGTTGCAAATCCAATAAAAGACACCACCAGAACAGCGGACCTATCCGGTAAATTAATACTGAATTTTCCATCGGCGTCAGTAGAGGTGCCGGTCGATGTGCCTTTAACGAGAATCGAAACGCCCGCTAGAGTCGCCCCATCCCCTGCTTCCGTTACTTTTCCTGTAACGGTTTGTGCCCTTACATTGGCACTGATAAGCGAAACCAGGACAATGAAACCTAGTAAACTTTTTTTCATAGGATTTTGATTTGTGTGAAAAATGACTATCGGCTGAGCTTGAGGAAAACCATTTCCTTATGGACTCAGGTGACAAGCTATGAGAATGAAAAGATAAATGCAAGAAAAATCAAATAATGTATCCGCACACACTCGTTTTGTGCGCGCACACATTATTTTTTGACCCTTCACCTTATATATGGGGAAATAATCGATATTTAGCCAAGTGAATACGAAAAACATCAGAATTAAGGATATTGCCACGCTGGCGGGGGTTTCCACTGGCACGGTTGACCGTGTTTTACATAAGCGGGGCCGGGTGTCAAAGGCCGCTGAAGAGAAGGTAAGAAAGATCCTGGACGAAATCGACTACAAACCCAACCCCATTGCCCGCTCGCTCGGTTCGAATAAAAAATACAAGATTATTGCCCTCATCCCCGATCCTGGCCAAAACCCTTATTGGGAACTAGCTAACCAGGGCCTCATCCAGGCCCAAACCGAATGGGCCCGCTATGGGATTCAGATTGAACTTTTTCCCTTTGACATGGGTGGAAAGGAGTCTTTCAAAAAGAAAGCACAGGAGGTACTGAGCGCACAACCCGATGGTGTTTTAACAGCGCCTATTTATTATGATGAAGCGTTACCCGTTTTCAATCTTTTCAAAAACCACAGCATACCGTACGTTTTATTCAATACGAATATTCCGGCCGCGCATCCGTTGAGCTTTATAGGACAGGATTCATTTCAGAGCGGGAAGGTGGCTGCAGGGTTGATGCATTTCGGCCAGCATCTTAGCGGAACCCTGGCGGTTCTCCACCTCGACGAGGACAGTCATAATTCCATACACTTATTAGAAAAGGAAAGAGGCTTCCGGGATTATTTTAATAATAACGGACACCCTGCATTTGAGATCAATGAATTCAATTTCAATCCGGAGGATGCTGACTTCCCTGGCCACCTTCAGCATTTGCTCTCCGATCCGAAGTTGAGAGGAATTTTTGTGAGTACGTCGAGGGGTACATCGTTGGTCGCCTCCTGCCTGGAGAAGCAGGGTAAAAAAGACATCCGCCTGATCGGCTATGACATGCTCACGGAAAACCTCAAGTACCTGCGATCCGGCACCATTGATTTCCTGATCAACCAAAATCCAAAGCGACAGGCTTTTCTCGGTATCAGTCATTTGGTGAATCACCTCATGTTTAAAGAAAAAGCTCCTGATCTCGACCTTTTCCCGCTGGAAGTCATTACCCGGCAAAACCTGGATTCGTATTTGAGTTCGGGGATACATTGAATTTTTCACAGCAGAGGCGCGGACCTGTCTGCCGAAGCCTTGGCGCAGGCAGAGGCGCAAAGCAAACGCAGGGAAACTTTAAACGGCAGAGGGGCGAAGAATTGTTTAACGATTCTGCGCTTCCGCGGTTAAAAATTTAACTGCAAAGACTCAAGAGCATAACGCTAATTATTATTTGAACAGCAAACCAAATTACATTTTCCTCTGCGCCTGCTTTGCGCCTCTGCGTCTCCGCGGTTTAAAATTATTTTTACATAACTTTACTGTATCAAATCCATCAAGCTGAATGATCCTCATTTCCTACTTGACTCTCCTTATGACCACGGCCTTATTCGATCAACCAAAAGCGGATATCAAAACATACCCTGTAAAAAGAATTCAGAATGAACTCCTGATCACCGGAAAAGGAGATAGCCCGCTTTGGGCAACGGCTGTTGAACTTTCTGATTTTATCTATCCATGGGAAAACGAAAAACCTCCCCTCACGTCATTCAAGGCGCTGCACAATTCGGACTGGCTCTATTGCTTGTTCCGCGTAAAGGATGCTAACATCAACCTCTTCGTTGATAAAAATGCGAAATCAGAAGTGGCTTCTTCCGACCGGGTCGAGATATTCTTCAAGATCGACGACCTACTCTCTCCTTACTATGGCCTGGAGATGGATCCGTTGGGCAGGGTCATGGACTACAAGGCGCAGTACTATCGGAAATTTGATTCGAATTGGTCCTGGCCCACAGGTGAAATGGTCATTAAGACCGATTTGCGAAAAGACGGTTATACGGTAGAGCTGGCGTTCAGCAAGAAATCGTTAAACGCATTGGGCTTGTTAAAAGCCAAACGCCTGCTGGCTGGCTTGTATCGAGGAAACTGCATTGCACTGAGTGGAGACAAAGCGACATTGAAATGGATCAGCTGGGTA
>WNFM01341097.1_pt2 | contig 17404 bp, 21 predicted proteins | sample 5400271 | NCBI WGS metagenome assembly WNFM01 (sample SAMN13153352, study PRJNA577476) | soil metagenome | isolation source: 60 cm saprolite on Douglas fir-dominated hillslope | place: USA:California | collected 2013-09-17 | reverse complement strand
AAGGCCGGGGTCGCCGAGCGCTACGGCCTGGACACCGAGCCGGCCGGGCTGGGCCTCCGCTTCGACCCCGAGCGAGGGACCTGGTGGCGAGGCTTCACGGTGGAGTCCGCGGACGTGGAGCAACCGGCAGCGAGGCGGGTTGTGCGCTGAACAAGGGCCCCATCCGCCCGAAGAGTTAATTTTCCCCCTCCCCACAAAGTGGGGAGGGGGAGTTAAAACAAAGTGGGGAGGGTGAATGGGGGCGCGTCGTTGCCGCGACGTCAGCGGAATGCCTTCGAGGCGACGGCGGCTTGCCGTAATGAGTAGGGCGTGACAGTGTCATGCCCCTGATGGGGACCGCTCCTTCGCGTCCGGACGAGACAGTTGTCCAGGCGCGGATCCTCAAGGCGCTGCAGGAGGTCGCACTCGCGGCCGGCGGCGTCCTCGACCCAACCGAGCTCGCCCGCCTGGCGATCGACCACGCCCGGGACCTGGTCGGCGGCTGGAGCGCGACGCTGGCCTGGTTCGAGGCGGATGGAAACGCTCGGGTATTGGCGGACAACCACCCCGCCGTCTTTCCTTCCGTCGACCTCGAGCCGGGCCGGGGCATGACCGGCCAGATCCTCCTGACCGGCGAGCTTACCGTCGTGAACGACTACCCGAGCTGGGAGCACGCGTTCGACTGGGCGGTCGAGGGCGGCGTGCGAAGCATGATCGGGGTTCCGCTCAAGGTGCGGGACCGGCCGGTCGGCGCCATCCTCGTCCGCTCCTCCGAGATGGGCTTCTTCCAGCCCGAGCTGTCCGAGGCGCTCACCCTGCTCGCCTCGGTCGTCGCGCCGGCGATCCAGGCGGCGTGGCTCTCGGCCGAGCGCGAGAAGCAGGCCGGGATCTTCCGGGCCCTCCACGACCTCGCCGTGGCCGCCAGCGGGGCGATCGCGCCGCGGGAGCTCGCTCGGGTCGCGGTCGAGCGCTGCCGCGAGCTCCTCAACGTGGACGGCACCGTCCTCTTCCACTTCGATCGCCAGTCGGGCTTCCTGGAGCCGCTTCATGAATCCGTCGCTGAGGTGATCGACCAGCAGGTGAAGCCGGGCGACGGCGCAGTCGGGCTCGCCTTCCTTCACCGCCAGCCCTACGCAGTCGACGACTACGCCGCGTGGGAGCACCGCCTGCCCGGTCCCAGCGGTCGCGGGCTCGCGGCAGGGCTCAGCTACCCTCTGGTCGCCGGCGACCGGGCGATTGGCGTCGTCGGCGTCTGGTGCCGCACGCCGCGAGCGTGGAGCGAGAACGACGTCCAGATCCTCTCCCTCGTCGCGGCCCAGATCGGCCCCGCCCTCCAGAGGGCGACCGCCGCAATGGAGAAGGAGATCCAGGCGGAGACCTTCCGAGCACTCAACGAGGTGGCCGTCGCCGCCGCCGGCGTGCTCGAGCCGGCCGAGCTGGCGCGGATCGCCACCGAGCGCGCCTGCGGCCTGGCGAAGTCGAGCGGCGCCTCTCTCACCTGGTACGACGAGCGGGGACAGGGCCTCCGCCTGCTCGCGGAGACCGAGATCGAGTTCGACCCCGGCAAGGTCATTCCGATCGCCGAGGCCGGTGCTCACGGCCTCGTTTTCGAGATGGGACAGCCATTGGCGGTCACCGACTACCCCAGCTGGGCGCGACGGGTGCCCTCCGAGGTCCACCGCGTCACCAGCGCCCTCGTCGTGCCGCTCCAGGTGCGCCAGCGGCGGATCGGCACGCTTGGCATCAGCTACCGCGAGCACCACCACTTCGGCGCCGAGGACATCCAGATGCTGAGCCTGCTTGCCGCCGAGGTCGCGCCCTCGCTCGAGGCGGCCCGGCTGCACGAGGACCTTCGGGAGAGCGAGGGGCGGAAGAGCGCGATCGTCGAGTCGTCGCTCAACGGCATCATCGCAGCCGACGACAAGGGCCTGATCATCGAGTACAACACGGCAGCCGAGCGGACCTTCGGATTCCGCCGCGAGGACGTCCTCGGCAAGGGCCTCTGGGACACGATCATCCCGCCCCGGCTGCGCAAGGCCCACCAGCGGGGCCTCGACGCGATCGGGATGGGGGAGCAGGAGGGGGGTCGGCGCCTGGAGGCGATGTGCATCCGCGCCGATGGGACCGAGTTCCCGGTCGAGCTCTCAGTGGCGGCCTTCCAGCAGGACGGGAAGACCATGTTCTCGACCTCGATCCGGGATCTCAGTGAACGCGTCCACGCCGAGACGATGCGGCAGGAGAGCGAGGCCAAGTCACGCTTCGTGGCCGCGATGAGCCACGAGCTGCGAACCCCGCTGAACTCGATCCTCGGCTTCTCCCAGCTCCTCTCAAGCTCAGGGAGCGGCGATCTCAACGACCGCCAGCAGCGCTACGTCGGCCACATCGAGTCGAGCGGCCGCCACCTGCTCGCGCTGATCAACGACGTGCTCGACCTGAGCAAGGTCGAAGCCGGCCAGATGGAGGTCGAGCTGGAGCCGATCGAGCTTCAGCCGCTCCTCGATGAGGCGATCAACCAGATCCGGCCCCTGGCCGACACGAAGTCGCTCGAGCTCGTCCTCGACCCGGGACCCGGCATCTGGATCCGTGCCGACGGCCGCCGCTTCCTGCAGGTGATGCTCAACCTGCTCTCCAACGCCGTCAAGTTCACCAAGGCGGGCGGCACCGTCCGGGTCGTCGCCACCAGGGCAGGGCGAACGGCCCGGATCTCTGTCATCGATACCGGGATCGGCATCCCGCCGGACGAGCAGCAGCGCATCTTCGAGGAGTTCACCCAGGTCGACCGGCAGTCGGCGCGGAGCATCGAGGGGACCGGGCTCGGCCTTGCCCTGAGCCGCCGACTCCTGCAGCTGATGCGCGGCACGATCGAGGTCGAGAGCCATGAAGGACAGGGAAGCACCTTCTCCGTCATCCTCCCCCGAATCAGGCCCGGCGAGGTCGCCGACGCCCGGCCGACGCTGCTCGTGATCGAGGGCGTCATCGGTGACGGGGAGCTGGTCTCCCGCCTGGCCGCCGGACCCTACCGGGTGGTCGCCGCCGGCAGCGTCCGCGATGCCGCCCGGGTCGCTCGCCGCCGGCGCCTCGCCGGCGTCGTGATCGGGGAGAGCGTCCTCACCGCGGACGAGGACTGGCTGCGCGATACCCTGCGCGACCACCCGAGGACTCAGACATTGCCCATACTGTCAGCGGCTGTGGCCCTTCACCCCGGAGTTCTGATTCGTGACTGAGAAGGTCCGCCGTCAGCAGGTCGTTCTCGTCGTCGACGATCATCCCCTCAATCTCGAGCTGATCGAGGGCTGCCTGGCCGACATCGACTGCCGGGTCATCACCGCCACCGACGGCATCGAGGCCCTCGAGCTGGTCAAGAGGGACCACCCCGACCTGGTCCTGCTCGACGTGATGATGCCCCGGATGGACGGCTACGAGGTCTGCCAACGGCTCAAGGCGTCGCCCGAGGGCAAGCTGCTGCCGGTCGTCATGGTCACCGCCCTCGGCCAGATCGCCGACCGCGTGCGGGGCCTCGAGGTGGGTGCCGACGACTTCATCGTCAAGCCGATCGAACGGGTCGAGCTGGTGGCCCGGGTGCGCTCGCTGCTCCGGGTGAAGCAGCTTTACGACCGCCTTGACGATGCCCAGCGCACGATCTTCTCCCTCGCCCGGGCGGTGGAGGCGAAGGACAGCTCGCTGGAGGCTCACACCGAGCGGGTCGGCATGAACGCGCGCCGCGTCGGCCAGATGCTGGGGTTGGCCGACGACGCCCTCGACGACCTGCTCTGGGGCGGGGTCATCCACGACATCGGCAAGATCGGGATCCCGGACTCGATCCTGCTCAAGCCGGGGCCGCTGACGGTCGCCGAGTTCGAGACCATGAAGCAGCACGTGTTCACCGGTGAGGACATCGCGCGTCCGCTCCGCTCCGCCCACGACCTGCTCCCGATCATCCGTCACCACCACGAGCGGATCGACGGCACCGGTTACCCCGACGGCCTGGCCGGCGAGAACATCCCGCTGGGAGCCAGGATCGTCGCCATCTGCGACGCCTTCGACGCCATGATCAGCGACCGGCCCTACCGCCGGGGCCTCACCCACGAAAACGCCCTCGCCACCCTGACCGCCGGGGCGGGCACCCAGTGGGACGCCCACCTGGTGGGGATCTTCCAGACCCTGGTCAGCCAACCACTCCCGGAGCCGGCGCCAGCAGTTACGTAGCATTCGTCCGTGCTCCGGCTGGCCGTGGTTGCCGTCCTAGTCGTCGCCCTCGAGTGGGGTCGTGTGCTCCTCGAGCGGGCCACCGGTCCCATCCCGGCCATCGCCCTCGGCGGGCTCGCGCTTGGCCTCTGCGTCATCGGCTGGAAGCCGGAGGCGCTCGGGCTGAGCCGCGATCACCTCTGGCTGAAGCTGCTCGGCGGGCTCGCGATCGCCGCCGTCCTCCTCCTTCCGGCGGCAGTCCGCTGGCAGGGGGCGCCTGTCCTCCCGGCTCCGCTGGCTCTCTCGGCGATTGCCATCGCCGTGGGAGAGGAGCTCGCGTTCCGGGGCGCCCTCTATGCCGCGCTGGAGGCGGTCTGGGGCCCGCTCGCCGCGGTCCTCGGCAGCGCCCTCGTGTTCGCCGCCGGCCACGTTCTCTCCCATCCGCCCCTCTTCCTCCTGGCGGTGCTCGCCGCCGGGCTCCTGCTGGGCACCTGGCGCTGGGCGGCCCGCGACCTGGTCGGTCCGATCCTGGGTCACACGCTCGCCGACCTCGCCCTGTGAAGCGCTCCCGGGTCGTTGTCCTTGCTTTGGTGCTGGTCGCCGCCGCCTACCCGGTGGCGGCCATGCAGACTCCGCCCGGCTTCTACGAGGGATTCTGCCCGCCGGTGGACTACCGCTTCGTCAACCCGCCGCCGGGGGTGAAGAACAGCAAGGCGCCCGCCTCCGGCCACGCCGAGATCAAGGTCACCAATGGGGTGGTGGGGCCGCCCTTCTTCGTGGTGACAGCGGACGACAACCCGCAGGTCCAGCTGAGCTTCGTGCCGGGGGCCTTCACGGTGCCCGGATCCGGGCCCGAGGTGATCGACATCAAGCCGGTCAGCGGCTACCCGGCCGCCCCTGGCTTGACGATCGTCACCAACGTCTACCAGATCACCACCTCGACGCCGATCGTGATGACCTCCAACCTCCGCCTTCTCTACTCGACCGTGCTCCCCGCGCCAAGCTCGATCTACCAGGCAGAGGCTGACGGCAACTGGAAGAAGGTTGACTCCAACCTGAGCAGCAGCACTGGCTGCTCCGACGTCGTTGCGGGGATCAAGTCGACCGGCTACTTCATGGCCGGCTATCCGAGCAACAGCACCCAGCCGAACGGCTCGACGACGATCGGCGGTGGGCAGGTCCTACCGATCGTGGTGGCGCTGGCGATCCTGATCGTCGTGCTCGCCGGCGTGCCGCTGGCGGTCGTCAGGCGCCGCCGGCCGGTGGGCGGGGGGAACGGGGCGAATCCTCAACCTCCTCCAGCTCCTCCCGGTCGTACTTGATCGCCTCGTAGAGCGAGCCGCAGCCGCGACAGCGGTACTGGAGGGTCATCGCCTGGGTCCCGAAAAGCGAGATGACCTCCGCTTCCCGGCTCGCGCAGAAGGGACAGCTGGGCGCGCCGCGGGGCGCCTCAGCCTCGGGCCGGGGCTTGCGCACGGCTGATTCCATAGCGGCGCTCTTCGAGGCCGCGGAGCATGTCGAAGGTGCGCTTGTCGATCGCTCCTGGCTTCGTCCGCCGCCGGACCGGGTCCCACCTCGACCAGTCGATCTCGAGCCTCTCCGGTTCCGGACGGTCGAGCTTCTCGGCCAGCCGCCGGCGCAGCTCCCGGCCGTCAGGGCCGAACCACTCGATCGCCTCCTGCCAGGCCTGCTCGACCGCCGGACTCGTGCCGAGCTCGTTGAGCCAGCTGCGGCCGTGCAGGAAGTGGTAGCGCTCCTCCGCGAGCATCTTGCGGAGCCGCGTCCGGAGCACCTCGAACTCGCTTTCGACGAGCGACTCGATCATCACAGTGAAAGCGGTGTCGAGGATCGCGTTGGCGGCCACGAACTGCTCCCATTCGGTCCAGGTGTCGTCGAGGAAGGCGACGTTGCGGTAGGCGCCGGGTTCGCTCTCCCGCTCCGGCCCGCGCGGGTCGGGGCCGAGCTCGGTGAGGCAGCCGGCGAGGACCCGGCTGTGGCCGAGGTCGTCGAGGCCCATCGCAGCGGCGGCAATGTCCGCCTCCAGCGTCGGCGTGGCGCTGCACCACTCCGCGTAGCGCAGGCCGAGGAGCTGCTTGCAGTCGGCGAGGGAGAGGACGAGGTCGCTTATGCCGGCGCTCGTCGACCCGCTAGTCATCGGCGGGCGCGGTGACCGTGATGACGGCCTCCCGGGGGACGATCACCATCTCGACCCAGCGCTCTTCGTCGTAGGTCGCGCGCGCGTAGGCCTGGGCGATGTCATCGTCCGGCGCCACGACCCGCCCGACGTGGTGGAGAGGCTCGACGCGCGCCTTGCGGGCGAACACCTCGTACTCCCGCACCGAGCGGTGGACCCGTGTCATCGTCACGACGGATGCGCGTCCGTCATACGGCAAGGCCCCACAGCTCGAGGGTCTCGCGCCCTTCGGGGGTCAGCATGGCGCTCGACCAGGGCGGGTCCCAGACCACCTGGACGATGACCTCCTCGACGCCCGGCTCGGCCAGCAGCTGCCGGCGGACGTCGTCGAGGATCATCTCGTAAGCCGGGCAGCCCATCGCGGTGAAGGTCAGCTCGACCTTGACCAGCGGACCGGCGACCTCGACCTTGTAGATCAGGCCGAGGTCGACAAGGCCGATCGGCATCTCCGGGTCCTGGATCTCGGCGAGGGCCGCCCAGCAGCGATCCTCGAGCGACAAGCTCACTGTCCGCGCGATTTGCGCAGCTTGTGGTAGGACTCCTGGAGGTCGGCCACCATCTCGGCGTTGCGTGGGCCGCGGCCCCGCCAGCGCTCGAGCACGTCGTCCCAGCTGCAGGGATCGGCGAAGTCCCAGCGCTTCGCCTCGGCGTCGAAGGTGCAGGGGAAGGGATAGTCGAGGACGAACGCGTCGCCCTCCTGGTGCGCCGGGACCTTGACCCCAATCGACTCGCAGAAGGGCACGACGACCGAAAGCCACCACTGGCGCAGCTCGTCGTTGGTCTTCGCCTTGAGCCGGTACTCGATCTGGGTGTGATGCTGCTTGAGGCTGTCGGGGAGCCCGAACCACTCGACCGTCAGCGGGAACATCCAGTCCACGTTGCGCTGCAGCTCGTCCTTCGCCTCGCCGCCCGCCTTGGCGATCTTCTTCATCCAGCTCTGGCCGTTGCGGAGGTGGAAGTTCTCCTCCGCCATCACCTTGACCAGTCCCCGCTTCCAGGGGCCGTAGGAGCATGCATCGTGGATGTCGCCGAGGAGGCAGAAGCCCGCCTGGTCGTACATCGCGTTGGCGATCGCGAGCTCCGTCCAGGATTCGAGCGGGACGTCAAAGGCGTAGGGATACCGGAAGGACTTCGGATCCCGCTCGAAGATCAGCATCTCCTCGTCCTCGCCCAGCTCCTCCAGGATGTGGTAGGCAATGTGGGCGTGGGCGAGCTCGTCCTGGATGATGGCGATGCCGGTCATGAAGGCGTTGACGCTGGGGGCCCGCTTGGCGGCCAGGTAGTAGGCGGGCGCTGAGATCAGCTCGGTGTCGCCGCTGACCGTCAGGGTGTGCTTCAGCTCCTTCAGGTAGGCGGGCGTCATCTCCGAGGTGGCCTCGATGAGGTCGCCCTTCTGGAGCAGGCTGTCGAACCGGATCTGGTTCGCGGTGGCCATGGCTGAGATTGTACGCAGAGGTACAATCCGGTCTCTGGGCCTCTAGCATCCGGGCTAGGAACGGCCTCGTGGTGGCTGTAGCTCAGTGGTAGAGCGCTGGTCTGTGGAACCGGAGGTCGCGGGTTCGAGACCCGTCAGCCACCCCACATCCGAACTTCTGTTCAGTTCAGTACGGCGTTCGCGGAGGATAGCGAGAGCTCGTTAGCCCGGTACTAGCTGACGCCACCTCAAAGAGTGGGCGATTCGCCGTCGGATCGCCATCCGAACTGCCCCCCACCGGGCGCTTCGCCGGGGCGACGGCAGCGGGCAGGTGCAACGAGCTGGCCGACCCGTCACTCGGGTCAGAGGCGCCAACCGACCCGAGGCACAGCAACCACTCAGCTGGTCTGGCGCCTCGAGCGCTCCCGGGTCTGCCGCGCCAGCGTCCCGAGACTGATGTCCCCAAGCAGACCGGCATTGATGCGGCTTGTCACTTGCTTCAGCGCTTTCACTTCATCTGGCGTCAGCACGTCGAAGACGAGTCGGCGAACCTCCCGAAAGTGAATCGGACCGGTCTCCAGCAGCTTCCGATAGCCCTGGTCGGTCAGTTCGGCGTGGGTTGCCCGACCCTTGCCACGGCTCGTCCGCCGCACCCAACCCCGCCGTTCCAGCCGCGAGATCACATGCGACAGCCGAGACAGGGAGCCGTTGGCGACCACGGCCAGATCCTTGAGTTGAAGGCTCCGGCCCGGCTGTCGGGAAAGAGCCGCCATGACGCCGAACTCAAAGTGGCTCATGCCAGCCTCTCGCTGCAGCTGGGAATCGAGGGCTGCCGGCAGCAGCGTCAAGGTGGCAACCAGCTGAAGCCAGGCACTCCACTCGGGATGGTTCAGCCGCCGGCCGGGTTGGACCGCCGCCCGGGAGTCCGGATCCCGTTCCGGAATAAGTTGACGCTTCAAGTGCTTGAGCATAGCAACTTGAAGCTTCAACTTCGAGAATTCACCCCAGGAGCAGGATCAGATGAAGATTGCAGTCCTTGGAGCCACCGGCCGCACCGGCCGTCTCGTGGTTGAGCAGGCACTCGCCGCCGGCCACAGCGTGACCGCCCTCGTCCGTTCGCCGGAGAAGCTGTCCGCCCACCACTCGAACCTCCATGTGGTCGCCGGCGAGGCCACCGAAACGGCGGCCGTCTCCAGCGCGCTGGAAGGTGCCGACGCCGTCATCAGCACGCTCGGCGGCAAGGGATCAGTCATTGCGGATTCAACCCGCGCGATCGTCGCCGCCGCACGCAAGACGGGAGTGAGCCGGGTCGTCGTGCTCTCGACGTTTGCCGCCGAGCGTGATCGCCTGGGTGCAGGGACGCGGCTCCTCACCGGCATTGGCATGGGCGCTATGCTCAAGGACAAGAGCGCCGGCGAGGAGATGCTCCGCCGAAGCGACCTCGAATGGACAATCGTTTACGCGAGCCTGCTCAGTGACGACCCTGCCACCGGATCGGTTGCGGTGCTGTCCGAGACTGCCAAACGTGGCCTGTCGCAGAAGATCTCGCGGGCGGACGTGGCGGCCTGGATGGTCCAGGAGGCGACCGGTGTCCAGCACAGCCGCCGTACGGTCGGGATAACCGGCTGAGCTGGGAGGCCAGAATGGCACCGCAGACAATGCCGATGGCGGTCATCGCCGCCGATGAGGCGGACTACCGGCGGTTCGGGATCTCCCGCGGCTCGGTGGAACCAACCGACAGCCGCCGCGGCACCTACGAATGGTGGTACTTCGACGCGCACCTCGACGACGGGGCAAAGCTCGTCGTGGCGTTCATGAACAAGGACTTGGCGGCGCCACAGAAGCCCCTCGAGCCGCTGATCCGGCTCAACCTCGACCTGCCCGACGGCCGCAGCTTCGAGAGGCTCGTCACGTTTGCGGCCGAGTCGTGGTCCGCGGCAACGGACAACGCCGACGTGCGCATCGCGGGCAACCGGTTCACCGGCGACCTGCACACCTACCGCATCACGGCCATGCTCGAGGAGATCGAGGTCGACGTCACCCTGGTCGGCGACGTCGCGCCCTGGCGCCCCGAGACCGGCTACTTGCTGTACGGCGCGGAGCGCGACCGTGAGTTCGCCTGGTTGCCGTCGGTGCCCCAGGGAAAGGTGACCGGCCACTACAGCGTCGACGGCGTCGTCCACACGGCCACCGGCATCGGCTACCACGACCACAACTGGGGCAACGTGGGCCTGCCCAGCATCGTCCACGACTGGTACTGGGCGCGAGGCAAGGCCGGCCCCTACTCGGTGATCGCATCCCTGATCACCGCGCACGAGAGATACGGTTACGAGGAGCTACCGATCTTCATGCTGGCCAGGGACGGCGTGGTCGTGGCCGACGACTCCCGCGCCGTCCGATTCGACCGCGAAGACGTCTACACCGACGACCTCACTGGTAAGCCCGTCGCGAACGTGACGCGCTACACCTATGAGGCTGGCGACGACCGCTACGTCGTCACCTTCGGGCGCGAGAGGGACCTGTCGCGAAACCGGATGATCGAGGGCATCCACGGGCCCAAAAGGGCGCTGGCCGTGCTGGCCCGGTTCGACGGCGCCTACCTTCGCTTCACCGGTCAGGTCCGGGTTGAGCGGTATCGGCATGGCGATCGTGTCGAAGAGTTCAGTGACGACGCGATCTGGGAGCTGATGTACTTCGGCCACGCTCGCTGAGCGGCATCGGCTGCTCGACTCACGTCATCCGCCAGCGCTCGACATCAATCGTGATGAAGTCAGGAAAAGGGAGAACCCATCCGTACTGCGCGAGCGACATCTTGACGCGGCGTTTGGACGTGTATGGGATGCCGTTGGATACCCCGTGCTCAAAGACGATGTTGGCCACCCTGGCATTGGGCGCGGCTGCCACTGGCGTGTAGTCATTCCGCCTCAGGAGCCCGGTCCGGGTGTCAAACCAGAACCGCTGGATGCGACTGTGGACGGGCAGGTTGGTCCCATAGTCGGCTTGCAGCACTCCGTCACCAAGCTCGGTCCATTCGATGTCGGTTCGGGTCAGCTGGTAGGGAAGCGTGTAGTAGCCCCAAAAGGCATAGCCGAGGAAGTACAGCAGGTTCAAGCGGTCCCACTTCGTGCTGAGGCTGGCGTTCTGGAGATGCTCCCGGGCGTCAGCGCGCTGCTCCAGGATCCTGCCGCCCGGCGTCATGATCGTCACGCTGAAGCCGTCGAGAACACCGATGTCACCCGCGTGGTCGACGGGATCGATGACGGTATGCGGACGCCTGACGTCGACGCTGATCCTCGCGTGGGGCGGGATGTTGATGCCCTTCAGCTGAAACAGGAGCCCACCCACTGTCACCGTGCTCTCCACCGATGTCGCATCCGTCCAGACCGCCAGGCCGCCGTACGCCTTGAGCGCACGAGCTGCCGTCGGGGAGAGCTCACCCGGGGGCGATGGTTTCGCCTTGACCGCTGACGCCGGCAGGGCAGCGGGCGTCGCGGTGTTCTCATAGGTCGTCCACAGCGCATAGCTCCCGAGCAGGGCGAGAAGGAAGACCACGAATGCCGCGGTACCCCGGGCCGGCCTGGACCACCGTCCTCCGCGCAGAGGCGGTGCCGTCAACTTCACGCCGCGGCGGCGACCAGCTCCAATGTCTTCGGTGTCCTCACGCCGATAACGATCAGGTATACGAGCATCGAGACTTCGGCGATTGTCGAGGGGATGGTCACGAGGGTGTTGATCTTCTCGCCAAACTCGGGAGACAGGAACACCGCGACGAGCCCGATGAGGTAGCAGGCGCCCCCGACGATGAGGGCGACACCCAGCGCCCGGGGGAACATCGCAGACCGGTACGCGAGATAGCCGAGGGGCACCAGCCAGAGGCCGAAGAAGATCTGGGCGACGAGGAAGCCGTAGTGGTGGATGTCGAGCAGCAGCAGCACCAGGGCACTCGATCCCGCTGCGCCGAGGGCTGCGACAGAGGAGCCATCGGTGGCGACGCGCACGCTCTCGAGCTGGAAGACGTCGTTGAGGCACGTGATGGCGCTGCCGATCGCGACGATGACGACCATCGCCCCCGCCGCGCTCCTCTGCACATGCTTCAGCAACAGGTAGAGGGCCATGGCCAGGAAGACCCATTCGGTCGCCTGGAACAGGTCGGCGAGTACCCCGAGGCGGACGAGCCCTTGGTTGGCGACAACGTTGGCGGCGGTGGTCGCGGCGTGGCCAGGTATGTACACCTTGGGGAGCACATAGCCGAAGGCGAAGCCGGCCAAGCAGCCGTTGAGCAGGTAGAGGACGCCGGCGATCCGGGCGAGACGCTTGGGTGAGGTCATGGTTGCGCTTTCCTTCAAACTTACGCCGTAAACTTATGGCGTAAGTCTGCACATACGGCGTAAGTTTGTCAACCGGAAGGACACTTGAATGGCCAACCAATCCAACCCGAGCACCAAGGCCCGCGCACCCCTGAGCAGGGAGCGGGTGCTGCGCGCCGCCCTCGACCTGGCTGATAAAGGCGGGATCGAATCCCTCTCGATGCGCAAGCTCGGGCAGGACCTCGAGGTGGAGGCGATGTCGCTCTACAACCACGTCGCCAACAAGGACGACATCCTCGACGGCATCGTCGACCTCGTCTTCAGTGAGATCGCGCTGCCGCCCGCCGGAGCTGCCTGGAAGCCGGCTATGCGCCGGCGAGCCATCTCGGCCCATCAAGCCCTCCTGCGCCATCCCTGGGCGACCGGCCTGATGCAGTCGCGGAGCAAGCCCGGTCCGGCGACCCTCCGCCACCACGACTCGGTGCTCGGCAGCCTTCGGCAGGCGAGCTTCAGCCTGGTCCTGGCCGCCCACGCCGTTTCCGTCATCGACGGCTACGTCTATGGCTTCGCCCTGCAGCAGATCAACCTCCCGCTGCGGACCCCGGAGCAGGTCACGGCGGTCGGGGAGGGCATCCTCCGGCAGCTTGCCGGCGAATACCCGCATCTCGCCGAGATGATCACCGAGCACGCCATGCAGCCCGGCTACGACTATTCAGAGGAGTTCGAGTTCGGGCTCGACCTGATCCTCGACGGCCTCGAGAGGCTCCGCCTCTCGCGCCAGCCCAGCAGGGCTCCCAGCTCCGCCGCCCAGCTGAAGTGACCGAGTTCGCGCAGCTGGTTGTCGACGGCCTGGTCAGCGGTGCGGTGCATGCGGATCGAGCGGATCGGCCGGAGCCGGATCGGCCTCCGGGACGCCACTTGAGGGAGCTCGGGATCGGCCTCGCCGGCAGCTATCGGCCAGGCGAGTACGCGGAGCTGGCGGCCGCGGCGGAGGGAGCGGGCTTCGACGTCTTCTCGGTCTTCGGCGACCTGATGTTCCGGCCGCCCATCCCGGCTCTGCTGATGGCCGCGCAGGCCACGCGCCGAATCCGGTTGGGCCCGGCAGCGATGAACCCCTACACCACGCACCCGGCCGAGATCGCCGGCCAGGTTGCCTTCCTCGACCTGGTCAGCTCCGGCCGGGCCTATCTCGGGCTGGCCCGCGGGGCCTGGCTGGAGCGGCTGCAGGTCTCCCAGCCGCGGCCGGCGGAGGCTATCCGGGACGCCGCCGAGACGATCGTCGACGAGGACGGCGAGCGCGCTCGGGGCCGGGCCCGCACCGAGGTGGCCATGTACGTCGACGTGGTGGGCGCCCTCGACCCCACCCGGCCGATCGACCCCGAGCTGCTGGCGCGTGTCCACGAGCTGGCGGAAGCAGACCGCCACGAAGACGCAGGCAAGCTCATCCCGGACGAGGTGCTGGACCGGTTCGCCCTGGCGGGGACGCCCGACCAGGTGGCCGAGCGCGCGCCGAGCTCTTCGCCGCCGGCGCCGCGCGGGTGGATTTCGGCCCGCCCCTCAGCCTTGACGGACCGCTCAAGGGCATCGGGCTCCTCGTCCGGCGGGTGCTGCCCGCTCTACGCTGACCACCCGCAGCCAACCAAGAAGTGGGGAAGTCAGGGATGAGGGCAGTCGTCTATGACAGTTATGGGGCGCCGGACGTTCTACGCCTCGAAGAGGTCGAGCGGCCGGAACCCAAGGCGGACGAGGTCCTCGTCAAGGTCCACGCCACCACGGTCAACCGGTTGGACTGCCACACCCGTGAGGCCAACCGCAGCAGCGGCCTTGCCATCTCATTGATCAGCCGCCTGGTCTCCGGCCTCGGCCGGCCGCGGCAGCGGATCCTCGGCAGCGAGTTGGCGGGAGAGGTTGTCGCGGTCGGTTCGGTGGTTACCGAGTTCGCGGTCGGCGACCGTGTCTTCGGCACCACTGGGCTCAGGTTCGGGGCGTACGCGGAATTCGCCGCCATGAAGGAGAGCGCCCGAATCGCCCACATGCCCAGCGGTCTGAGCTTCGAGCAGGCTGCGCCGGCAACCGACGGAGCGCTCAACGCACTGACCTGCCTCAAACAGGCAGACCTTCGCAGAGGGCGGAGCATCCTGGTCTACGGCGCGTCCGGGGCGATCGGCACCGCGGGAGTTCAGCTGGCGAGGCACTTCGGCGCCGAGGTCACCGCGGTCTGCGGCACGAAGAACCTCGAGCTGATCCGATCGCTGGGAGCGGACCGGGTGATCGACTACCTGCGGGAGGACTTCACCCAGAACGGCGAGACCTACGACGTCATCTTCGACGCCGTCGGCAAGCACTCGTTCAAGCGCTCCCGAGACTCCCTGAAGCCGGGCGGCCTTTACCTGGCGACCGACGGGCTAGAGAATCTCATCCTGGCGCTCTGGACCTCGCGGAGCGGAGACAAGAAGGTGATCTTCCAGATACCGCCTCGACAGACCAAGGAGGACGTCCGCTTCCTCAAGGAGCTCATCGAGGCGGGGGAGTACAGGCCGGTCATCGACCGGACCTACCCGCTCGCGGATGTGGTCGAGGCGACCCGCTACGTCGAAACGGGGCAGAAGACCGGGAACGTCGTCCTGACCGTTATCGCCAACCGCGACGACCCGGCGGTTCGCTGACGAGGCCGGTCTCTAGAATCCCGTCCATGCCACGAGTCTCGATCTTCGAGTTCGCCGGCGGCATGCCGGCCTTCGTCGCGCTGGCCGCGGCCCATCACGAGCGCTGCCTCCAGGACCCGGAGCTGAACCATCCCTTCTCGCACGGCGTCAACCCAGAGCACATCGAGAGACTCGCCGCCTACTGGGCGGAGGTGTTCGGTGGACCACCCCGCTTCTCGGAGTCGTATGGCGGCCATTCGGCGATGTTGGGCATCCACGCCAGCCACAGAGCAGGGAGGACTTCGGTCCGCGCTTCGTCGCCTGCTTCATGCAGGCGGCCGACGACGTCGGCCTTCCCGACGACCCCGAGTTCCGGGCCTCTCTGCGTTCCTACATGGAGTGGGCGACCTGAGAGGTCTTGTCTTACGCGCCCCACGGGTCCCACGCGCCAGAGAGGTAGTCCTCAGAGCATTCAAGGCCTGCGTTCGTCCCCACCCTGCCCCGCGGAGCGGGGAGGGTGATCGAGTCGAGAGTGTGATCGAAACCGAACACCCTCCCCACCTTGTGGGGAGGGCAGGGTGGGGACGCTCTGAGGCCTATCAGGTGCTTCTTCAGCGGACCAGGCGCAGGTGCTTTTCGGCTGTCCGGACCTGGAGCGACTGGCCCCAGCTCAGGCTGATCGCGTCGGGGATCCCGTCCCCGAAGGCGACGAGACGATCTGACTCGACCGTTAGATAGAGCGCGTCGGACGCTTCGAGGCAGCCCTCGCTGAGGCCCGTCCCCGTCGCCGGGGACGGCCACGCCTCGCGCACGAACCAAGCGAGCCGATCGTCGGCCGGCTCCGGGAGTTCGATCGGGCTGTGCCGCTCCAGCCAGGCCGAGCGGCACCAGCCCGTCGCGCCGGTGCCGCTGCCCACGATCACGCCGGACGATGCCTGCCGCTCGGAGCGGCCGTCGGCCAGTGCGAGCATGTAGCGCGCTGTCTGGTGCGAGGGCGGCCCGACGAAGATCTCGTTGAGGGCTGACAGCCGCTGCCCGTCGTCGACGATGGCTTCGACCATCGTCAGCGCCTCATAGCGGACGTGGGCGGGATCGGCCAGGGAGGGCAGGAGCTGCGCCGCCGCCTCCGGCGTATGGGGAACCAGGACGCCGGGGTTGCGGGCGGGGTCGGGGTTGACGCCGAGCACCAGTTGCTCGCTGAGGTACTTGGCGACGTTGGCGACCAGCCCGTCCTGGCCGACCACCACGATCAGGTCCTGGGGCTCGAAGAGGAAGCGGGGAAGATCCGCCCGGGCGACCGCTCCCCGTCTCCAGTCGACCGGGATCGCAGCGGCCACCGTCCGGATGGCCGCCGCCTGCAGCTCGTGCGGCTGCTCCACCTCTTCGATCCGTCGCCCTCGGGTTGAGAGGAAGAAGGCCGCCTGGCCGCGGGTGCCATGCCGCTCGATCAGCTCCTCGAGCTCGCTCGACCCCCGGAACTTCCACCGCAAGGTCACCGGCACCCCGGGCTTCCTGGTCCCGCACAATCGCACCGGAACCGAGGTCGGCCGGCCTGCCGAGCTCTATGGCGTAGGAGGGGTCCGCCTCCTCCACCCGGCCATGCTGAGGCGCGAAACGCGGGCCAGTTGAGAGGTGCTCAGCCGGCGGGCGTCAACCGGACGACCGGGATCTCCCGGTCGGTCTTCACCTGGTACTCGCCGTAGCGGGGCGCGATCGCGGCGACGCGCGCCAGCGCCGCCTCGCGTTCGGCTCCCTGCAGCGACTCGGCCTTGACCGCCAGCTTGCGATCGCCGACCTGGAGCCAGATCTTGTCGGGGCTCTTGGCCAGATTGATGAACCAGGCGGGATGGGTGGCGGCACCGCCCTTCGACGCCACCACCAGCCAGGTGTCATCGCCGTCCGCGAAGCCACCCAGGACATGGGTGTGCTCCTTGCCCGTCTTGGCTCCCACGGTGGTGAGCAGCACGACCGGGAACCCCATCATCCGCGGCGGCTCGGGCCCGGTCGCCTTCTTGATCCGGGATAGCTGGAGATCCATCAGCGGCTTGGCGACCTTCATCAACAGCCCAATGCCTGGCGGCATCTTCTGACCCCGAGTGCCGCTCGGAGGAATCCGGATCGGTTCGTCCCCACCGGCCATCAAGAAGTTCAAACCATACCGCGTCCACCCTTCTTCCCTGCTCCTCGAGCGCGTTCTCGGCGTCAGGTCTCGATCAGCGCGCGGGTGTCGCCGAAGATCAGGTGGACCACCTCGTCGTCGGCGAGGAAGCCGCTAGGGAGCCAGCGCTCGGATCGCCTCCTCGATCGGCGTTAGCCCGTCCCACATGTGCACCCAGAGCAGGTCGATGCGATCGGTGCGCAGCCGGCGGAGGCTGGTTTCCAGGGTCTGGACGAGGTTCTTCCGGTGGTTGCCGCCCGCGTTGGGGTCGTCCGGCCGGCTGGTCAGGCTGTACTTGGTCGCCACCACGACGCGCTCGCAACGACCCTCCAGCAGTTCACCGAGCTGCTCCTCCGACTCCCCTCCGGTGTAGTTGCTCGCGGTGTCGACGACGTTGCCGCCGCGGTCGAGGAAGAGGTCGAGCATCCGCCGCGACTCCTCGAGTCCAGCGCCGCAGCCCCATCGCTCGTCTTCGACCATCAGGCGACCAAGATCGTCTGCTATCCGATCTCGGCTTCGCTC
>WNFM01311679.1_pt1 | contig 17411 bp, 15 predicted proteins | sample 5400271 | NCBI WGS metagenome assembly WNFM01 (sample SAMN13153352, study PRJNA577476) | soil metagenome | isolation source: 60 cm saprolite on Douglas fir-dominated hillslope | place: USA:California | collected 2013-09-17 | reverse complement strand
GACCTTCGCTGCTGCGACTCTCGTCCCTGCTGTTCTCCTCCGCGCACGGCGGCTACCGGCGTCCCGAGGAACTGTGGGCGCAGGCGATGAACCTCATGCCCGAGCGCACGGAGGAGCTCCTCGTGCGCTGGAAGCGGATGGGTGATCAGGAACTGAAGTCCGAGGGGCTGACCCGCAACGGCGCCCTGCGGGATCCGGGCTGGCGCAGGATCCTCGCCGTCCCGACCTCGGCGAGCCCGTACCAGCTCTACGTCCTGGCGAGCATCCTCCTCGACGCCGGCCAACCCGCGAGCGCGGATCCCCTGACGCGCCAGCTGGTCCGGAACCTACCCAGCTTCGTCCCGGGGCTCGACCTCGCGATCCAGGCGCAGATCGGACTCGATCGGAAGAACGAGGTCCTGGGCCTGCTCCTCGCGCGGATGAACGCCGCCGGCGCCGATACGAAGTCTCGCGCGATCCTTTCGCGCGTCCCGCTCGATCGCCTGACTCCGGAAATGAAGCTCCAACTCATGGCGGCCGATCCGGAGGGGTTCGGGCGACGCGAGCTCGCGCGCAACTTCGTTCGCGACGGCGAGCCCGAGCTCGCGCTGTTCCTCGTCGGAGACGCGCAAGGCCCGAACGGGATGCTCGAAGCACGCCTCGTGGCCGCGCGCGCTTGCCTCGACACGGACCAAGTCGATCGCGCCTTCGAGCTCCTGCTGCCCCTCGGCCGGCACGTGAGCTCGAGTGCAGAGGCGTTCGAGCTCTTCTCGCGCGCCGCAGCGGGATCGGGTCACCACGAAGACCTCCTGCGCGCCACGACGCGCGCGGCGGCGGGCCTCCTCCCGCGCAAGAAAGAGTGGCTCTCGCTGTGCGACGCGCTCCTCGCACTGGGCGACGCCCGATCCGCGATGCCGCTCGTGCGCCGCCTCGACTCCGATCGCCGCACGCGCGGCGGGGACGTGCTGCTCCGCCGCGCTTGGGTGGAACTCCTGCTCGGCGAGGAAGCCTCGCTCCGCCAGACTCTCGAGCGGGCGGCGGCGTTCGATACGCACGGCGGCGTCGAGCTCGTCGGCGTTCTGGCCTGCTCGCGATCGGAATCCTGGATCGGACTTCCCGAGGCCCTCGAGGCGCTGAAGAAGTCGAGCTGGCGGCCTTCGCGCCTCCAAGCCGCGGTCCTCGCCGCTCTCGAGGGTAGGCGAAAGCCGGCGCGCGCGGCGATCGAGTCGGCCTTGGCTGGCGATTCCATCGATCCGCTGTGGGTGTTCGCGGACAGCCTGCTCGCCGTGGAGGAGGGCCAGAGCCCGCACCCCGCGCCCGCGTCTTTCGGATCCGAAGTGGAGCAGGACACCTCGCGATTCTTCGGAAGCGCTCGGGCGCGCGACCCGCGCGTGCTGTGGTGCGCGCTCCTCGCGCTCGATGCTGCGCCTGCCGCAGGCTGGATCGAGGGCCACGTCGCCGCGCCGAAGGACGCCGAGTCGGCGACCGGGGAAACGCGCTCCGCGCCGTGCTTCTGGCCGTCTTGGTTCTCGACGCTTCTCGCGCGAGCTCGCGGAGACCGCGCGACCGAAAGGCGACTCCTCGGAGACCTCGTCGCTGTCTGGCCGGAATTCGCACCGGCATGGGACCGGCTCGAGGAGCTCGCTCATGCGCTGCACACGTCGAGCGAAGGGATGGACGATCTCCGCGAGCAACGCCTGCACGGACTCGGAATCCGGGCGGGCACGCGCGCCCAGATCGACCTCGAGATCGCCCGCGCGCAGCGCCGGAACCGCGACTTGGATGCGGCCTTGGAGACGGCGGGCAGGGCGCTCGAGCAGGACCCGTCTTCGGCGGAGGTCCGAGCCGAGCTCGGGCGCATCCAGGCTGAGCGCGGCGAGTGGAAGGAAGCCGTCGAGTCCACCGTGCGGGCGAGCCACGTGGACGTGCGCGCGAGCGACGTCGCGACGACCGGGGATCTCATCCGGGCGCTCGCCGGCGCGGGCCGCGCCCAGCCGCCGGAGCTCTCGGTCGAGGCGCGTCGTGCGGAGCTCGAAGCCCTCGAGCGGCGCGAGCCCGACGACCCGCGCGTCCCCGCCGCTCTGGCATGGATGGACCTCGAGACGGACCCGCGCAATCCCACGGTCGCCGTCGCGCGAGCCTACGCGAGGCTCGATCGCTTCGTCGAGACGCACAAGAACGTCGCGATGGAGACGCTCTGCGAGGGCGCCGACGCCGCCTGGACCGACCTGCTCCTCGCGCTCGATCCCGCGCGCGCACGCGAGTTCCTGAACCAAGAACGGAAGCGGATCCCGACCGCGCTCGAGCCCTGGCTCCAGCTCGGACGCGTCGCGGCGTCCGAGAAGCGTGCGACCTCCGACGAGGACGAGCTCGATCTCGTCCGTCGGATGGCACCGATCCCGCGGGTCCTCCAGGAGCACGCGCGCGCGCGCCTCTCGCAAGCTCCGACCCTGACCGAGATCGGAGCCCTCACGAAGGACGTCCGCCGGGCGGGAGGAAAGCGGGAGCTCGGCGGCGAATGGTCGCTCCTGGTCGGCCGGGCGCTCTACGACCTCGGCCCGCGCGGGACTCAACCCGCCTTGGCGGTCGCGACGCAGCTCGCTTCGAGCCGCGACCTGACGTCCGAGTTCCAGGCATCGGCGAAGCTCCTGCGCGCCGAGGCTCTGCTCGCGCTCGGGAGCTCGGCCCACGTCGCGGAGGCGCGCACGATCCTCGCCGGACTCGGCAAGAACGCGTCCGATCCGTACCGAGCCACGGTCCTCCTCGCCTGCACGCGACTCGCGGAAGGCCTCGGCGAGACGCGCGCACCCTAGACGAGCTAGGGTGCGAGATCGCCGCGTTCGAGGAGGACGCGCTCCATGCTCGCGAAACGAAAGCGCGCGAGCAGCGCTTCGAGCCGCGGGAGCGTCCGGGACAGATTCACGTAGTGGCGGAAGCGCTTCCACGCCGGGGCCGGAGCGCGCGGCTGATCGGGATCGAGCTCCCACGGGTGGAGGTAGAAGACCCCGGACTGGCCGCGGCGCTCGAGCTTCGCGAGCGCGGCGCGGGGGACGACGCCGGGAAGGAGGCGGAAGTATCCACCGCCGTCGTCACGGGGAACTCGACGATCGTCCGACCCGAGCCGGTCTCGACTCTCGAGATCCCGGGATCGAAGTCGGGCACGCCGTAGTCTGGATGTCGCACGGGATGGACGCTCGAGTCGTAGCGGTATCCGCGCTCGGCGAGCACGTCGAAGGCCCACCATGTGCTGCGCGTGAGCGTGAACGTCGACGCGCGAAAGCCTCTCGGGAACGGCGCTCCGGCGGACGCGAGCGCCGCTTCGGTGCGGGCGAGATCCTCCTCGAGCCCGGCTCGGCCGAGGTCTTGGAGGAAGGCGTGGTCGTACCCGTGGCTCGCGACTTCGTGGCCGGCGGCGATGCAGCGGCGGACGAGGGCGGGATGGCGCTCGGCGATCCAACCCAAGAAGAAGAACGTCGCTCCGGCGCCCGCGCGGTCGAGCGCGGAGAGGATGCGATCCATCCCGATCGATAGCCGTGAGGGCACGGCATCCCAGCCCTCGCGTGGGAACTGCGCGCGCAGGTTCGCGACCTGGAAGTACTCTTCCACGTCGAAGCTCAGCGCGTGGAGCGGGCGATGCTCGCGCGCAGGACTCACGCGGAGACCTCCGCAACACCGTGTCGCAGGCGCCAGCGCTGGAGCACGAGCAGGCTCCAGAGGAGATGAGAGTGGTCGACACGGCCTGATCGGTGCTCGGCGTGTCGAGCGCGGACGACAGAGAGATCGAACCAGCGCGGCGGGAGGCCCTCGATCGCTTCCGTGATCGCCGCGGCGAGCGGTCCGCGAGTCCAGGCCGCGAGGGGGATGTCGAAGCCGCGTTTTTTCCCGTCGAGGACCGACGCCGGCAGGCGCGACCGCAGCGCACGCCGGAACGCGTGCTTGCCGCGCCCGCCGCGCACCTTCTCGCTCGCGGGCAACGTCAGGAAACGGTCGACGAAGCGATGGTCGAGAAGCGGCGGCCGGACCTCCAGGCTCGCCCCCATCGAAGCGCGGTCGGCCTTGACGAGGATTCGATCGGGCAGGAAGTGGTGGAAGTCCGCGTACTGCGCGCGGAAGAGCGGGTCTTCGATCTTCGGCTTCGCGTAGAGCGCTTCGAACGCGTCGAAGGGGTCGTAGCCGTCCAGAGCGCGCGCGAGGCCGGGCTCGAGCAGGGAGACGGCGTCTTCGCGCGAGAGCTGCGTCAAGCTGTTCCAGTACGCGCGCGCGGGATCCGCGCCGAGGTTCTCGAGCGTGCTCTTCGCCCGCAGGGCGCGCGGCGCCCAGTCGAGCTTCGGGTAGCGGCGTCCCACGCGGCCGAGGAGTCGCGTTCCCGTCTCGCCGAGCACGGCCCGCGCCCGATTCTCGGCGACGTCGAACACGTATCGGCGATAGCCCGCGAAGATCTCGTCACCGCCGTCGCCCGTGAGCGCGACGGTGACGAACGGCCTCGCCATGCGCGAGACGAGGAGCGTCGGAACCGTCGAAGGATCGGCGAGCGGCTCGTCGAACAGCCAGGCGAGCTCATCGAGTGCGAGCTTCGGATCCGCTTCGAGGATCGCGCTGTGGTGCTCGGCCGAAAGACGCTCGGCGGCTCCGAGCGCGGCCGCGACCTCGTCGAACTCCTCCTCGCGGAACCCCACCGTGCAGGCGAGGAGGCGTTCCCGGACGGAGAGCGTGGCGCGGTCGGGCGCGCTCGCGCGTGCGCGCGCCATGCTGTCGAGCACGGCGTTCGAATCGATCCCGCCCGAGAGGAAGGCCCCGAGGGGGACGTCGCTGAGGAGGTGGTCGCGCACGACCTGGTCGAGGAGTTCGAGGATCTCGCCGTCGGCGGCGGGCTCGCGCAGCGCGTCGGCCTGAAGATTCCAATAGCGTCCGACGATCGGCTCCGACCCGCGCGTCCAGCTGAGGAACGAGGCCGGCGGAATCCGCTCCATCCCCTCGTAGGCGGCCAGGGGACCGCTCGTGTAGCCGGCGACGAGATACTGGAGCAGCGCCTCGCCGCGCATGCGTCGCGGGAGGAGGCCGCTCGCGAGGAGGGCCTTCGGTTCGCTCCCGAACAACAGGCCGCGCGGCGTGCGCGCGCAGTACAGCGGCTTGATCCCGATCCGGTCGCGCGCGAGCAGCAGGCGTTCGCGGCCGGGATCGCGCCAGTCGAGCACGGCGATGGCGAACATCCCGTGGAGCCGCGCGAGGAAGCGCTCGCCTTCGTCCTCGTAGAGATGGACGATCGTCTCCACATCGGAGTCCGTGCGGAATCGATGCCCGCGGGACTCGAGCTCCGAGCGCAGCTCGAGGAAGTTGTAGATCTCTCCGTTGCAGACGACCGCGACGTCGCCCGCCTCGTTGAAGATCGGTTGTCGTCCGCCCGCGACGTCGATGATCGAGAGCCTGCGAAAGCCCACGCCCAACGTCCCGCGGGCTAGCTCCGTTCCGTCGTCAGGCCCGCGGTGAACGAGAGTCCGCGCCATCGTCGCGAGCAGCGCCGCATCGGGCGCGCCGTCCGCGTCGGATGCGGCCAGTCCGGCGAAACCGCACACGCTCCGTCCGCCTCTCAGGCCCCGCCCAGGGCCGGGCCGAAGCCGTCGGGACGCGGCGGTCGATCGAAGCCGCCCTGCGCCGGTGCTCGCGAGAGGCCTCGCGCGCGCAGGAGCTCGAGCCCTCCGCGGCGGCCCGGGGTCCGGGCATCGGCCGTGAACGCGGAAGGATCCTCCATCTCCTTACGCGCGATCGCGCCGAACACCGTGACGACCGCGACGAAGTGATAGAAGAGGTCGAACTGCGCGCGATTGAGGAAGAAGCTCCCCAAGACGAAGGCCGTGAACGACGCCTCGAACATGGTGGTGTACGAGAGGATCCAGCTCGAGTGGTAGTGTTCGCGCGCCAGGCGTCGGATGCGCCAGAGGTCGAGGTAGGTCAACGCCATCAAGGAGAGGTAGAGAAGGAACGCGGGCGTCCCGCACTCGGCCCAGATCTGCAGGTAGCTGTTGTGGGCGACGTGGATGATGCCCTCGCCGGCGGTTCCGCCCGGCGTCGTCGAGCGATCGTAGGCGCGGTAGTTGCGCAGGAATTTGTCGAAGCCGATCCCCGTGAGCGGATGGGCGGTGATCATGTTCCGCGCGACGTTCCATGCCGCGAGTCGACCGAGGGCGGAGCTGTCCTGCTCGAACTTCCCGATCGAGGCGATGCGGTCCTTGTAGGACTGAGGCGCGGCCAAGAAGCCGACGACGGCGAGCAGCACGAACAGGGCGATCCCGGCGACGCGATTCCTGGAGCGCCACACGAGCACCATGATGGCGCACGTGAGAGCCAGGAAGGCTCCGCGCGAGTGCGTGGCGGCGATCGTGAGGATCGTCAGCGGCACGGTCGCGAGCATCGCGCGCTTCATCAGCTTCCGGCGCTCCGCCAGACCGAGGTGGAAGAGGAGCGGCACGCCCATCGTCAGGGCGAGCGCGAAGTCGTTGTTGTCTGCGAGCATGCCGCCCGGACCCTGCCAGATCACGAGGGAACCGCCGGAGAGGATCATCGCGATCCCGTTCTTCACACCGAAGAACCCGAAGGACAGCGCGATGATCCAGACGAGGACGCGCAGGTACTCGCGGTTCTTGACGACGCCGGTGGTGAAGACCGCCACTCCGATGATCTTCAGATACTCGATGTACCGCGAGACGTCGGTCATCCCCTCGACTTGGCCCGAGAACACGAGCGACAGCCCGACACAGACGGTCAGGAGGATCATGATGTAGTTGCGCAGGTCGGGGAGCATGAACCGCTTCGACCCGGGGCCGAGGAAGAAGCCCGCCAGCGTGATGATCGCGACGTAGAACGACCAGCGCTGGAAGCGCGCGAAGCCCCACGTGAGATCCTGGACGCGCATGTACGCGAGGAGCGTGAAGAGGAGCAGGCCGATGAACGGCCGCCGGAAAGACGTCGGCAGGAAGCCGATGATGAACGCGCTGACGATCAGGTCGCGCATGCGTCCGCCCCTGTCCCCGCCCCTACTTCAAGACCGAGCGCAGACCCTCGATCGCCTTGCGCAGGGCCGGACTCAGGAGGCCCGTGTCCTGGTCGTGCGCCCAGGCCCAGGTCACGAAGGCGAGTGAACCGAGGATGAGGAAGCTGGCCGAACCGACCAGGACGCGGCGGGTGAGGCCCTGGCGTCTCTCGCGGCGGGTGACGATCGAGTTGATGTTGCCGAGCACGGGTGCGGCCATGACGCGGCTGATGTCGTAGACGCTGCGGAAGCAGCTCTTCGAGTACTCGAGGAGCACGGCGATCCCGACGCCGAGGCCGAGGCCGGCGGCGACGGAGAGCGCGACGATGAGCCAGGGATTCGGCTCCGTCGCTTTGGGCGGGACGCTGACTTCCTCGAGGATCGCGAAGGGGTCGCTCTGACGATTGCTCGCGACCTCCGACTCCCGGACCTTTGCGAGGTAGCTCAGCTCGGCCGTCTGCAGGTCGACCTTGAATCGCCCGATCCGCTCCTCGCTCAGGCGGACGTCTCGGTAGACCTCGTGGAGATCGCTGACGTTCGCTTCCTCGTCCAGGATGGTGGCCTTGAGGCTCTTCTGCCGCGCCTCCAGGGAGGCCACGTCGGATTTCACTCCGTCGATCTGGTCGCGCTTCTTCGCGCGCTCGGGATTGTCGACCGTCAGGGTCGTGTGCTCACTGCCCGTGACGAGACCCTCGAGGTCGTCGCGCTTCCGTTCCAGGGCGGCGATGTCCTCTTGGATCTTCGGGTAGCGCGAGTTCGCCGGCTTGTACTCTCGGAGCCTGTTCTGGAGCTCGAGGATCTTCGCGCTCGTGTCCTGGATCTCCTTCGCGTGGGTCGCGCCGGGCAGAATCTTTTCGCTGGCGATCTTCGGTGGCATCGCCGCGTAGTCCTTCTCCAGGTGCTCGATCCGGCCCCTCTTCTCGGCCAGGTTGATCTCGATCTCCGCGAGATCGCCGCGGTGGCTCTGCAGGCGGTCGTACTCGGGGTCCTCGCTGTGCTGGCTCGCTGCGCCCGGGATCGGCTGCATCGCCGAGATGCCCTTGCCCTTCTTGAGCGCCGACAGGACCGTTTCTTCCTTCTCGTACTGCGCCCTCAGCTTGTCGCGCTCGGTGCCGAGGCTCTTCGCCTCTGCGTTGAGCTTGTTCCGATCCTGCTCGAGGACGTCGCTCTTCCAATCGTCGCGCAGCGCCTTCAGGAAGCTCCCGGCCCAGGCGCGGTCGAGGTCCGTGTACGTGATCGTGATGAAGATGGAGCTCTGCTGACCCGGGGCGGTCCAGTCGACGCTCAGGTTCTTGTCGAAGTCGTGGAGGAATTCGCGGCGTTCCATCTCGCCGAGCGCCTGGTACACGGGACTCTTCAGCTCATCGACCACCTTCTTCACGCGCGCCGGAGCCTTGATCTGGAACCTCGCGTTCTGTCCTTCCTTGCCGATCGTCGAGGTCCCGATCTGCCGGAGCTCGAGCTGGGTCTTCGCCAGGAATTTCCGCGGGATGATGACGGCGAGACAGCTGCCGATCGTGATCACGAAGACCGCGGGGACGGCGATCTGCCAGGCGCGACGACGGAGAACCTCCAGGAACTCCTGGATCTGTCCGCGGGCTTCGATCTGGACGGCCATCGATGTCCTGCGATCAGAAGAAGCCCTGATTCCCGTAGGACTGCAAGCGGATCAGGTTGAAGATCGCGGAGAAGACGCTGGAGAGCACCAGCTTCACGGGGAAGAGGAGGGCCTCGAGGAAGTAGCCGAGCTGCGCCATCATCGTCGGCGGCACGAAGATGATGTCGCGCTCGTGGATGAGAACGTTGAAGGTCGAGTCGCCGGTGTCGATCATCTCGGAGAGGTTGAGGACCTGGACCTCCGGATTGCGCGGATCGGCCCGGATCAGCTTGACCCTTCCCAGGTTGGCGGTCTCGGGCTTGGGTTTCGCCGACGTGACGGCCTCGAAGATCGTGATGTCGCCCGTGAACGGCTGCGCGCCCTGACCGGTCACTTCGCCGAAGATGAAGTACCTCTTGCCGCCTGTCGCGCCGGCCAGGATCTTGACCTTGACGTCGATGAGCTCGTAGTACGGGCTGTACTTCTCCATCAGCAGTGCTTCGATCTCGCTGCGCGTCCGACCCGCGACCTGCACGGTTCCGATCTCGGGGAGGAGCACGGTGCCGTCGATGTCGACCTTGAACGTCCCCTTGATCTCGGTCGGATGGTACGTGTCGGTGACGCTGATCTGGTCGCCGATCGCGACCCAGTTCTCGACCTCGGCGTTGCCCGAGTAGCGATTGCCGAACCCCTGTGTGTTCAGGTTCTGGAGCAGGCGCTTGTCGGGCGTCGAGTCGCAGGACGCGAGCGCAAGGATCGTCGCGACGACGACCAGGCGTGCGAGGCCGATGCGGGCAAAGACGGGCAGTGCGTGCGGGGTCATGGCTTGAGGCCCGACCGGCCGCTTCGGGCTGGGGACGGCGCCAGGGGCAGAAGAGGGATCTTCGGACTCATCGGCGCGCCGCCCCGGGGAGGTTGACGATCAACCCGGACCCCCGTACTGGCGGGCGTAGTACTCACGGTAGGCTCCGCTCCTAACCCTTTGCAACCATTCCGTTTCGGTGCGGTACCAGCGCACGGTCAAGGGCAGCGCCTTCTCGAAGGTGAAGCGCGGGGCCCATCCGAGCTGCGCCTGGATCTTGGAAGCGTCGATCGCGTAGCGCCGGTCGTGACCGGGTCGATCCTTGACGTAGGTGATCAGGGATTCGGGCTTCTGGAGCTCCTTCAGCACGCGCTTCACGAGGGCGAGGTTCGTCATCTCGTTGTTGCCGCCGACGTTGTAGACCTCGCCCTGCCGACCCTTCTCGGCCACGGCGAGGATCGCTTCGCAGTGGTCCCGCACGAAGAGCCAGTCGCGCACCTGCAGGCCGTCGCCGTAGATCGGCAGCGGCTTTCCTTCGGCGGCGTTGGCGATGACCAAGGGCAGGAGCTTCTCGGGGAACTGATACGGCCCGTAATTGTTCGAGCAGCGCGTGATGCACGCGTCAAGGTCGTGCGTGTGCACCGCGGCGCGGACGAGGAGATCGCTCGCGGCCTTGCTGGCGGAATAGGGCGAGTTCGGCGCGAGCGGCGTGTCCTCGCGAAAGAAGCCCTGCGATGCCGTGACGACGGGCCGCGTCGAGGAGGACCTGCGTCCCGGCGATGTTCGTCGTCACGAAGGGTAGGCCGGAGAGAATCGAGCGGTCGACGTGGCTCTCGGCGGCGAAGTGGACGACGATCAGACGCCCGCTCCCCTTCGCGGCCGCGAATGCGCGCTCGACGTCGTCCTCCTTGCGCACGTCGCCGTGCACGAACGTGTACTGCGCGTTCCCCTCCACTGCGGCGAGGTTCTCGAGGTTCCCCGCGTAGGTCAGCGCGTCGAAGTTCACGATGCGCCAGTCGGGGCGCAGCTCGACGAGCATGTGGACGAAGTTGCTCCCGATGAAGCCGGCGCCGCCGGTGACGAGGACGGTTTGGCTCATAGAGGGTTCACGCTGAGGAAATCCTGGAGCGCGCGCCGCCAGGGCGCCAGCCTGCGACCGCGCAAGGCGGCGAGACGGGAGCAATCGAGGACGCTGTAGGCGGGTCGACGCGCGGGGAGCGGGTATTCGTGCGTCGCGCACGGGGCGACGCGGACGTCGGTGACTCCGCAGTCCTCGAGCGTCGCGACCGCGAGGTCGTACCAGGAGCACGCACCCTCGCAGGCCGCGTGCCAGATCCCCGGCCCCCCGCGCAGGTAGACGTCCCACAGCGCCGGCGCGAGCTCGAGCGTCGTCGTCGGCGATCCGATCTGGTCGCTGATCACCTTGAGCTCTTTGCGCTTCCGCGCGATCTCGCGGATCGTGCCGGGGAAGTGCCTGCCCCGCGGTCCGTAGAGCCACTGCGTGCGGACGATCCGCACGCCGGTCGGGTGTGCCTCGAGCGCTGCCTGCTCGCCGGCGAGTTTCGTCCGGCCGTAGGCGGAGAGCGGTCGCGCCGGATCGTCCTCGCGGTAGGGACGACTCGATGCGCCGTCGAAGACGAAGTCCGTGCTCAACGCGACGAGCGGGATCCCATCGCGCGCGCAGAGTCCCGCGAGGACGCGCGTCGCCTCGGCGTTCGCGCGCAAGGCCTCCGCCTCCTTCTCCTCGGCCAAGTCGACCGCCGTGAAGGCCGCGGTGTGGATCGCACCGGAGAAAGGCCCCTGCTCCGCGAACAAACGCTCGACGGCCGCGCGATCGGCGAGGTCGATCCCCGCCGCGTCGACACCCGCTCCGACGCGGAGGTCGGTGCCGAACGTCCGCGTCCCCTTCGGCGTCCGGAGGAGGATCTCGCTGCCGAGCATCCCGGCCGCGCCCGTGACGAGCACCGGTCCGCCGACTCCGGGGGCGTCTTCCCTCACGTTCGCCGGCTTCAACCGGACCCTCTCAGTCGACGTGGTTCGCCCCGGCCTGGGCGACGAGGGTCGAGGCCTGGTGCAGCGACTTGAACGTGCCGGCGTCGGTCCACCAACCTTCGAGGATCTCCCACGTCAGCGACCCGTCCTGGACGTACCAATTGTTGACGTCGGTGATCTCGAGTTCGCCGCGATTCGAGGGCTTGAGCGTCTTGATGATGTCGAACACGCGCCCGTCGTACATGTAGATGCCGATCACCGCGAGGTTCGACTCGGGATTCTTCGGCTTCTCGACGATCTTCGCGACCTTCTCTCCCTGAAGCGTCGCGACACCGAAGCGCTCGGGGTCCGCGACCTCCTTCAAGAGAATCTTCCCGCCCTTCCCCTGCTCGCGGAAGTTCGAGACCGCCTTGCGGATGTTCTTTTCGATCAGGTTGTCGCCGAGGATGACGCAGACCGCGTCGCCTTTCGCCCAGTGCTCGCACAGCCCCAGGGCCTGCGCGATGCCGCCCTCCCCTTCCTGATAGGTGTAGTTCAGGTGCTTCAGGCCGAAGTCCGAGCCGTTTCCGAGCAACGAGAGGAAGTCGCCCGCCTTACGTCCGCCGGTCACGATCATGATGTCGTCGATGCCGGCGCGGACGAGCGTCTCGATCGGGTAGTAGATCATCGGCCGGTCGTACACCGGCAAGAGGTGCTTGTTCGTGATCTTCGTGAGCGGGAACAGCCGAGTGCCGAGGCCGCCGGCGAGAATGACACCTTTCATGAGCTCTGTTCCGGGATCTAGCTGGGTGGCGGAGTCGACCGTCGCGGACCTGCGAACCCTTGAGGTTATCGCGATCCGCGCCTCTCATCAACGCGCGAGACCCGTTCCGGGCCCCTTGCGGTACCAATCGACGAAGCGCTCGAGGCCGGCGCGAACGGGGGTCTTCGGATCGTACCCGAGGCGCGCGCGCGCCTTCGAGACGTCCGCGTAGGTCGTGCACACGTCGCCGGCCTGCAAAGGCTGGCGGTCGAGAACGGGCTCCAGGCCGGTCGCCTGGCCGATCATCGTCACGAGCTCCGTGAGCGAGGTCGTGGCCGATTCTCCGAGGTTGTAGATCTCGTAACCATCGCACCGGTCGAGCGCGCGGAGCACGCCGTCGACGATGTCGTCGACGTACGTGTAATCGCGGCGCGTCGAGCCGTCGCCGTAGAACGGGATCGGCTTTCGGCGGTGGACCGCTTCGACGAACTTGTGGATCGCCATCTCGGGTCGCTGCCGCGGACCGAAGACGGTGAAGAAGCGCAGGCACGTCGTCGGCAGGCCGTAGAGATGGTGGTACGTGTAGGCGAGGAGCTCGCCCGAGCGCTTCGTGGCGGCGTAAGGCGAAACCGGATGGTGGATGTCGTCGTCCTCGCGGAACGGGACCTTCTCGGTGTCGCCGTAGACGCTCGAGGAGGAAGCGAACAGGAAGCGGGTCTTCGGCCGCTTCTTCAGCTCTTCGAGGAGGATGAGCGTACCGCGCACGTTGACGTCGGCGTAGTGGAGCGGATCGTTCAGGGAGGGGCGCACGCCGGCCATCGCGGCCAGGTGGACGACCGCGTCGAACGCGGCCTCCGAGAAGAGCTTCGCGACGAGCGCGGTGTCGCGGATGTCGCCCGTGACGATCTTGGCCCCGCGCAGCGCCGCCGCGTTCTTGCGCTTGATCGCCGGATCGTAGAAGTCGTTGAAGTTGTCGAGGACGACGACCTCGTCGCCGCGCGCGAGCAGCTTCTCCGCGACGTGCGAACCGATGAATCCGGCGCCGCCGGTGACGAGGATGCGGGACATCATTCCACCGTCACGCTCTTCGCCAGATTCCGCGGCTTGTCGATGTCGGCGCCCTTCAGCGACGCGATGTGGTAGGCCAGGAGCTGCAGCGGGATCACGTTCAACACGGGCGAGAGCCACTCGGAGGATTCCGGCACGTCGACGCGCTCCTCGCCGAGCGCGAGGCTCTCGGCGTCCGACCCGATGCAGATCACCCTCCCGCCGCGCGCCTTGACCTGCTCGATGTTGCTGCGCATCTTTTCCGCCAGCGGACCCCGGCTCGTCACGCACACGATCGACATCGCGGGCTCGATCAGCGCGATGGGTCCGTGCTTCATCTCCCCCGCCGCGTAGCCCTCGGCGTGCAAGTAGGAGATCTCCTTGAGCTTGAGCGCCCCCTCGAGCGCGATCGGATAGTTGATCCCGCGCCCGAGGAAGAGGAATCCCTTGGCTCCCTGGTGGCGCTCGGCGATCCCGTGGACGGCGTGGACGGCCCGCGACCCGAGCATCTGCTCCATCCGGGGCCGCAGGAGCCGCAGCTCCTCGACGAGAACCCGTCCGGCGTCGATCGGAATCTTCCCGCGAGCGCGCCCGAGGCGCACGGCGAGCAGGTACGCGGCGACGATCTGCGCCACGAACGCCTTCGTGCTCGCGACCCCGATCTCCGGTCCGGCGCGCGTCAGGAGCACGGCATCGCTCTCGCGCACGAGCGTGCTGCCCTCGACGTTGCAGATCGCCGCCGTCGCCGCGCCGAGCTCCTTCGACCTCCGCAGCGCGGCCAACGTGTCGGCCGTCTCGCCCGACTGCGAGATCGCGAGCGCGAGCGTCCCGCGCGGGAGGTGCGGATCCCGATAGCGGAACTCGCTGGCGAAATCGACGTCGACCGGCAGTCCGGCGAGACCTTCGATCAAGTAGCGGGCGATCAGGCCCGCGTGCAGAGCCGTGCCGCAGGCGACGATCGAGATCCGCTCGATCGACTTCAACCGAGCGTCCTCGAATCCGGGCCGCTCGAAGGCGACGTCGCCCTTGTCCTCGCGAATGCGATCGAAGGCGGTACGAGCGAGCACGTCGGGTTGCTCGTGGATCTCCTTGAGCATGAAATGCGGGAACGTCCCTTTCGCCGCCGTCTCCGGATCCCATTCGATCCTCCGCGGCGGACGCGCGACCACGCTGCCGTCGAGCCGGCGCACGACCGCCTTGCCGATCGCGAGCTCGACGACGTCCCCATCCTCGAGCACGGACACTTCTCGCACGTGCGGGATCAGCGCCAGGACGTCGGAAGCGAGCCACGCGCTGCGCGGAGTCACGGCGACCATCAAGGGCGGTCCCTGCCGCGCGCAGACGAGATGCGGCTCGCCGTCCTGGAGGGAGATCACCGCGATCGCGTAGTAGCCCGTGATGCGCGCGAGGCTCACCCGCACCGCTTCGGCGAGATCGAGGCCGTGATCGAGCTCGCGACCGACGAGGTGCGCGAGGACTTCCGTGTCGGTCTCCGAGCGGAAGCGGACTCCGGACTTCGTGAGCTCCCGGCGGAGCTCGAGGTAGTTCTCGAACACGCCGTTGTGCACGATCGCGACGCGACCCTTCTCGTCGGTGTGCGGATGCGCGTTCATATCGGAGGGCGGACCGTGCGTCGCCCAGCGCGTGTGGCCGATCCCCGCCCGCGCTCCGGCGAGGTCTCCGGTCTCTAGTTCGGGAGCGAGCTCGGCGGCGAGACGCTCGAGGCGGCCTTCCTTTCGTCGGATGGCGAGGCCGTTCTTCCCGAGCACCGCGACGCCGGCGGAGTCGTAGCCGCGGTACTCGAGGACGCGCAGGCCCTCGAGCAGGGCCTCGACGACCGAGCCTTCCTTCAGCAACGCTCCGACGATCCCGCACATCCGCGGCGGCTCCCGACTCAGGTCCGATCCGGTGCGGGAACCTTGGCCACCCGTTCGCGGAAGTAGGCCAGCGTCCGCGCGAGACCGTCCTTCAAGCTCACCTTCGGCTCCCAGCCGAGCAGCTTCCTCGCCTTCGTGATGTCCGGCTGACGCACCTTCGGATCGTCGACCGGCAGCGGTTGGAATTCGATCCGACTCTTCGAGCCCGTGGCCTCGATCACTCCGTTCGCGAACTGGAGGATCGTCATCTCGGTCGGGTTCCCGATGTTCACGGGGAGGTGTTCGGAGCTGGCGAGGAGTCGCCAGAGTCCCTCGACGAGGTCGTCGACGTAGCAGAACGATCGGGTCTGCGAACCGTCGCCGAACACGGTCAGCGGATCGCCGCGCAGCGCCTGGGTCATGAACGCCGGCAGCGCGCGGCCGTCGCGCAAGCGCATCCGCGGTCCATACGTATTGAAGATCCGGACGATCCGGGTGTCGACGCCGTGAAAGCGGTGGTAGGCCATCGTGATCGCCTCGGCGAAGCGCTTGGCTTCGTCGTAGACGCCGCGCGGACCGACGGGGTTCACGTTGCCCCAGTAGGTCTCGGGCTGGGGATGGACGAGCGGATCGCCGTAGCACTCCGAGGTCGAGGCGAGGAGAAAGCGGCAGCGCTTCTCCCGCGCGAGCCCCAGCGCCTTGTGCGTGCCGAGCGACCCGACCTTGAGCGTCTGGATCGGGAGCTCGAGATAGTCGATCGGCGAAGCCGGCGATGCGAAGTGCAGGAGCGCGTCGAGCTTCCCCGCGACGTGGATGTACTCGGTGACGTCGCGCTTCTCGAAGCGGAACCGCTGCTCCCGAAAGAGGTGCTCGACGTTCCCGAGGTCGCCGGTGATCAGGTTGTCCATGCAGATCACCTCGTAGCCCTCGGCGAGGAAGCGCTCGCACAAGTGACTTCCGAGGAACCCGGCGCCGCCGGTGATCAGGATGCGGGGACTGTTCATCGCGGTGAGGGCGGCTCCGCGGGTGTGGGAGTCGGGGCCCGCACGAGGCCCGAGAAACGTGCCTCGGTGCCCGGTGCCAGCGCGATCTGAACGCCGAGCGCGCGCACGACACCGTTCCCGCGGGCGACGAGCCCTCCGGCCTCGGCGGTCGCGGTCGCTCCCTCTCCCGCTTCCAAGGTGAAGCCCGGGCCCTGCGTCGTCGAGAGCTTCCGCTCTCCGGTCGAGTTGTCTTCGGCGACCGGAGCCCGGATGGTCAGGATCGGCAGCTCGACCGCCTGGCCCGGATCGAGGACGATCGTGGCGTCGCGGAAGGCGACCTGGGCCGAGCGCTTCGACTCGTTCGCGATGTTCATGACGTCCCGTCGGGGCCGCGTGACGCGCACGGGACCGGCGCCCACGCGCAGCCTCACCCCGCCGAGGAGCTCGTACAGGTCCTCGCTCTTCGGGTCGAAGCGCACCTGATCGATGTCGCGCAGGATGAAACTCGGCTCGCCGCGGCTCGGACTCCCGACGATGCCATCCGTGAATCCGAAGAGCACGGCCGAGGATCCGTTCGGCCAGAGCACCTCGGCCCGTCCGCCGCCGGAGCACTGGACGCCGCTCCCGGAGGAGACACGCAGCTCCTTGCGCTTGTAGGAGAGTGGGATGCTGCCCGCGCTGCCGGCCATGCGCACTTGGACCGGATCCGCGTGGCGGAGGATGCGAACCTCCTCGGGTCCCTTCGGATAGCGCGTCGCGTCTCCCCCGGGCAACGGATTCTGCGCCGCTTCCATCGGACCGGGCCAGCGCTGGCTGTCGAACCAGGGGAAGTGCTGGAATCCCGCGCAACCGCTCGCGAGGAGTCCGCTGAGGAATCCGAAGGCCACGATCGCGACGGCCCTCACGGCGCCTCCCTCACCGGGATCCCCGGATGGCTGCCGTAGTAGCGCTCCACGAATCCCGTGTCGTGATCGCCCGACCGGAAATCGGAGTGAGAAAGGATGCTCCGCAGGATCGGGATCGTGGTCGCGACGCCTTCGATCACGAACTCGTCGAGCGCCCGCAGCATCGTGCGGATCGCAAGGTCACGCCTGGAGCGGTGGGAGATGAGCTTGCCGATCATCGAGTCGTAGTTCGGAGGGATTCGATATCCACTGTAGCAGTGGCTGTCGAGACGCACCCCGGGTCCACCGGGGAGCACGAAGAGGTCGATCTTCCCCGGTGAGGGCATGAAGTCCCGCTCGGGGTCCTCCGCGTTGATCCGGCACTCGATCGCCGCCCCCGAGACCTTGATGTCCGCTTGGGTGAAGGCGAGGTGCTCGCCCGAGGCGATCAGGATCTGCTGCTGGATGAGGTCGATGCCGGTGACCATCTCGGTGACGGTGT
>WNFM01092335.1_pt1 | contig 17411 bp, 17 predicted proteins | sample 5400271 | NCBI WGS metagenome assembly WNFM01 (sample SAMN13153352, study PRJNA577476) | soil metagenome | isolation source: 60 cm saprolite on Douglas fir-dominated hillslope | place: USA:California | collected 2013-09-17 | reverse complement strand
CTCGTCTGACGCTCGAGACCGGTTTGAGCGCGAGGCTCGCGCCGTCGCCAAGCTGCGCCACCGCCACATCCTCTCCGTCTTCGACTTCGGGGAGTACGCCGGCCAGCCGTACATGGTCGTCGAATACATGCCAAACGGGGCGCTCGACCACCGGATGCCGAAGGCGCCACTGACCGCGATCCAGGCGCTTGCCCTCCTCCGCCCCCTCGGCGAGGCCCTCGACTACGCCCACCAGCAGGGTGTCCTCCACCGCGACGTGAAGCCGGCCAACGTCTTCCTCGACTCCGAGCTGCAGCCGGTCCTGGCTGACTTCGGCCTCGCCAAGATGCTCGGCGAGCAGTCGCTGACGGCGAGCGGGATGATCTCGGGCACCCCGACCCACATCTCGCCCGAGCAGACGATGGGCAAGCCGCTCAACGCGCAGAGCGATCTCTATTCGCTGGCCGTCATCGGGTTCCAGCTGCTGACGGCCCGGCTCCCCTTCCAGGGCGAGGGGATGATGGACCTGCTCTACGCCCACGTCCACAGCGAGGTGCCCGCGCCGACCACCTTCAACCCGGCGCTGCCGGCCCCCATCGACGGGGTGATGCTGCGCGCCCTGGCGAAGAGCCCCCACGATCGCTACGAATCGGCCGCCGAGCTGGTGGGAGCCCTCGAGGCGGCCGCCGCCGGCCGGGTCGACGAGCGCAAGCCGCCACCTCGCGTCGAGACCGCCGTCGCGCTGCCGGCGCAGGAGGCGCCGGCCGACCACCACTCGCCCCAGCCGGTCGCCCGCTTCTACGACGAGCCTGCCCCGTCCCGGCGCCGAGTCTTGCTGATGGCCGCCCTGGTTGTCGTCCTGTTGGTCGCCGCCGGAGCGGCCTATACGCAGATCTTTCGCAACGGGTTGAATGGTGTGCCCGGAATCCTGCCCACCCCGGGCGTCTCGACCTCGCCGGTGGCGACGCGGACGATCGCGGTCAATCCTCCATCGCCGCTCAAGATGGGCAGCCCGATCACCGTCAGCGGACGGGGGCTCGACCCCAGCAAGGAGGCAGCCGCGGGCATCCTCCAGGCGAACGCCGTGCACCCGATCGGCGCCAGCCTCCAGGTGCAGCCGAACGGCAGCTTCACGATCGATGGCATCGTCCCCAGCGACCTCGCCCCGGGGGCCGCCGCGGTCGTCGCCTGCAACCTGGGCGCCAACCACCAGTCCGACCTGAGCCAGTGCATCCAGCTGAACGTGACGGTGACCCGGTAGCGCTCATCGCCGCACCGGGCCTCCCTGGCTAGACCGCAGTCACCACGAAGTTGTCGAACTCGGCCTGGATGTCGCCGGTCACCCCGGCCCCGCCGCTCGGGAAGTAGGTCTCCATGTCCGTCACGGTGACCGAGAAGTGGGTCGCCGGATCGGTGACGGTGCACGTCAGGTTGTTGCCCGAGACGGTGAGGTCGATGTGGTACCAGGCCGTGCTCAGGTAGCTGAAGGGGCTGGTCTTGAACGTGTACCAGGTGTAGCCGTACTCCTTGCCCAGGAAGAGTGTCCCCGGGTGGTCGATGCCGCAGGCGTAGAAGTTGCCATCCCCGTAGTGGCGCGCGATCAGCCGCGCATGGCCGTTGGTGGGGTTGGTCTTGACATCCGCGCTGACCCGGTAGTTGGTCCACGCCGATGAGCCGGTCAGCGCGGTCGGGAAACCGGTGCCGGTCTCGGCCAGGACGTGAGTGCCATCGAGCGCGATCGAATAGTCGCTCGGGGGCGTAAGGCTCCAGCTGGGTACGGAGGGGCCGATCGCATCCTTTTCAAAGTTGTCGGCGAACAGGATCGTGCCAGGCGCGGGCCCGGACAGAACCGGGGTCGGGGTCGGCGTCGGAAGCGGCGTCGCGGCCGGCCTCGGGGTGGGTGTCGGAGTCGGCTTGGCGGTCGGGACCGGGGTCTGCACGGCGACCGGTGCGGGGGTCGGCGTTTGGGCGACGACCACCGCGACGGGCTTCGGCCAGCTGACGCTGCCAAAGGGGAGCCAGGAAGGTCCTGGGCCGTTGAGCCAGGTCACGCCGCTCGTCCCGCCGTGGAGCATGAAAAGGGTCGCCAGGACGGCTAGCGTGAGGGCGCCCGTGGCCGAAGCCATCCGGGTCCGCCGGCGGTCCCAGAAGCGCGAGCCCGCACGTCGGGCGTAGAAGTCCCGCGTCTTGTCGTCCACTTTCCCCTCTCTCGCCCCGGATAACGCGAAGGGGGCCCAAACATTGCCACTCGGTGTTGCTTCAGCCGGCCGCCCCGGCGAAGCGCTCGGCAAGCATGCGCACCCGGTCCAGCAGCGCGGGCGGCTCGGTTACCGTGAAGTCGGCGTCCAGCATCGCCAGGTAGAGGGCGAGCATCTCGATCGACCCGGCGCCGGCGTGGACGGCGCAGGTGTTCTCGTCGATCGGCTCGACCAGCGGCACCGGCCTCCTCCTGGCGGCCTCACACCGCTGCTGGTCGCGCTCTCGATGACCCGCGACCACGCCTGGCTCTCGGCACCGGTGTTGGGACTGCTGGCCCTGGCCGCGGTTGCGCTGGTCGTCTTCTACTTCGTCGAGCGCAGTGTCGAGAACCCGATCGTCCCCTTCGAGCTGTTCCGGCTCAACGTCTTCGCGATCCCGGCCGTGATCGCCTTCTTCAGCGCGGTCGGCATGTTCGGCGTGATCATCTTCGTGCCCCTCATCTACCAGGGGGTCCTCGGCACCAGCGCGACCAACTCCGGTCAGCTGCTGACCCCGATGCAGCTGGCCGTGGTCGTCACCGCCACCCTGACCGGCGTTTTGATGGCGCGGATTCCCCGCTACCGCTTCCTCGGCACCGCCGCCCTGGCGATGATGGTGCTCGGCCTCGTCCTCCTCGCCCAGGTCGGCCCCCACTCCAGCCCGTGGGAGGTCACCCGCGACATCATCCTCATCGGGGCGGGGCTGGGGGTGACCTTCCCGCTGACGATCGCCGTCGTCCAGGCCGGCCTGCCCCATCAGCTGGTCGGTGTCGGCACGAGCCAGGTCAACTTCTGGCGCAGCCTGGGCGGCACGATGGCGGTGGCCATCCTCGGCTCGATCCTGAGCAACCGGCTGCCGGGCGCTGTGCAGTCGAAGATCGCGGCCCTGCCGCCGTCACCCCGCTTGGCCGCGGTCGCGGCACATGGCGGGGGTGGAACCCAGGCGCTCCTCGATCCCTCCCGGCTGGCCCACGCGAGAGCCCTCCTTCCCCCCGACCTGGGGCAGGCCTTCGACCAGCTGCTCGGCGCCGCCCGCCTCGGCCTGGCCAGCACGCTCCACGACCTCTTCCTGATCGCGGCCCTCGTCGCCGCGGTCGCCCTGGTGGCGAGCGTCTTCCTGCGCGAGGTGCCGCTGACGCGCACTGCCGAGAAGTCCGCAGAGACCGCCGAGGAAGCCGCCGCGTAGGAACACCCGGTGATTCGACGCGGTCGACGCTTCGAATTGAGCGATTCGCCGGCGGATCTCCAGGGTTCGTTCGAGCCGCGAGGCGTGCTTGAATGGCGCCGATATCGCGCGACTGAACAGAATCGCGGAAGCGGAAGGTCACCGGATCCTCGGTCGCATCGGCGGCGCCGCGGCGGTGGCCCTGCTCCTGCTCGTGAATTGCAGCGGTGGCGGTAGCGGCGCCGCGACGACCGGCACCTCGCCTCCCACCGCGAGCCTGAAGCCACCGAAGGCGATCGGTGCCGGGGAGGGCGCGCTCAACCTGATCGCCTGGGAGGGCTACACCGACGCCTCCTGGGTCGATCCCTTCATCGAGCAGACCGGCTGCAAGGTGACGGCTAGATTCGCAGCCTCCCCCGACGAGATGGTCAGCCTGATGGCAAACGGCGGAGGCGGCCAGTGGGACATGGTGTCCGCCTCCGGCGAGATCTCCACCAGGCTCATCTACGACGGGAACGTGCGGCCCATCAACACCGGCCTGGTCCCCGATTACCCAAGTTTCCAGAGACAGTTCAAGTCGCCCTCCTTCAACACCATCGGCGGCGTCCACTACGGAATCTCCGTCCAGTGGGCCCCGAACCTGCTCCTCTACGACATCCACGCGTTTCCGACGGCGCCGACGAGCTGGAACGTTCTCTACAACCCGACCTACTCGGGCCGGATCACGGTGCCGGACAGCTACCTGCAGATCGCCGACGCGGCGCTCTACCTGGTGAAGAGGCAGCCCAGCCTGAAGATCACCGATCCCTACGAGCTGACCCAGCCTCAATTCGACGCCGCGGTGGAGCTTCTCAAGACCCAGCGACCGCTCGTCACCAGGTACTGGAAGGTCGCCTCCGAGGAGATGTCGCTCTTCCAGAACGGCGAGGTCTCGCTCGGTGCCGCCTGGCCCTACCAGTCGATCAACCTGAAGGCGGCCAACCTGCCGGTCCAGGACACGCTCCCCAGCGAGGGAGCGACCGGCTGGGTTGACAGCTGGATGATGGCCACCAAGGCCCCGCACCCCAATTGCGCCTACCTCTGGACCAGGTACGTGAGCTCTCCCAAGGTCCAGGCGATGCAGGCGATCGGCTACGGCGAGGTGCCTGTCAACAGCAGGGCGTGCGCCGAGATGGAGAACATCCAGGCCGGCTCCTGCGCCCTCTACCACGCGGACGCGTCAGCCGCCTACCTGTCGAGCATCAGGTTCTGGAAGACACCGATGGCCGCCTGCGGCGACGGCAGCCAGACGTGCGTCCCCTACACGGCCTGGCAGTCGGCCTGGGCCGCCCTCATGGCCGCCTGAGTGCGGGTTTCAGGCTGAGTCGCAGACGAAGCTTGACGGGGAGCGGTCGAAGGGCCTTCCGCTCCGTGCCGTCGACGCAATGGAGTGATTCCACTGACAAGCAAACCGGTTAACCGCGGTTTCCGCATAAGCTTCGCGCGTGGCATTCAGCCGAAGGCATCATCTCCGGATCCAGTCGCCGCCGGTCACCTACCGGCAGCCGGCGCAGTCGCGCTTCCAGAAGGTGATCGACATCAGCGCCGGCGGCATGCGGGTGGTCGCTCCCGACTGCCTGGAGACCGGCGAGCGGCTGCCGCTCGAGCTCCGGATGCCCGACGGCGGTTCGATCGAGCTCTGGGCGGAGGTCGCCTGGACTGACCCGACCGACGACGACCTCGACGGCTGCGAATCGGGCCTCCGCTTCACCGACATCCCCGACTACCACCGCCTCCGGCTGGCCTCGCTCCAGACCCTGCGGGCCGGCGCCGACCGCTCCGCCTCGCTGGCCCGCTAGCCCCGCCCAAAGCGAATTGTCAAAGCCGTAGGAAAAATCTTGCCTATTGAATATTGGAGTCGCTAGACTTTGCCTGCGACTACGACATTCCAGGAGGTAAGCAGGAGAGATGAGCACTGAGGTCGGAACCATCAAGGCGGGGCGCGGCCGCTGGTTCGCGCTCGCCGCCCTCACCCTGAGCGGACTGGTGCTGGGGCTCGACGCGACGATCCTGGTTACGGCGCTGCCGACGCTGTCGGCCAAGCTTGGCGCGAGCACAAGCGAGCTGCAGTGGATCTCGGCCGCGTTCACCCTCGCGCTGGCCGGCTTCCTGCTCCCGGCCGGCGTCCTCTCCGACCGCCTCGGCCGGCGGCGGATGATGCTGATCGGGGTCGCGACCTTCGGCGTCGCCTCGGTCGTCGCCAGCCAGATGACATCGGCAACCGGGCTGATCTGGATGCGCGCGCTGATGGGCGCCAGTGGGGCGATCATCATGCCGCTGATGCTGGCGATCCTGCCGACCATCTTCAGCGAGCAGGAGCGGCCGCGGGCGGTCGCCATCGCCGGCGCGGCCACCTTTCTGGGTCTTCCTCTCGGCCCCCTCATTGCCGGCTGGCTTCTGAACAATTTCGATTGGGGCTCCGTCTTCCTGATCAATGCTCCCATCGCGGTCATCGCACTGGTCGGCGTGTGGTTCTTCATCCCCGAGAGCCGGGACGCCAACGCGCCGCGGCTTGACTGGGTGGGGGGCCTCCTCGAGGTGGCCGGGGTCACCGCGCTCGTCTACGGCATCATCGAGCAGCCCCAGAACGGCTGGACCGATCCGCTGGTCATCGCCGGGGTCGGCGGCGGCGCGCTTCTCCTCGTGCTCTTCGTGGCCTGGGAGCTGACCCGGCGCGAGCCGTTGGTCAACCTCCGCCTGTTCCTCAACCCGCGCTTCAGCGTGGCGACCGCCGCCTTTGTGGTGGTCGGATTCACGATGACCGGCCTGCTCTTCGTCCTGACGCCCTACCTGCAGCTGGTGCAGGGCAACGATCCCCAGGGCACCGGCATCCGGCTGCTGCCCATGATCGGGGCTGTGATCGTCGCCGCCGTGTCGGTCGAGCGCGTGGTGTCGTTCTTCGGCACCCGGATCGCCTGCGCGGCCGGGTTCGTGATCCTAGCCGTCGGGATGCTCCTGCTGTCGCGGGTCGGCGCCGAGACCGGCTACGGCCTGGTCGCTGCCGCGCTGCTGGTGATCGGGGCCGGTATCGGGCTGGCCATGATCCCGGCCGTGAACACGATCCTCGACGCGCTCCCCGAGGCGGAGGTCGGCGCCGGCAACGGGCTCACCCGCGCCCTCCAGAACGTCGGCGCCTCACTGGGGGTCGCGATCATGGGCAGCGCCCTCAACGCGACCTATCGGAGCGACCTCGGCGCCCACCTCGGCCGCCTCCCGGCCTCGCTGCGGGACGCCGCCGAGAAGAGCCTGGCCGGGGCGACGATCGTGGCGCACCACCTGCCGGAGGCAGCGGCCCGCCCGCTGGTCCAGGCCGCCGACTCCGCCTACGCGAGCGGCATGTCGGAGGTCCTTCTCCTCACGGCCGCGATGTCGGTCGCAATTGCGATCGTGGTGGTGCTCTTCATGCCGGCCCGGAAGCCGCAGGCAGCCGAGGAGCCCGCGGCGGTCGTTGCCGCGTCATCGCCGTCGGGCATGGCATGACGCAGTCGACCGGGCTCAGGGAGCGAAAGAAACAGAAGACCCGGGAGGCGATCCAGCGGGAGGCCCTCCGCCTGTTCGCGGCGCAGGGTTACAGCACAACCACCATCGAGCAGATCGCTGCCGCGGCCGAGATCTCGCCGAGCACCTTCTTCAACTACTTCCCGACCAAGGAGGACGTCGTCCTCTACGACGCCTACGACCCGATCGTGGTCGGCAACCTCGCGGCCGGGCCGCCGGGGGAGTCGCTGAGCGCCGCCTTCGGGCGTGCGATGGAAGACCTCTCGGTGGTGATGGAGCGTGACCGGGAGGTGATCCTGGCGCGCGCCAAGCTCTGGCTCGAGGAGGCCGACCTGCGGGCTCGGGTTTGGGAGGAGATGGAGAAAGCCAAGAGCATCTTCATCACCCTCCTGGCCGCGCGGACGGGCCGGGACTCAAGCGATTTCGAGCTCAATGTGATCTCGATGATGCTGGTTGGAGCCTCCTTCGAGGGGATGCTGGAATGGGTCCGCCAGGGCGGGCGCGGCAACCTCGCGACCTTCGTCGACCGAGCGCTGACGGTTGTCGACGCGGCGCGTCACCTCGACCGGATCGAGGGCCGCTAAGCCGCCGCGGTAGCCGGCGCCTCGCTCGATTCGCTCTTCGCCCGCCCGGCGCGGCCGGCGACCAGCAGGCAGCTGAGCGAAGCGACCAGCAGCACGGCCACCGCCCCGTAGACGGTCGGCTTGTAGGCGACCAGATAGGCGTTCACGAAGACATCGTGGCTGAGCTGAGAGAGGGTCTGGGCGACCTGGGCGGGTAGGCCGGCGGGCAGCTGGGCGCCGCCCGACTGGCCGCGGCCGACCTGCAATCCCGCCTTGGCGGCGGCGTCGACGGCGGCGACAAAGCCGGCCTGGTAAGGGTGGGGGAGCACGGCCACGCGGGTCACCGCCTGCGCGTGCATGGCGGTCGCCAGCTGGTTCTGGAGCACCGCGCCGACCACGGCCGCGCCAATTGCCGAGCCGAGCTGGCGGGTCGTGTTGAGGACCGAGGAGGCGGCTCCCGCCTCCGCCGGCTGGATCTTCATCATCGCGACCGTCGTCATCGGGGCGAAGACGAGGCCGAGGCCCAGGCCGGTCACCACCAGCGGCAGCAGGAAGGTCCAGCTCGTCGAATCGAGGCCTGCGACGTAGACGGTCCAACCGGCGCCGAGGCCGAAGATCGCGAGCCCGGCCATCAGCAGGTACTTGCCGCCGAGGCGGTCGGCGAGCCGGCCCGCGAAGGGCGCCACGACGCCGGCGGCGAGCGACATCGGTGCGATCGTCAGGCCCGACTGGAGCGCTGTCATGCCGAGGATCGACTGGGTGTAGATGGTGATCGGGATGAAGATCCCCTGCATCCCGTACTGCATCGCCGCGCCGGTGAAGTTCATCAGCGTGAAGTCGCGGTTGCGGAACAGGCTGAGCGGGACCAGCGGCTCGTCCTGGAACGCCTCCCAGACCAGGAAGATCACCAGCACCACGCCCCCCGCGATGAGGATGGCGGGGATCGTCACCAGCCCGCTGACGGTACCCCAAGAGTACTTCTGGCCCTCGATCAGGCCGAAGACGACCAGGAAGAGGCCGGCACTGGCGAGCAGGGTGCCGGCGACGTCGAAGGAATGCGAGGTGCCGGGCCGGATGTCGGGGACGATCAGCAGCGTGGCGGCGATCGCGACGATTCCGACCGGCACGTTGAGGAAGAAGATCCAGGGCCAGTCGAGGTAGGTGACGATGAGCCCGCCGAGGGTCGGCCCGGCCACCGTGCTGAGGCCGACGACGGCGCCCCAGATGCCGAGTGCCGCACCGCGCCGCGAAGCCGGGAAGGTCGCGGTGAGGATGGTCAGCGACTGCGGTGCCAGCATCGCGCCACCGATGCCCTGGACCACCCGGGCGGCGATCAGCTGCGCCGCGTCGTGGCTCAGGCCGCAGGCGGCCGATGCCGCCGTGAAGACGACCAGCCCGGCCGCGAAGAGGTTGCGGGGGCCGAACACGTCGCCGAGCCGGCCGGCGGTGATGAGGAGGACGGCGTAGGCGAGCAGGTAGCCGTTGAAGACCCAGAGGACCTGGTCGATGGAGGCGTGGAGGCCGGTCAGCATGCTCGGCGTCGCCACGTAGACGATCGTCGTGTCGAGCATGATCATGAAGAAACCGAGGCAGACCACGAGCACGGTGGCCCACTGGTTCTGACGCAGGCGGGCGATCATCTTGGCGCAACCTCCTCGCGCTCGGCGAGCTTGGTGAACCAGCCGGCGCAGAACTCGTGGAAGGCGATACCGAACTCGCGGACGTCGCCCCGGCAGTTGGCCTGCTCGGGCTTGGCGCGAAGCTGGTCGGCCACCCGGTCGTGGCGGCCGGCCATGTTATGGAGAAGGGTGGCCCGCTCCCCGGGCGTCAGCTGGTCGGCGAAGAAGAGCCGGAGCAGCATCTCGTCGCGGATCTCGACCGGCACCTCGTGGCTGATCGCGGCCCAGTCGGCGAGCGCTTCCTCCCCGCTCCGGGTCAGGCTGTAGACAGTCCGCCGGCGGTCGCCGACGGAGGTGTCGGCGGGGCTCACCAGCCCGGCGTCGACGAGGTTCTTCAGCTCCGGGTAGGTCGGCGACCTGCTTGATGTCGTAGCCCGACATGGGGCGGAGGGAGAGCATCCCGAGGATGACGTAGCTGGTGTTGCTGAGCGGCGAGACCATATCGCATCTAGATATATCACATCAATATATCTAGATGCAATACCCTGCGGTCGGCGAGCTACCGCTCGGCCGTCCGGGGAGCGACGGGGCGGCCGCCGCTGTAACGCGAGGGGATTATGTAGAGAAGCGGCACGCAGACGTAGATGGCCAGGGCGAGCCAGGGCAGGGCGAGCGCCAGCACCAGCCCCGTGGAGTAGATCCCGACCGGTACCAGCTGGCGCACCGCCGCGTAGCGCTCGAGTCCCGGCGGCGCGTCGATGAGGCTCTTGCGGAAGGCGTAGACGGAGAGCGCCCGGAGCATGAGCCCGGTCACGACCAGGGTCCCGCCGTAGAACATAACCGCGGCCCGCTCCGCTCCGTAGGCGCCGACGAGCGCGGCCGGGAAGGGGATGAAGGCCACGCAGGCGAGGAAGCCGATGTTGATCCAGGCGAGGTTGCGGTCGCCGCTGTGCAGCTCGTGGATGACGTTCCAGTGGGCGACCCAGTAGACCCCGACGACGGCGAAGCTGAGCAGGTAGCTGGCGTAGGCCGGCCAGAGCTTGAGCAGCGCGCCCGCCAGCTGTGCGGCCGGTACGTGGGGGACCTGGAACTGGAGCACGAGGAGCGTGATCGCGACCGCAAACACCCCGTCGCTGAAGCTCTTGATCCGTTCCGGGTTCACTGGAGCGAAACACTACCGGCTTCTGATCACCCTCTCCGCCTTGCGGGGAGTACATCCCAGGGGTCTAAGAGTCAAGCGGGGGGAGTACATCCCAGGGGTCTAAGAGTCAAGCGGCCTCCTCGAGCGGGGTCGTCCAGGCGCGGGATTCGTCATAGAGGCGGCGAGTCCGGAGACAGCCGTGGAGAATGCCGATGAGTCGATTCGCGAGAGCGCGGCAGGCCTCGTTGTGAGTATTTCCGCGGGCACGTAGCTGGTCGTAGTAGCGGCGAGCGCCGGGCGAGGCACTGATGGCCGAGTTGGCCCAGAGGAAGCAGCTGTCGGCGAGCAGACGGTTACGGGCGATGCGCCTGAAGACGGCACGGTACTTGCCCGAGGCGCGCGTGATGGGGGCGTTGCCAGCGAAGTTCTTACGCGATTTGGCATTGTGGAAGCGAGTGGGGTCATCCCCCATCTCGCCCAAAACCCGGGCGCCGAGGACGAAGCCAAGTCCTGGAAGACTGAAATAGATCTCGGCGTCCGGGTGCATTTCAAAATCCGCGGTTAGCTCGGCCTCCAGGTGGTTCAACTCGGTACGGACCCCGAGCAGGACTCGTACCAACGAGCGGACCTCGTCGCCATACGCCGAGGCCATGCGCGGCGAGTTGAGCTGAGGTTGGGGCGAGCGCAGCAGCGCCTGAATTTGAGCTGCCTTAACGTCGAGGTTCCGCTGGCGGCCATGGCTGGCCAGCAGCGACCTCAAGCGATTGATGGAGAGCCGCCGGGCCAGCTCCGGGTTGGACGCCACCGAAAGCACGGCCAACGCATCGCGTAGATCGGTCTCCTCTTCGCCGAGCAGGCTGACCGCCGCCGGAAAGAACTTGCTGAGGGCACTGCGAAGCTGAGAGCGAAGGCGCTGCTGGTGGCGGACCAGGCGGGCGTGACTGTGCGCCCGGATCCTGACCACCTGGGCGTCCTCGCTGTCGCCGGCCAGGGGCCGCAGGTCCTGACGCCTGGTCCGCACCAAGTTGGTCAGCAGGTGGGCATCACCTCGATCTGACTTAGCCTTCGCCGGCGCCTCGGCTTCACGGCTCCGAGCCGACAGCAACGGGTTCACCGGAAGCACTTGGTAGCCGCTTCCGACCAAGAAGTTCACCAGCAGTCCCTGGGTCGCCTCGATCCCGATTACTACCTGGGCGGGATCCTCGGCCGCCTCGGTCAGGGTCTCCTGCAAGAGCCTCAAGCCCTTGAAATCGGCTCCCACCCGCAGCCGTTTGAGAACCTTGCCAGAGCTGTCCTGCAACTCCACCTCGTGGTGTTTCTCCGACCAATCCACGCCCACGAAAACCATCTGCTGCACCTCCGACTCAGATTTCTATCCGAGCCAAGGAGAGTCCGGACCAACCAATCGCAGTGCTCAAATTGCAGCCACCGACGGCGCCTCTCGGCACGACATCCTCAGCAGTCCACTTCTCTCCTCGCCCAGGGCGGCGGCGCGGTTCTCCCCGAGGGATGTTCCGCAGAACTCCCCGGCAGGGCAAGCGCTCATCCGCCCCTGGCTCGGACACCCTTCATGTTGAGGGCACACCCCGATTGGGCAGGGTGGGGACGTCCGGCGGCCATCTTGCGCCTCGACCCCGCCCCTCCCGTGAACAGGAAGGGAGGGGCAGTGCCGGGTTCGTTTCAGGAGCTTGCGGCGAGCGCCTCCGCCTGGCTGAGCAGGTCGCGGCCCTCCGCGGTCATCGTCTTGAGCTCCTGGTTGGAGGCGGTGTCCCCGCTTCCCAAGGCGGCGTTGTTGAGCGCCGTCCGCATCCTGGCCACGAGGGCGTCCCGGTCGGCCGTCAGCGCGGCGATCCGGTTCTCGACCGCGACGTAACGGCTGTCGTCGCCCGCGCTGCCACCGGCAACCGCCGCGGTGGAGGCGACGAGCGTGCTGTGGGCGAAGTCGCCGAACGGCGCGGTCACCTGCTTGTAGACCGCCGCCAGCTCGCCGATCTTCTCACTGTGCTGGGTCAGGTCCTGGGCGACCGCGGAGGGCTTCAGGAAGTCGGTGAGCACGACACCGTCCTCCTGGTAGGTGTCCTTGAGCCCGGTCAGCGCGAGGATGGTCGGCCGCAGATCGGTGTGGTCGGACCAGGTGCTGCCGGTCTGGCCGAGGTTGCGGACGCCCGGACCGGCGATCCCGAGCCAGGTGGTCCCGATATCGGCAGTGGCATCGCCATGGCTCCAGGCGAAGTGGTAGTCGACGCAGGTCGCGGCCGGGTGGGCGGCGTCCGGGCAGCTGCTGTTGAATGTAGTCAGGAAATAGTCGGGATTGGCGAAGTAGGTGAAGCTCGGCGTCCGCCGGGGGTCGGCGTTGACCATGTGGAGCGCCTGCTCCTCGACCGGGTCCGCCAGGTAGAGCATCACCGGGGCCGGGCTGCTGCCTCGGTAGGGGTCGACCGCCTTGCCGGCGGCGAGGTTGCGCTCGAACTGGCGCAGCGTCGGGTCGGTGCGGGCCGGGTTGCCGTTCACGTAGGCGGTCGGCGCCGAGTCGAAGTGGATCGAGTAGGCCGGCGGCGAGTAGCCGGCCGGTAGCAGCGCGTTGAGGTTCTGCGTGACCTCGCCGATCTGGTCGGCGGGGCACGCTTGGCCCGCGCTCACATTGCAGTAGGTGTGGCTCCAGCTGCCGTCGGCCGAGTTGCCGCCGGCGAAGTGGTCGTTCTCGTCCGAGGTGAAGACGAAGAGGGTGTTGGACTTGTCGATGCCCTCGCTGCCGAGCCGCGCGAAGAAGTCGCCGAATGCCTTGTCGTAGCTCCGCAGCTGGGCCGTGTAGTCCGCCTCGCCCGGCCCCGACGCCCGGCCCAGGCCGTGGTTGTCGTGCGCGTCGGAGATGTAGCCGAAGGTGATCGGCACGCCGGCCTCCAGCATCTGGGCGACGTAGCCGAGGCTGTTGGCGGCGCTCATCCCGTCGAAGCCGGGGAAGCCGGGCTGGCCGTACTGGTCGGTGATCGGCTGCCCGCTCGTGTTCTTGACCACCGGCTGGCCGCCAGTGACGGCGGGGTTCACGTACTTAGCGCCGAAGAGTCCTTTGAACCCGGAGTAGCCGCCCGGCTCGTCGGGCAGGCTGTCGGCGCGGGCATTGGGGTTGCCGGCGCAGGCGCCGCCGGTCGCGGCGCAGTGGATCGCGATGCCGACGAAGTCGGTCTGGGCCCTGGCGTTGGCGGCGGTGCCGGAAGGCGCCGCGTTCGAGGCGACGGCCTCGGTCCACTCCGGCGAGCCGGCCCCGAAGACCTTGGTCATGTCGCCGAAGGCCGTCGTCCGGGTGTTCTCGAGGACGATGTTCGCGGTCGAGACCGCCCCGTAGTCACAGCCGGCGCGGGTGAAAGGCACCCAGGGAGCGGGCGTCGTCTTCTGCCCGCTGGTGACCATGTTCGGCAGCGGGTCGGCGGTGCCCTTGCTGTCGTCGACCAGGTCGGTCCAGTACTTGAACGCGCCGCTGGACGCGGTCGCGCCGGTCGGCGTGAAGTAGCGGTAGGAGTTGGAGACGGTGATCCCGTTGCGGTCGGGATAGAGACCGGTAAGCGAGGACAGGATGCCGCCCGCCGTGTGCGAGATCAGGATCGTGTGCTCGTTGCTGCTGACGGTCCCGTTGTCGGTCAGGAAGTTGAGCAGGTTGGGCATCTGCTCGAGGTCGGACGGGGTGTTGGCCCGGTCGCGGGCCAGGTGGGTGTTGTCGAACTGCAGGTAGACGACGTGCTTGATGCCGTTCGCAAGCTGGCAGGTCGTCGGCGCGGGAGCGTCAGTCGCCTGCACGGGTTGAAGCGGGACCAGCTGCAGGAGCAGCGCGGCGACCGGGAGCGCGAGCCTCAACGAACCCCTCATATGGCGTTTTCCCTCTCACTTCGCCAGAGGCGCGCGGCGCGCCCGTGGTCAGCGTCCGGCAGACGACATCGAACAGGCTAGGTTGGCCTCCATTATGGCCAGGTTAGTCGGGGCTTAAGAGAGTCGTTTCGGAGTGTCGATCATGGCGGTCGACGTCGCCAATTGATCAGGCGACCGTGATCACCACCGTCGCTTGTGTAGAGCAAAGCTGGCCCGCACCAGGTCCGCAGACGGCCTGATCCGTGAGCGTCAGCACGAACTTGTAGTTTCCCGCCAAGCGCTGCGCCGGCATGGAAATAATGACCACGGGTGGCGACACCGAAAGAGCTGTACCTGGAGGCATACCCGCCGGTTGGTCGATAGTCGGCGTTCCGACACCGCCGGAATAAGCCATCCGCCACGTGAACGCGGTGCCCACCTTTGCGTTGAATGTGGCATTTGCGATGGAGATGTGTGGGAATACCTGGAAGACTCCATTGACTGGGTTCGCGGACGCGCCCAGGGCGTCCATTACGGTAACCGTGAACGAGGTGCCGTTCGGGTTGGAGAAGACAGTCGGGAATCCCCCAACCAGCGAGAGCCCATTCAGGCTTGTGCCAGGCGGAAGCGTGCCACTCAGGTTGTACTGGTATGGCGCCGTGCCTCCGCTTTGACTGCCGAAAACTCCACAGATGGAGCAAAACTGCTCGACATTGCAGAACTTGGAGCAGGCGTTTCCAGCGGCTGAAAGCGTCGGGGTTGATCGTGATCGAGCTCACCGCTTGGGCAACTGCACCTGCCGCGTCCATGACCTGAACCGTAAAGGTGGACGTGGCCGCCGAACCATTTGGGGTGCCCTGCACGGTGTTGCCCGTTTGGCCCAGGCCCGATGGCAGGGCCCCGGAGTTGATGGACCAAGAATATGGCGGCGTACCGCCAGCGGCACCGAGGGTGACAGGCGCGTACGCAAGGCCAACGTCACCCGCGGTGAATGGCAGGCTCGTGATGTTGAGTGGGGGCGGAGTTGGCCGCGGTGTGGCGGTCGGGGTCGATGTCGGAGTGCTTATCGGAGTGGAGGTGGGTCGCGCTGTCGGACCGGTTGTCGGATCAGTTGTGGTTGTAGGAGTTGTGGCGGCTGTTGGCGCACTAGCGGGACTCGAAACTACCGAGGGTGTTGCAGAGGTGGTCGGCGACGGCGAGGAGCTATCAACCACGACGGTCGACTCCGATGGTGTCGGCGTCGTCCGCACCGACGCTACGCCGTGGAAGAGAAAGTTGCAGCGGCCCATCGCTAGCAGCAGCAGCAACACGATCGCGGCAGCCGCGGCGCTACCGACGCCACCGGCAATGCTTCCGGCCGCCGAGCCCAGCTTGAAACGACCGAGAAACTCTCTCCCCCACCTCACGGCGCGGCAGAGATTAACCTAGATCGCTCTCACTTCAATGGTGTCGTTTGTCACAGGTGTCGTTCCCTAGGCGGGGGCGGTCACCGCCTCCTGGGTTCGGCGCGTCGCGAGGTAGGAACCGAGCACGATCAGGAGGAAGCCGACGCCGGCCCCGAAGGTGAAGGGCTCGCCCAGGATGAGGACACCGAGGAGGAGCGCCACCGCCGGGTTCACGTAGGTGATGACGGTGGCCCGCGCCGGCCCCACCTCGGCGATCAGGGCGAAGAAGAGCATGAAGGCGAGCGCCGTGCAGACCACGCCGAGAACCACGACCGAGAGCAGCACCGGCACCGGCGGCATGGCGGCCGGGAGGTGGGTCAGGCCGAACGGCAGGTACGCCAGGCCGGTCAGCCCGAGCGAGGCCGCGACGACGCCCATCGGCGGCAGGTCGTTCAGCCGGGCGGCGATGATCATCGGCCCGACCGCGTAGCCGACCGCCACCAGGAGCACCTCGCCAACCGCGCCCAGGTCGCGGTAGGAGACGTTGAGCCCGACCAGCGCGGCGACACCCAGGAAGCCGAGAGCGAGCCCGGCGACCCGGCGGGAGTCGATCCGGTCTCCGGTCCGGCTCAACCAGACCAGGAGCGCGCCGACCGAGGGGACCACCGCCAGCAAGAGCCCGGTCAGGGAGCTGGACAGCCGGCGCTCGGCGTCGGAGATCAGGAACCAGGGCAGGGCGACCTCGACCGCGGTGTAGACGATGATCGCGCGCCAGTGGGGCAGCAGCGGCCGGAGGGCTCCCCGGGATGCCGCCCAGGGGACCAGAAGAAGGGCGCCGATGATCGTCCGGAAGAGCACCAGGGCGGTCGGGTGAAGATCGGCGACGGCGACCTTGATGAGCAGGTAGGGGATCCCCCAGATCACGCCCATCGCGATGAAAAGGAGCCAGCCGCGCCTGCTCATTGCACGTCCTGACTGGTCGGGCGAGTCGTCACGGGAGGCAGAACCCGAGTCGGGACACTCTGAATTCCGCCCGGCGCTACTGGAGCTGGGAGTAGCGGGTCGGTCTCCAGAACTCGTTGACGATGTGCTCGACCAGCGGCCCGTTCGCCTCGGTGGCGGCGCGCGTCTTGATCCACTCCTCGTCAGCCTGGAACGCCGACCAGCGCGTCTCCCGGTCGGCCATGTCGGCCCAGCGGAGGAGGTAGTGGAGGACGTTGCCGGTGCCCACATCGGCCAGCCAGAAGCCCACCGGCTCGATGCCGTGCCGCGCCCAGAACTTCAGGGTGTGGTTCTCGAAGCGGTGCTGGAGGTCGGGCATCCTGCCGGGCATCGCGTGGTAGCGCCGGTACTCGTAGAGCAAGATCCGGATCGTAGCGCAGGCGGAACGCAGGGCGTCCTCAGTCGGATGTCAATCGACGCTGATCGCCGGCCGCTCCTCGAAGATGCCGGCGATCGCCTCCAGCAGCCGGTCCGCCGCGGCCGGCGGAAGGTCGTGGCCCGTCTTCGGAAGGGCGAGCAGCCGCGCACCGGGGATCGCCTCGGCGACCTCCACACCGCTCTCGAAAGGGGACGAAGGGATCCGCTTCGCCGTGCACGACCAGGGTGGGTACCTTGCTTGTTTCCTTCAGCGTCGGCTACTAATCACCTCCTACTTACAGGTCGTGGGTTAAGGGAAACGGGCGTTCGTTCTAAGGATTAGGTGACCCGCAGTTGAGGATTCGCTCGCGGCTGGACCGTTGAGCTTGCCCGCCCCCTCGGACACGATCAGGGCCTGGGAAGAAGTGCTCTGGATGACTCCGCGGAGGTCGCCGCGGGTTACCTTTTCATTCCATGGCCTGGATCGTGTTCGCCTTCCTGCTCGGACTCGTCATCGGAGCCGGCGGCGCCTGGTGGCTGCTCGGCGGGCCGCCGGTCCTCGCTCCTCAAGCGCCGTCCGCGGCAC
>WNFM01134031.1_pt2 | contig 17415 bp, 19 predicted proteins | sample 5400271 | NCBI WGS metagenome assembly WNFM01 (sample SAMN13153352, study PRJNA577476) | soil metagenome | isolation source: 60 cm saprolite on Douglas fir-dominated hillslope | place: USA:California | collected 2013-09-17 | reverse complement strand
GGCGCCTATCTCGAGCTGCAGCTCGACGAGCTCGAGCTCACGCCGGGCGCACCGGCTCCCCCAGGAGCTCGCGCATGAGCGCCGATTCGCGCGCGTAGAAGCCCTCGGTGTGGAAGGATTCGGGCAGCTTGAGGAGCTCGTAGTCGAGGTGATGGCAGACCTCGTGCACCAGCGTGCGCAGGAAGGTGCGGAACTTGACCACCTGCACGCGCTGCGCGGTGCGCATCCACACGCTGATGCGGGCAACTCCGCCCGTGACCTCGTCGGGCTCGTAGAGCCCTTGCAGCTCTCCGCCCGCATCCGCCGGGCGGCGCTCGAGGACGCGCACGACGACGGGCGGCGTTGCGAGGCGCGCGTTGATGCCGTCCACCAGCGCCTGGCAGGCGCGCTCGACGCCCGCGCGAGCGCCCGACTCGAGCACGGCTCCCATGGACGTGGCGATTGCCATGAGCGGCCCGATATCGGGCAGCGCGATGCGCTTGATGGCGTCGCTCTTGCGGTAGGTGCGCTTGCTGTCGGCGCCGAGGCTCGAATAGTAGGCGAAGGGCATGTCAAAAGGTGTCAAATGGGGGCGCCCATGTCCCTTTTCCATAGCGAAGTCTTCACCCTGCCGTTGCCGGCGGGCCATCGCTTTCCGATGGCCAAGTACGCGCGCCTTCGGCAAAGGCTCCTCGAGTCCGACGCGTTCGCCGAGGACGAGTTCCGGGTCCCGCCCCAGGCGAGCGACATCGAGATCACGCGCGCGCACTGTGCGCATTACCTCGCGCGCGTGGTGTCGGGCGCTCTCGACGCGAAGGAGATGAAGGCGATCGGCTTTCCCTGGTCGGAGCGCATGGTGCTGCGCTCGCGCCAGTCGAGCGGCGCCACGCTCGCCGCGGCGCGCGAGGCGCTCACGCGCGGCTGGTCGGCGAACCTCGCGGGCGGGACGCACCACGCCTTCCGCGACCGCGGCGAGGGATTCTGCGTGTTCAACGACGCCGCCATCGCCGCGCGCGCCATGCAGGTCGAGGCGGGCCTGCAGAGGATCGCCATCGTCGATTGCGACGTGCACCAGGGCAACGGCACCGCGTCCATCTTCCGCGGCGACGAGGCGGTATTCACCTTCTCGATGCACGGCGCGCGCAACTTTCCATTCGCCAAGGAGGCGAGCGACTTGGACATCGAGCTCGCCGACGGCACCGGCGACGACGAGTACTTGTGGCACTTGGAGCGCGGCCTGGACGAGACGCTCGAGCGTTCGCGCCCCCAGCTCGCGATCTACCTCGCCGGCGCCGATCCCTACGAGGACGATCGCCTCGGGCGCCTCGCGCTCACCCAGCGCGGGCTCGCGCGGCGCGACGAGCATGTGCTGGGGTCGCTCCACGCGCGCGGCATCCCCGTGGCGATCGCCATGGCGGGCGGCTACGCGCGCGACATCGAGGATTCGGTCGCCATCCACGCGAATACCCTTTGCGCGGCGCGGCGCATCCACGCCGATTCGTGAAAGAATCGCTGACGGTGAGAAAAGCGCTCTTTACCCTGTTCGCGGCGTTCGCCCTGGTGGCGGGCTGCGGCTCGACGCAGCCGGTGCCCGCTCCGGTGAGCGGCGATCGGCCGCGGCTCGTGGTGCTCCTCGTCATCGACGGCCTGCCGCAGCGCCAGGTGGTCGAGTATTGGGACCAGCTCGCGCCCGACGGCTTCAAGCGCTTCCTCGACCGCGGCGCGTGGTTTTCCGATGCGCACTACGGGCACGCCACCACCGAGACCTGCCCCGGCCACGCGACCCTCCTCACCGGAGCCTATCCGCACCGCACCGGAATCATCGCCAACGCCTGGCGCAACCCCGTGAACGGCCAGACCGAGTACTGCGCCGGCGACACCTCGGCCACCTACATCGGCCACCGGACCGCGAGGCTCGACGGCACGAGCCCGAAGAACCTCAAGGTCGAGACGCTCGGCGACGTCTTGAAGCGCCTCGACGCGCGCTCGAAGGTGATCGCGATCTCGGGCAAGGACCGCGGCGCGATCATGACCGCGGGCAAGTCGGGAACGGCCTACATCTACCAGCGCCAGACCGGGCAATTCGCCTCGACCACCTACTACATGAAGGAGCATCCCAAGTGGGTGGAGGATTTCAACGCGGCGAAGACGGCGGCTGCCTATTTCCACCAGGAGTGGAAACCGCTCCTCGCGGAGTCGGCGTACGCGCGCTCGGTTCCCGACGCTCGCGCGTGGTTCGCGCCGGGCGGAAAGCTGCCGCGCAAGCTCGGTGAGGGCCAGGAGGCGCCCGGCCCGCTTTTCTACGAGGAGATCCTCGCGAGCCCCTTCGGCGACGAGCTCACGCTGGCGTTCGCGCGCGCCGCGATCGCCGGGGAAAGCCTCGGGCGCGACGCCGCGCCCGACATTCTCGCGGTGAGCCTCTCCAGCCACGACTACGTGAACCACGCATACGGTGCGGAGTCGCGCATCTCGCACGACCACATGCTCTACCTCGATCGCGCGCTGCAGGATTTCATGAACGATCTCGACGTCGCGGTCGGGCGCGACAATTACGTGGCGGTGCTTACCGCCGACCACGGCTTCATGCCCACGCCGGAATTCAGCCAGTCGCTCGGCCGCGACGCGGGCCGCGTCAGCACCGCGCAGATGCTCGCGAGAGTCAATGCCGGCCTCGCCAGGAAGTTCGGCGAAGGGCGCTGGGCGCTCGCGATGTCGGGCCAGGCGCTGGTGCTGAACCGCGCGCTCATCGGCCAGAAGGAAATCCCCGCGGCGCAGGTCGCCGAGGAAGCGAAAAGGCTCCTCCTCGAGGAGCGCGGCGTGGAGGTGGTCTATACGCGCGCAGAGCTGGAAAGCGGCAGCCGCGCGGGAGCACCTGCGTTCCGGCAGCTGCGCAACTCCTGGGATCCCGAACGCTCCGGGGATCTGCAAGTGGGGCTCAAGCCCTATTGGATGTACGGATCGGGCAGCGTCGGCACCACGCACGGCTCCCATCATGCGTACGACACGAACGTTCCCATCCTCCTCTACGTGGAGGTGGTGGACATCGCGCCGACTCTCGCGCGCATCCTGCGCATGCCGGCGCCCGCCGCGAGCGAAGGAAAGCCGCTGCCCCTGGAGGCCGCGGTCCGGTGAAACGCGATTTCCCGCAGGCGCTGCACCGGCTCGAATCGTGGTTCGCGGCCAACGGCTGGCAGGCCTTCGATTTCCAGCGCGAGGTGTGGCGCGCCTATCTCGATGGCGAGTCGGGCCTGGTGCACTCCGCCACCGGAAGCGGCAAGACGCTCGCCGCGAGCCTCGGCCCGCTCGCGGAATGGATGGAAGAGGGGCAGGACGACAAAGCCCCTGCGCTTCGCGTCCTTTGGATCACGCCGATGAGGGCCCTCGCCGCCGACACGGTGCTCTCCATCGATCGCGCGGTGAAGGGCCTCGGCCTTCCGTGGACCGTGGGGCTGCGCACCGGCGACACCTCGAGCGCCGAGCGAGCGCGCCAGGCGCGCATGCTTCCCTCGATGCTGGTGACCACGCCCGAGAGCCTCTCGCTCATGCTGTCGAACTCCGACGCGCGCGACAAGCTCACGGAGCTGCGCCTCGTGGTCGTGGACGAATGGCACGAGCTCCTCGGCAACAAACGCGGCGTGATGACCGAGCTCGGGCTCGCGCGCTTGCGGCGGTGGAATCCGAAGTTGAGGACCTGGGGCCTGTCGGCGACGCTGGGGAATATCGACGAGGCGCTGGAACGCCTGGTGCCAGAGCGGGGACAGGCCGGGGTCGGACCCCGCTCTGACCCCGGTCTGTCCCCGCTGCGGCGCGTCGTGAAGGGTGTGAGCGACAAGAGGGTCGTGATGGACACCCTCATCCCGCCCGACGTCGACAAGTTTCCGTGGGCCGGGCACCTGGGGCTGGCGATGCTCGAACACGTGGCCGAGGTGATCGAGTCCTCGCGCTCGACGCTCGTCTTCACCAACGTGCGCTCGCAGGCGGAGATCTGGTACCAGGGGCTCCTCGAAGCCAGGCCCGAATGGGCGGGTCTCATCGGCCTGCACCATGGCTCGCTCGACAGCGACGCGCGCAAGTGGGTCGAGGCCGGGCTGAAGGAGGGCCGGCTGAAGGCGGTGGTCGCGACCTCGAGCCTCGACCTCGGCGTGGACTTCTCGCCCGTCGAGCGCGTGCTGCAGATCGGCAGCCCCAAGGGCGTCGCGCGCCTGCTGCAGCGCGCCGGCCGATCGGGCCACGCGCCGGGGCAGGTGAGCCGCGTCACCTGCGTGCCGTCACACGCGCTGGAATTCGTCGAGGCGGCGGCCGCGCGCCGCGCCGCGATGGCGGGGCGCATCGAATCGCGCACGCCCGTGGATCGCCCGCTCGACCTCCTCACGCAGCACCTCGTCACCATCGCCGCCGGCGAGGGCTTCGACGAAGGCGCGATGAAGGCGGAAGTGCGCTCCACATGCGCCTTCCGCGACTTGAGCGACGCCGAGTGGGGCTGGGCGCTCGACTTCGTGACACGCGGCGGTGACGCTTTGAAGGCCTATCCCGACTATCACAAGGTCGCGCGCGACGAGGACGGCCGTTATCGCGTGAAGGACGCCGCCATCGCCAGGCGCCACCGCATGTCCATCGGCACCATCGTCTCGGACGCGGCGGTGAACGTCTGCTACCTGCGCGGCAAGCGCCTGGGCAACGTCGAGGAGTCGTTCGTCGCACGCCTCTCTCCCGGCGACAACTTCATCTTCGCGGGGCACATCCTGCAGTTCCTGCGCGTGGAGAACATGACGGCATACGTGAAGCCCGGCAAGCCCGGCGCGGCATTGATCCCGCGTTGGGATGGCGGCCGGTGCCCGTTGTCGAGCGAGGTGTCCGAAGGCATTCGCGAGCTTCTCGAGCTGCACGTCGAGGGACGCGAGCACGAGCCGGAGATGAAGGCGGTGGCGCGCTTGCTCAAGCTGCAGAACGCCTGGTCGCGCGTGCCGAAACGAAACGAGATGCTCGTGGAGCAGACGCAGACGCGCGAAGGCCACCACATCTTCTTCTATCCCTTCGCGGGGCGGCAAGTGCACATGGGGCTCTCGGCGCTCCTCGCCTATCGCATCTCGAAGGCGAGGGCGCAGACCTTCGGCCTCGCCTTCACCGATTACGGCTTCGAGCTCATCTCGCGCGATCGCTACGAGTTGGGCGCGCTCCTGAAGGGCGGGCTCTTGTCCACCGACAATCTGCTGGAGGACATGCTCGCGAGCCTGAACGCCGCCGAGCTCTCCAAGCGCCAGTTCCGCGAGATCGCGCGCGTCGCGGGCCTGGTGTTCCAGGGCTACCCCGGGCAGCCCAAGACCAATCGCCAGGTTCAGGCGACGAGCGGGCTCATCTACGAGGTGTTCGCCCGCTGGGATCCCGCCAACCCGCTCCTCGGCCAGGCCGAGCGCGAGGTGCTCGAGCGCCAGCTCGAGTTCTCGCGGCTCTCGGAAGGATTGCGGCACATGGCGGTGACGCCCGTGCTGGTGCGCCAGACCCACAAGCCTTCGCCCTTCGCGTTTCCGATCATGGTGTCGCGCTTCCGCGAGAAGCTCAGCAGCGAGAAGCTCGCCGATCGCGTGAAGCGCATGCAGCTCGAGTATGACAAAGCGAGCGATGTCACCCCGTCGCAGGACGCGGCCCAATTGGACCTCTTATGACCGAGTGCTCGGTCGCGGGCGAGAAGCTCGTGCTCCTTCCCGAAAAAGTCGCGTATTGGCCCGCACAGAAGGCGCTGTTCGTGGCTGACTTCCACCTGGGAAAGGCCGCGAGCTTTCGCAGCGCCGGAATACCGCTGCCGTCGGGCACGACCACCGAGAACGTGGAAAGGCTCGGCCGCGCGATCGACAAGACGGGTGCCGCGCACGTCGTCTTCCTCGGCGATTTCCTGCACAGCGCCCAGGGCCGCGCCGCGAGCACCCTCGGGCGTTTCTCGGCGTGGCGCGAATCGCGCAAGGCACTCGAGCTCACCATCGTGCGCGGCAACCACGACAAGAGGGCCGGCGATCCCCCGCAATCGTGGGGCGTGCACTGCGTCGAGGCGGGCGGCACGCTCGGGCCCTTCATTCTCAACCACGAGCCGGGTGCCTCGCGCGGCGGCTACGCGCTCGCCGGGCACATCCATCCGGCGGTGCGGCTCTCGGCGTGCGGCGAGTCGCTACGCCTGCCGTGCTTCTGGTTCGGCTCGCGCTACGGAGTTCTGCCCGCGTTCGGCGCCTTCACCGGCAATGCCGAGGTCCTGCCGCGCCGCGGCGACCAGGTGTTCGTGATCGCCGAGCAGGAAGTCCTGCAGGTGAGCTGACCATGCCCAACTGGGTTGTCTTCGTGGTGCGGCTCACGGTGGGCGTCGCGGGCTCGGCGCTCATGACGTGGATCGGCTGGAAACTCGGCGGGCGTACCTATGCCCTTATCGCATTCGTGATCTCCACGCCGCTCATCGGGGTGGCGATCGCGCGTCCCCTGGTCGAGCTCGCCCACGAGGGCATGGGCTGGCTCGTCGCGCAGCCGATGGCCGAATGGCAGGGGATCTACTACGAGTTCGGCGGCGTTCAGGTGCGCGTGTACGAGCATGAGGCGCGGCTCTGGTTCGCCGCGAAGGACGTGGTGAAGGCCTGCGGCATCGAGGCGAACGCCGACACGTTTCACGAAGGCCGCGTTCTCGAGGGACCGAACCTGCGCTGCCTTTCGGCGGGCGAGGTGGAGGCGCTCCTCACGACCCATCGTTGCCACGAGGCCGGCCGCTTCATCCTGTGGATGCGGCGTGAGGTCACCACGCCGTGGGAGCGCAAGCGCAGCGGCGCGCTTGTCCCGCGCTGATCGGGGTCAGGGCAGGGTCAGACCAGGGTCAGACCAGGGTCAGAGCAGGGTCAGACCCCGGTTCAGCGCTGCGGAGGGCGGATGTCGCCGAAGCGCGGCACGAAGACGCCGCTCTTGCGGTCCTGGAGGTAGTGCTCGAGCGTGCGCTTCACCATCGTGAAGGCGAGCTCGCCCCATGGAATCTCGTCCTCGGTGACGAGCTTCACCTCGAGGCTCTCGGTGCCGGCGGAGAAGTCGGTGTCGAGGAGGCGCGCGCGGAACATCATGTACACCTGGCTGATGTGCGGAATGGAATAGACGGTGTAGAGGTCCTCGATCTCGACGCGCGCGTTGGCTTCCTCGAGCGCCTCGCGCGCGGCGCCTTCGGCCGCCGACTCGCCGTTCTCCATGAAGCCCGCGGGCAGCGTCCACAATCCATGACGCGGCTCGATGGCGCGCTTGCAGATGAGGATACGATCGCCGTATGCGGGCAGGCAGCCGACCACGACCTTCGGATTTTCGTAGTGGATGACGCCGCACGCCTCGCACACCGCACGCTCGTACGTGTCGCCTTCGGGAACCCGCAGCACGACCGTCGAGCCGCAGGAATTGCAGAATTTGATCAAGGACTTGGCGATGTCATCTGAAACGCGCGGGGGGCCTTCCCGTCGCTCGCGCCATGGTAACATAAGCCCCTGAAAATTCACGATAAATCCTCAATCAGCGACGCCGGCTCGCGCACAATGCCGGTTGCCACGGGATTCTCATTGCCATCATGATTTCACGCCTGATCGCAGTCTTCGCTCTCGCATCGCCATTCCTCGCCCTGGCGCAGGTGATGGAGATGCCTTCGCGCGCTCTCGAAGGCGAGCGCGCCGCGCCCGCCACGTTTCGCGCACCGTCGTTGGTACCCGTCGATCTCGTGTCGCTCGCCGCGCCGCAGCAGCAGAAATCCGCAAGCGCGGCGCCGCAGGCCGCGGGCGCGCCGCTACGCATCGGCGATGTGCGCGCGATCGAAAAGGCCGTGCAGGTCGCGGCGTGGACGCCGGTACCCGGAGGATTCGTCGCAAAATTCCGCGCGTCTTCCGAGACCGCGCTCGGCATTCGCACGCAGCTCGTGCTCGGCGCCGTTCCCGGCTCGTTCGAGGTGCGCGCGCAGGGCAGCGACCTCGGCCGCATCGAGACGATGACGATCGATCCCACGCTCGGCAACGAGCACTGGACGCCGTGGACCGAAGGCGGCGCGCAGGTGATCGAGCTGTTCAGCCGCGTCGAGCCTTCTCCCGGGGCGGTGAGCGTGGGTGCCGTGCTGCACTTCACCGATTCACCCTTCACCACCAAGGCCGCGGGCACCTGCACCGTCTCCACGATGTGCAGCACCGACGACACGGTCCTCGACGCCGCCATCCTCGAGCGCAAGAAGTCGATCGCGAAGCTGCAGTTCGTCGACAGTGGCGGCGCCTTCCTTTGCACCGGCACGCTCCTCAACACCGAGCGCTTCCCGGCGCCGTTCCTCATCACCGCGAACCACTGCATCAGCAACTCGGCGGCCGCGGCGACTCTCACCACTTTCTGGTTCTACGAGAGCACGGCCTGCGAGGCCGGCTCGGTGAATCCCGGCTCGGTGCAGCTTTCCGGCGGCGCGCAGCTCACCTTCACCAACTACAACGTCGATTCCACGCTGCTGCGCTTGAACGCCACGCCGCCCGTGGGCGCGGTGTATTCCGCCTGGAACCGCGCGCTCGTCGCCAACGGCACCTCGTTCGTGAGCCTCTCGCACCCCAAGGGCGACACTTCACGCTTCGCGCTCGGCGCGCTCTCGCAGGAATACCGCATCGACGGGCGCCCCCTCGACATGTACGGCACGCGCTTCACGCGCGGCATCATCGAGGGCGGATCGAGCGGCTCGGGCCTGTTCGTGCTGAGCGGCACGAGCCTGCAGCTGCGCGGTGTGCTCACCGGGAGCACGGTGCGCAATTCGGCTGACGGGCTCACCTGCACCAATCTGAACGAGGAAGGGCTCTATTCCCGCCTCGAGGCCTTCGAGCCCGAGATCGACCAGTACATCCGCCTCGCCGCGCAGGCCGCCGACGACGCGCCCAACCGCGTGCAGGACGTGGTCGCCGACGTCGTGGGCTCGCCACTCAATCTGCTCACGGCGCCGCTGGTCCTGGCCGGCAAGCACATCGACTACGCGGGCGACGTAGACGTATACCGCTTCACGCTGACCGCGAAGAGCACCGTTCACGTGTGGAGCGAGGGCAGCGTCGATACGGTCGGCTCGATCCTCGATTCGCGCGGCGTGAACCTCGAGGCCAACGACGACGAGACGTCGGCGAGCACCAATTTCGGCATCACGCGCTCGCTCGACCCGGGTACCTACTACGTGCAGGTCACGAATTGGGTGCCGGACGGCACCGGCACCTATACGCTCAACTTCACCGCCAACGCCGCGGCGCAGCCCGACTACACCGACCTCTGGTGGAACCCGGCGGAAGCGGGCTGGGGCTTGAACCTCAATCACCAGGGCAACGTGATCTTCGGCACGCTCTTCACCTACGACGCCTCGGGCGCGCCGATGTGGCTCGTGCTGTCTCGCGGCGACCTGCAGGCCGACGGCTCCTTCCAGGGAACGCTCTATCGCACCACCGGCCCCGCGTTCAACACGGTGCCCTGGACCGCGACCACGCCGACCGAGGTCGGTACCATGCGGGTGGCGTTTTCCAATACGACCACGGGGACGCTCACCTATTCCGTGGACGGCGTGAACGTCTCCAAGTCGATCACGCGCGAGGTGTTCTCGACGCAGCCCACGTGCACGTTCACGAGCGCCAGCCGCAATTCCGCGACCAACTACCAGGACCTCTGGTGGAACCCGAACGAGCCGGGCTGGGGCGTCAACATCACGCACCAGGGCGACGTGATCTTCGCGACCCTCTTCACCTACGACCTGGCGGGCAAGGGCACGTGGCTTGTGCTCGCGCACGCCGATCGCACCGGCGCGGGCGCGTACAGCGGAGCGCTCTATCGCACGCACGGGCCCGTCTTCAACGCGAGCCCGTGGGTCGCGGCCACTTCGACCCAGGTCGGCACCATGGGCTTCAGCTTCTCCAACGGCGGCGTCGGGACGCTCAATTACACGATCGACGGCGTGGCGGTGACCAAGGCGATCCAGCGCGAGACCTTCGCCTCGCCGACTTCGGTGTGCCAGTAGCCGCACGGTGACCGAAGCCTTCATCGAGTCGATCGACCACGAAGGTATCGGTGTCGCGCACGTCGAGGGCAAGGTCACCTTCATCGACGGCGGCGTCACCGGCGAGCGCGTCACCTTCACGCGGCGGCGCAGCCGCGGCAACTTCGACCTGGGGAGCGTCGCGCAGGTGCTGCGCGAGAGCTCGCAGCGCGTTCACCCGCGCTGCCTCTATTTCGGCGTCTGCGGCGGCTGCGCGATGCAGCACATCGAGCCCGCCGCGCAGGTCGCCTCCAAGCAGCGCGTGCTCGAGGACAACCTCGCGCGCCTGGGCAAGGTGAAGCCCGACCAGCTCCTGCCGCCGGTGCAGGGGCCGTCGTGGGGCTATCGCAACCGCGCGCGCCTTTCGGTGCATTACGTGGCCAAGAAGGGCGGCGTGCTGGTGGGCTTCCACGAGCGGCGCTCGAGCTTCGTCGCGGACACGATGTCGTGCGAGGTGCTGCCGACCGCGGTGTCGGCGTTGATCCCGGGGCTGCGCGAGATGTTCACCTCGATGAGCGGGCGCGATCGCATGCCGCAGATCGAGCTCGCGGTGGGCGAGGAGGTGACGGTCCTCGTGCTGCGCCACCTCGAGCCCATCCCCGAGGATGACGCCGCGAAGCTGCGCGCCTTCGCCGACCGGCACGGCATCCAGTGGTGGCTTCAGCCCAAGGGCCCGGAGACCGCGCATCCGTTTTATCCGAGGCAGGCGCCGGCGCTCGACTACCGGCTGCCGGAGTTCGGGCTTTCGCTGCGCTATCGCCCGACCGAGTTCACTCAGGTGAACGCGGGCGTCAACCGCGTGCTGGTGAAGCGTGCCGTCGATCTCCTCGACCCGCGGCCCGGCGAGCGTGTGGGCGACCTTTTCTGCGGCATCGGCAATTTCACGCTCGCGCTCGCCACGCGCGGGGCGGACGTGGTCGGCATGGAAGGCTCGCCACAGCTGGTTGCGCGCGCCGCCGAAAACGCGAGGCTGAACGGCCTCGAGGACCGCGCGCACTTCATCGCGCACGACCTCTACACCGATGCGGCCGGCGCGCTCGAACGCCTCGGTCGCGTCGACAAGCTCCTCATCGACCCGCCGCGCGACGGCGCGCTCGAGATCTGCAAGGGCCTCTGCGACGACGGCCCCTCGCGCATCGTCTACGTCTCGTGCAGCCCCGCGACCCTGGCCCGCGACGCCGGCGTGCTGGTGAACGTGAAGGGCTACCGCCTCTCGAAGGCCGGCGTGGTCAACATGTTCCCGCACACGGGCCACGTCGAATCCATGGCCCTCTTCGAACGCTAAAAGGGGTCAGATTACTTTTCGATCCGAAAAGTAATCTGACCCCTTTTAGCGGTTCTACGTCAGTCGCTGCTGCCGCCGGTGATGCCGAGGATGGCGAGCAGGTTCGCGAAGACGTTGTAGACATCGAGATAGAGCGCGAGGGTGGCGGTGATGTAGTTGGTCTCGCCGCCGGTCACGATGCGGTTCACGTCGTAGAGCATGAAGGCCGAGAAGATGCCGATCGCGATGAGCGAGAGCGCGATCATCAGCCCCGGAAGCTGCAGGAAGATGTTCGCGAACATCGCCAACGCCAGCATGATCACGCCGACGAACAGGAACTTGCCCATCCCCGAAAGGTTGCGCTTGGTGGTGGAGGCGATGGTCGCCATCGACACGAAGATGATCGAGGTGCCGCCGAACGCCAGCGCGATCAGGCTTGCGCCATTTGCGAGGCCCAGCACCGCGCCCAGCATGCGCGACAGCATGAGCCCCATGAAGAAGGTGAAGCCGAGGAGGAGCGCCACCCCCATGCCGCTATTCTTGGTCTTCTCGATGCCGTAGAAGAATCCGAACGCGATGGCGAGGAACGCGATGAAGCCGATCGCCGGGTGGGCGCCGAAGAAGTCGAACTTGAGCTGGATGCCGAGCCAGGCGCCGAAGATCGTCGGGATCATCGACAGCGCGAGCAGGGCGTAGGTGTTGCGCAATACCCGGTTCTGGGCGAGCGCAAGCGTCGTCGACGCCGTTTGTCCCGGCGCCATCATCGGGGATTCGGGTTGCATTGAGTCTCCTTGGAGAGGGTGGCGATCGAAATCGACCGCCTTGTTAGAGTATGGGACGCTTGCCCCGGTTTCAAGGCCCCCATCTTAACGCGTAAAATCCCTTTCGATTCAGCCAGTAGAAGCGAAGTAGGGGGTTAAACAGTTATTCAAACGGAAGGTTGGCCGAGCGGTTTAAGGCACCGGTCTTGAAAACCGGCAGGGATGCGAGTCCCTCGTGAGTTCGAATCTCACACCTTCCGCCATGTCCCGAGGGAAGATGGTCAATAACTAGCCCTTCCCATGTTCTGCCCCATATAACAGACAGAGCGCAAGCTCTAGTATCTGGGGGCCTCATGGCGTCCTAGATTGACCCGGCGTCGCCATTCTCGGTGGTCGTGGCGAGGACGTACTGGCCCATCTTCTCGCCCATGTTCTTCATGTTCCAAGCGAAAGCAGCCTTGTAGAATTTCGCGACACGGTCGCGGCGTCGTACGGCATTTCGAAATGAGTGACGGGGTTCACCGGGCTCCTTGCGAAGTTGTGTCATCCCCCACTGGATCACAAGCCGGTCGGCAAAGTTCCGCGCGCGAAGCTATGGCCAATGCCGCAAGATCGAACGAGAGCTGCCGTGTCACCGCGAGATGGGCATGACCCCCTTGTCCCGCCATTCCGCCACCTCGATCACGCGAAAGCGAGGGTCCTTCTCCTCCTGCCACTGCTTGAACCTGGCGTTGCCCGCCTTGAGCGCCACATCGAAATTCGACGTGGCGATCATCGTGGTTTCCACGATGCCGATATCCCAGGTTCTCCCCGGTGCAAGGTGGTACCCGAGCATTGCGTGGCCGGGGCCGATGATGATCAGCGGGTCGAGCTCTATCCTGCGCAGGATCGAAGCCATCAACACGACCCCGTCGATGCAATTCGCCTGCGTGTACCTGACCGAATCGGAGACGAAGCGCACATGCTGGCTGAGCGTGCGATCCAGCTCCGAGGTCGAGTTCTGGCTGGCGCTCGAATACACGATGCCGCGCTTCTGCAAAACGGTGTAGATGGCGGCCGCCTGCCGCTGTACTTCCGCCTCCCCCAACTGGTACCCGACGAAGCGCTTCACGATGCCCGTTTGGAGCGCTTCCTGCAGCAGGCCGTCGATGACCGGGCTCTCCTCGTTCACGAACGCCGCCAGCATCCAGGTCATGTCATACCAGGCGCCCCTGGGATTGCGGTACAGGTAGGGAACGTCGTTCACGGAATGAACGCGCATGGATCGCTCGACGGGCGGGGCCAGGAGCTTCCCATCCATCCACACCGCGACCTTCATCGTGGTCGGGATCGGCTGATCCAGCTCCCTCAGTTTCGGATACTTCCAGCGCACGCTCGGGCGGATAATGTATTGGCCTTCCTTGGCGAGGGTGTAACGGAGCTTGGTGCGCTCGGCCAGCTCGTCCACCTCGACCAGGACATCCACGACGGTGCCCGGCTTTTCGCTGTACACCCCCACCGAAACAACCCCGTGGAGGTCGCCGAGCACCATTTCGGGACGGTTCTCGCGGACCTTCCGAACCGCGTTCGCGATGAGCATCGAGGGATAGAAATCCCCCGTCTCGACGGACAACCGCCACTTCGTGGGGTCCATCGACGCGGGTTTGGCGCCCTGCTCCTCCGCGAGCGCGCCATGGGCGACCACGAGTGCGAACAGAAGGAATCCCAGGAGACGGATCGGGCGCATCGGCGGCAGTCCTCATCGGGGGCGGGAGCGCTTTCGCGCATTCTACGGCTTCGCGTTGGACGTCACCACCGCGGGGTAACGGGAATCGAGAGACCGAAGAAATCGAGCACATAGGCGCCCACGAGGGCTGAGGCGATGAGCAGCAGAAAGCGGTTGACCGCGACCGCCTTCGCCGTCTGCCTTCGCTCCTTCGGCGTGAGGTTGGTCGTCATGGCGAGATAGATCGGCGCTCCGCCCAGGGGATCGACGATGGGCAGCAGCGCGCCGACCGCCAGCAGGATGGTTGCGGCGAAGTCGCGGAGCTCGTTGAGGAACAAGGAATGGCATCCGGCATTCGGGTGGGTCTGCAATTTACGCCCGCATGAGACCCCATAGCCGGGCTAGCCCAGGCGACTGAAAATCCCCCCTGCGCAGGTAGGAAATGGCGGCGCGGGGGCCCGGTGGGGGCGCGCTACGCCTGAAAAAAATGATAAGGTCGAAACCGCACCGCAATTGGGGCGCCGCGCGAATCGCTCGCGGACGGACAGAAGAAGACTGACAGAAGAAAAAGCAGGAAATTGACCGAAGGGTCCGACGAGGCCTTCGAGGGAGCCCGATGTTCCACCGCTGGCGGCATGCCATCGATCTTGTGCGCGCGTTGAGCTTCCTCGCGGCGCTCGTCATGGCGTGGGCGCCGCCGTCCGCGGCGGCCTCCCAGCTGATCGTCCTCGTCGACCTCGACAACAATGCCGGCACCGGCTGCACGGTCGCGACTCCTTCGGGCAATTTCACCGGCGCCGAGCAGCGCATCGTCACCACGATCGACACGACGGTGCTGCCGCCGCTCGTCACGCAGGTCACGCAAGAGGTGTGCACCAACGCCTCGACCAACACCTTCGGCGCTCCGGTGGTCATCAGCAGCGGCGGCTGGAACGTGGGCGTGGGCAACGGAACCGCCGGCGACAACGTCATCGAATCGGCTTTCCCGGTGCCGTCCACTTCGCGCACCATCCGCCTGGGCTTCATCTATTCGGACCCGGCGATCGGCCAGGATGGCCTGATCACGCAGTTGAGCGGGGCACCGATCATCGTGGCGAACGCCGCGCTGGTGCTGGATCCCAATGCCGTTCCGACGCTCTCGCCCGCGATGCTGGCGCTGCTGGCGGCACTCATGGTGGGGGTCGTTTTCGTGGTGGCGCGCCGCGCGCGCGTCCCGCTGGGCCCGCTCGCGGTCGTGATGCTGATCCTCTTCAGCAGCCTCACGTGGGCGGCGATCGTGCTGGACGGTCTCACCCCCGACTGGATCAACATCGGCCCGGTGGCCACCGATCCCCAGGGCGATGCGCCCGTGGGCTCCGACATCTCGGCGGCGTTCGCGGTGATCCAGGGCAACACGCTCTTCGTGCGCGTGGACGTGAAGACGGGGTTGAAGCCCGTCGCCGCGGCGGATAGCTACAGCGTACTGGCCAGCTCCACGCTCACCGTGCCCGCGGCCACGGGCCTGCTCGCCAACGACTCGCGCGGCGTTCCGGCGGCCACCGTGACCTCTTATGGCGGCGGCAGCCTGGGCGGCGCGGTGACCGACCACGCGGTCGGCACGACCACGACCTTCGGCACCGGCGGCTCGCTCATCGTCAATGCCGGCGGCAACCTGATCTTCACGCCCGCCACCGGATTCACCGGCAACTTCACGTTCAACTACCGCATCACCAATCTCAACGGCACCTCGGACGCGACGGTGACCATCGCCGCGCAGCAGGCCCCGGCGATCACGAGCGCGAATGCGGCCACCTTCAATGTCGGCACCGCCGGCAGCTTCACGGTCACCGCCACGGGCTCGCCCACGCCGGCACTCGCGGTCTCCGGGGCGCTCCCGACCGGCGTCGCGTTCAATGCCACCACCGGCGTTCTGTCCGGAACGCCGGGCGCCGGAACGGCCGGTACCTATCCGCTCACCTTCACCGCTTCGAACGGTATCGGCGCCAATGCGACGCAGAGCTTCACGCTCACCGTCACGCAGGGCCCGGCGATCACCAGCGCCAATGCGACCACTTTCATTGTCGGCACCGCGGGCACCTTCTCGATCACGACCAGTGGCACGCCGGTCGCGGCCACCATCACCATCACGGGCGCGCTCCCCGCGGGCGTCACCTTCACCAACAACGGCAACGGCACGGCGACGCTGGCCGGCACGCCGGGCGCGGCCACGGGCGGCGCCTATGCGCTCACGATCACCGCCAACAACGGCACCGGGACCAACGGCACGCAGAGCTTCACGCTCACGGTCAATCAGGGGCCGGCGATCACGAGCGCCAATGCCGCTACGTTCACCACGGGTAACGCCGGAACCTTCAGCGTCACCTCGACCGGCTTCCCGAACGCCACGCTCTCGGCCACCGGAGCGCTGCCCTCGGGCGTGACCTTCACGAGCAACGGCAACGGCACGGCGACCCTGGCCGGAACAGCCGCGACGGGCACCGGCGGCAGCTACCCGCTCACCATCACCGCGGCCAACGGCGTGGGCGCCAACGCCACGCAGAGCTTCACCCTCACGGTCAACGCGGGCGCCGCGTTCACCAGCGCCAATGCGACGACCTTCACCGTGGGAAGCGCGGGCACCTTCACGGTGACGACGACCGGGACGCCGACCGCCGCGACGATCACCCAGACGGGCGCTCTTCCAACCGGCGTCACCTTCACCAACAACGGCAACGGCACGGCGACGCTGGCCGGGACGCCGGGCGCCGGCACGGGCGGCAGCTATCCGATCGTCATCACCGCGAACAACGGTGTGGCGCCGAGCACGCAGAACTTCACGCTCACGGTCAATCAAGCCCCGGCGATCACGAGTGCCAACAGCACGACCTTCGTCACCGGAAACGCGGGGACCTTCACGGTGACGGCGACGGGCTTCCCGGCGCCCACCTTCTCCGTGACCGGCGTGTTGCCCTCGGGTGTCACGCTGAATCCGGCGACGGGTGTTCTCTCGGGCACCCCGGCCGGCGGCACGGCAGGAACGTATTCGCTCACGCTCAGCGCGGCCAACGGGGTCGGAGCCAATGCGACGCAGAGCTTCACGCTCACCGTCAACGCCGCGCCCGTATTCACCAGCGCCAACGCCACGACGTTCACGGTGGGTAGCGCCGGCACCTTCACCGTCACCGCGACCGGAACGCCGGCGCCGACGCTATCAGTCACCGGCGCGTTGCCGACGGGCGTCACGTTCACGCCCGCCACGGGCGTGCTGGCGGGAACACCCGGCGCCGGAACTGGCGGCTCGTACCCGCTCACCTTCACCGCGTCCAACGGCGTGGGCAGCAACGCGACGCAGAGCTTCACGCTCACGGTCAATCAAGCCCCGGCGATCACGAGCGCGAACAACACGACGTTCGTCACCGGTAACGCCGGAACCTTCACGGTGACGGCGACGGGATTCCCGGCGCCCACCTTCTCCGTGACCGGTGCGCTGCCCTCGGGCGTCGCGCTGAATCCGGCGACGGGTGTTCTCTCGGGCACCCCGGCCGGCGGCACGGCAGGAACGTATGCGCTCACGCTCAGCGCGGCCAACGGGGTCGGAGCCAATGCGACGCAGAGCTTCACGCTCACCGTCAACGCCGCGCCCGTATTCACCAGCGCCAACGCGACCACGTTCGCCGTCGGAGCTGCCGGCACCTTC
>WNFM01259829.1_pt3 | contig 17416 bp, 15 predicted proteins | sample 5400271 | NCBI WGS metagenome assembly WNFM01 (sample SAMN13153352, study PRJNA577476) | soil metagenome | isolation source: 60 cm saprolite on Douglas fir-dominated hillslope | place: USA:California | collected 2013-09-17 | reverse complement strand
CAGGACGTCACACAACGCCGCGGGTACGATCTCTTCCGCATCATCACCATGGACTGGTACCCCAATAGCCTCATCCAGCGCCAGGACGTACTCTTTGACGAGCTGATCATCGACGCCGACACCAACAAGAAGTTCAAGTACACGGTCACCTCACGCCCAAAGAACTACGTCTACGACCACCAGAGCCTCATCGTTGAGGTCGTGCCAGGCGCCTAGCCTCAGCACCTACCGCCCCTGAAGGAGTCCCCATGCCGCGCCGATCCGCCGCACCCGAAGCCCCGGCACAGCCGGGTCGCTGGCCCACAGCGCCTGACGCGCCCGTAGCCACTCGCAAGCGCAGTCGTCGTCGCTTGCAGATCGTCCCGCAGCCAGCGCCCCCTGCGGAGGAGCCCAGCCCCGACGAGACGCTCCCACCCGACGCGCCGCCAGACTCCCTGCCCCAGCATCCCCCAGAGCCACTCGCGAACCCACTGCCACCGGAGAAGCGCCCCCTCCCGCCCGCGGCGATCAATTTCGCGGCCCGCAAGGCGAAGGCCGAGCCCAAGGTGCAGACGCTCCTGGAGCGCTTCACCCAGCACCGCCTCAACCTCGAGTATCCGCAGGTCCTCGACGATGCGCGCCGCCTGCTGTTGATGGCACTGCAGATCGAGGAGCACGTCTGCCCGGAGTGCGGCCACCACGAGCCACGCATGGGCCAGGACGAGGCCGAGGCGCGCTTCACCGAGATTCAGGCGCAACTGCTCGACCGCGAGTTCCAGCAGGCCATGACGCGCCGCGACCTGGGCAGCCTGGGCGGCAAGCCCGCCAGCGTGCCCGTGTCCGTCAACGTCGGCCCCGATGGCAGCGCGACCCCGCTCGTGCGCCCGTCGGCACAGTTGGCCGAGCGGTTAGGCCCGGCCAGTCCCATCCAGCGCGCCGTCCGTCGCCAGGCGGATAGCCAGCTCGTGCTGAGCCGTCGCCAGCGTCGCCAGATGGAGCAGGCCCGCAGGCACGCCTGAGTCGCGAGGGAGCCCGCCATGAACCCGAACTACCTCCTCACCCTGGATCCCGCCAGCGCGGCGCGGATCGCCCGCCTCATGGCGGCCAGCACCACGGCCAAGACGTTTTATCTCTCGGCCATGCGCTTCAGCGTCACCGTGGTCACCGACCGCACCAAGGCCAACGCCGCCAGCCGCTTCAAGGCCCCGACAGGCAACCTGCTGGGCAATATCCAGGGCGTCGTGATCAGTCCCTGGCTCGGCGTGGTGGGCGCCACCAACAACGTGGCGTATGCGCGCAGGCGTGAGTTCGGCTTCAGCGGTATGACGGACAGCCTGGGCCGCTACTATCCCGACGACCCCGGTGCCTTCTACCTGCGTGACGGCCTCAACGACTCGCGCGCCGACATCGAGGGCGCCTTCATGGCCGCGACCACGATGCAGATGCGCTCCATCGCGCTGCCCTAAGTGAGGACCCCATGGCAAGTGCTCCGCAGACCTGGAAGAGCCTCCAGGCAGCGCAGTGGATCATCCAGAACGAGGTGCTGGTGGGCGGCGTCACACCGTTCTCGCTCTTCGGCACCATTGGCAATGGTAACAACCCCGGGAACGTGAGCGATCAGGTACGCTTCGGCACCAACCCCTTCGGCAGCGTGACCAGCGCCATCTACATCGGAGTCCCCAAAGACTGGCAGACGCTGTACGGCTCGCAGTGCCATCTCGTGCCGAGCAACGAGGTCGAGTACCGCCGGGGGGCGGGCGGCAAAATCTGGCTCGAGCAGTACACCCACACGCGCATCTACATGAAAGCGGACGTGGACTACTACGCGACCATGCAGACGCTCATCAATGCGGTGGACGTGGCGCACACCATCCTCATGCGGCACGCCGAGGACCCCAACGCCCCGACCGTGCAGGCCACGAAGCTCGACCGCGCCCACAGCGGCTACCTCTACGAAGACGTGCTCGGCCTCGGCTGGCTGGGCTGGCAAGGCGTCTGGTATCGCAAACAGGAATATTTCATCGCGGGTGGCATCGTACCCTAGCGCGTTGGCTGACCAGGAGGCCGAACCCATGGGGAGCCAACGAAACCGGACCACGCAGCGCGGACGGCGCGGCACACGCGCACCTCTGACGGTTGCGATGCACACCTCCGTGGTCAGGGGAGAGCAGAGTAGCGCTGGAGCGAGTAGATACCACCCACCGAGTGTCATCACCTTCCCGGCTACCGCTCAGCCTGCCGTGTTCGAGCAATCCCCAATGGAGGCTCTCAACGCACTGAGGGAGGAGCACGAGCGCGTCAGCACTGACCTGTCTCGTCTCTTCCGCGATATGCCTGATGACCGGTTTCCCGTACTGGTACGCAGAGCGAACGACCAAGCCCGGGCGCTTGGTCAACGCCAACGGATGATCGCTGAGAGTATCGCTAACCGCGAGCAAACGCTGCACGATGATATGGAGGAGTGGCGCGCTCAGCGGGCCATCGCCCAACAACTCCGCGAGGAAGCGGCGCGCATGTCTGTGCCGCACAATCAGCCGCAGCCGCTCAGTCTTGAGGAAGTGGTCGCGCGCCGTAGTGAGTTACGTACGCAAGGTCAAGGCAACTCCGAGGAGTATCATACCCTCGGCGAGCAACTCGTTGGGCGGTACAACCCGAACATCGTGTCCCGTACGCCTATGAGCACTGCGGTGCAAGACGAGCGCTATCGTGCGGTGAATGAAACCGCCCTGCGGCAGTGGAACGCCAACGTGGCCAACTTCCGCGAGAAGCCTGCTGGGCCCACCCGCGTCGCACCCACTCGTGCCCAGGCGGCTCAAGCGCTAGCGAACGCGAAGGCACGTCTGCCGCAGGTCCGCGCCGCGGCCCAGGCGACGAAGGCGGCGCCCGTCCTCGTCTCACGTCCACCACGTACCACACTCAACGTGGCACCAGCCAAGGAAAACACAGCGCCACGCCCTGCGCGAACCCGTGCGGACATGGAGAAGGCGCAGGCCGCCTTGCCGAAACAGCAGACCGCCGCGCAAGCTCGCGCGGATCGCTTGAATAGCGCCGAGGGCATGACCGCCTATCGTGACTGGCGCAACATCAATGTGGACATGACGGTGCTCAATGCGCAGATGCGCGCCACCGCCTACGGCTCCGCGGCATACCGCGCAGCCTACGAGCAGCACACCGCCCTCCGTGCACAGTCAAAGGCCGCCCTGGCGCGCTACAACGGCATCGCCAGTGGCAAGATCAAGGTCGGCCCACCACGCACTGAGCCGCTGACGGGTGAGGCTGCGCCCAAGCGCGCCACGCGGAGCGGCAGCGCGAGCCCCCGCGTCAAGAAGCCAGGCAGTATCAGGACGAGCGCCACCAAAGCCGCCACGAAGACGCCCGCGTCTGTCACGTTGCAGCATGTTGGGCTCGTCCGCCGCAATGATCGGGTCCGCTCCAACGGGGATGCCCGCCGCTTTGTTGCTCGTGAGATCCACAGCTTCCGTGGCTCCGATGGCGTCGAGTATCGCAAGTCCTTCGAGATGCCGGTGGGCGCTCATATCACGGTCCCAGCGTCTGGCACGCACGAAGACTACCGCGCCAGACAGTCCGCCTAACCGCCGCCGGAGGCCTCCATGGGCAGTCAACGCCACCGGACCACCCAGCAGGGTAAACGGGCATCGGGTGGACCGCGCGCCGCAAAAGCGGCGGCGACGACGCCTCCCGTTGCCGGCCAGGTCCGCAGCATTCCCATCAATCAGATCCATGTCGGGCTCAATCCGCGTGAGCACTTCGACGCCGCCAAGCTCGAAGAGTTGATGCAGAGTATCAGGGAACACGGGCTCTTGCAGCCGATCACCGTCCGAGAACACGAGGGAGGCTATCAGGTGATTGCGGGAGAGCGACGACTGCGCGCAACTCAGCTCGCGGGACAAACCAGCATCCGCGCCATCGTGCACAACGTGGATGACGCGACGGCACGTGAGTTGGCGCTCATCGAGAACGTCAACCGCGCCGACATGCTGCCCGGCGAGACTGCCCGCGCCTACCGCGGCCTCGTGGATGGCGGCATGAGCGTCAAGGCGCTCGCCGACAAGATGGGCAAGAGCGAGGCCAATATTCGCCAGCACCTGGCGCTGACCACCCTGCGTCCCCACACCGTCAAAGCGATCGACGAGGGGCGTCTGCACTTCGGCGTGGTGCCCACGCTCGCGAAGCTCTCGACTAAGGGCCGGGACGAGGCGGCCCAGCGCATCCTCAGCCAGGGCCTCAACCTGAGCCGGTCGAAGGCGGTTATCCAGAGCATCCTGAACCGCGAGAATCAACCCAGCATGTTCACCGCGAGCGCGGTCGCGACGCCTACGCGCGTCCAACTTGACGCACGCACCCGGTATGACCAGGCGATGGCGCGACTCACCGAGATCCTCTCGACGCTGGACGACGAGACCGTGGCCCATGTCGGGCACATCGTCGATTCCCCCGCGCGCGAGGCCCAGCGGCTACGCCTCATCAACCAACAAATCGCGCGGATGCAGCGCACCCTCGATACAGCCAGCGCCGCGCGCGCTGCCGCCTAGTTCCTAAGGAGTCCCCCCGATGCCCGATGAGAACGACCCCAACGCGCCCGTGCGCGTCGTCCTGAGTGGCGGCTCCCACGACGGGCTGCCCCCTGGCCTGCTACTCGGCAGTGGCACCTACGAGGCCCTGCGGTACCCCGACGGGCACCTGGAGCTCGTGGGCTTCGACGTCCCCGACCTCGAGGCGCTGCACGCGCAGGCGCGCCAAGACTGGGGAGACCAGCAGGCCCAGGCCGAAATGCCCGGCATGCCCTCTGAGAGCGCCCCAGCGCCCCAGGAAGCGCCCCCTACCGCCGAGCCGCCCACCGACACACCTGCCGAGCCAGAACCCGCTTCTGGGCCTGTAGAGGCCCCACAGGACGCGGCACCGGCCGAGGTCGCCGAGAGTGAGCCACCCGCCGAAGACCCGCTCGTCGAGTAGTCCTGCTCCTGAGAGAAGGAGGTGCCCTGGTGGGTAGCCAGCGCAACACAGTCACCAGGAGCGCAGGACGCCGATCGGCTACTGCCACGACGGCCTACACGCTCACGCCTGAGCAGGCAGACAGGGCACAACAGTCCTATGACTTTGCGCGCCACTTCACTGACCAGAGCCTCTACAACTACGGTGACTACAAGACAGATGCCGCACGCAAAGCCGCCGCACGGGCTGGCTATCAGCCCATCACGCACGATGACATCAACCAACTCGTACAGTCGCATGCACTGGATCACAAGGGCAAGTTGTCAGCAGAGGTCGCAGCCACCATTGCGAATACGACGGCCGACATGAGTGGGCGGCAGTCACGTCTGGCAGATGTCCTCGCCAAACCCTATCCTGGTCTCTCAGCCCACGAGGCGGCTCGTGCGACCTATCAGGAAGTGCAGCGGTACAACCGCGAGGGCTCACGCTACCAATTCCCAGCGATGGCGTCACCTGCCAGAACACGCGAGGCGGCCATTGTCAAAGACTGGCAGCGCTACGAGCGTGGCGACCTGACGCCACCCAAGGAAACCCCAACCAAAGCGAAAGAAACCCCCGAACAGACCAACAATCGCCTCTTCCTTGACGAGCGGCGCGTCGGTGCGTGGTTGAGTCAAGGCCCAGGCGCGAAGATGGGGGTCAACGAGCCGACTGTGCGCGCGACACGCAGCCAACTCTACGACATCAGTGCGCGCCGCCACGAGGTCATCACAGGCATCAACCAGGCACGCAGGGCGCAGTTAGCCGCTGAGCGCACGAAGACCGAGGCGAAAGCGGCCCGTGCTGAGGTTGCCAGAGTCAAGCGCGAGACTGTAACCGCTCAGAAGGCGGCCAAATCTGCCACCATCAAATACAAGGGCAACGACGCTTTTGAGGCGATCAATGCGGGTCGTTCGATAGCCGTCCGCACTGCGCAGGGTGGCAACCTCATCATCCTCAAGCCCGTAGGGAGGGCCGACGATCAGGGCCGCGTGAGCGTGCAACAATTCTTTGGTGGCGCCAAGAAGCCCGAGGGTGAACCTCACACCCTCACCGCTGAGCGCATCGCGGAGATCGTCCAGGCAAATGGGGCCAAGACCACCGTCCTCCCCGAGGGCTGGAAGCCACCCACCTACACCGCGAAATCGCCCTACGCACAACTGGTCAAGCGCTACACCCAAGCCGCCACCGCCGTCCCCCGCTCGCAACTCCGCGGCGGGCAGATAAAGAATGTCTCAGAGCGCTACGGCACCCGTATCCGCGCCACCGCAGAGGCCCGTATGGCGCGTCTCGAAGCAGCCATCCTCGCGGGCCCACAACGCGCCACCAAGAAACGATCCGCCGCCTAATCTCTCTCCTGATTCACGCGCCTGCTCCTTGGGCTAGCTAGCCCAGCACGGCGCGCATTCGTCGTGTGTCTTCGCCAAGACAAGGAGCATCACCTTGGGAGCTGCAGCAAAAGGTTTAACCGGGGTCGGCACCGAGTTCACGAATAGCGGCATGCAGAGCCGCCTCACGCCGACCGCCATCACCGCCCTCCCCGCCAGCCTGTCCACCGCCATCCCTGGCACCTCGACCAACGGCGAACGCCTGGCCATCGGGTTCTACAACCACACCGCCGCGGGCACCGTCTCCGTAGCGGGCACGGCTCCACTGAGCCTCGCCGCCATCACCGAGCTCACCAGCTCAATCCCCACGATGGAACTCCCTGGCGAGGTCGCCTGGTACGCCACGACCAACATCTTCGGCGCCGTCAACGCCTCGGGCGTGACCATCGGCTCAGGACTCACTGGCGGCACCGTCGTCATCTACGGCATCCAGGCCGCGAACCGCTTGGTCGTGGGCGAGTGGAAGCTGGCCGATAAGGTCAAAGAGCACAGCCCGACCGAGCAGCGCGGCGTGTACGACGCGGACTTCCACCTGCTGGCGCTGGCCCAGGACCCAGAGTGGGAGCTGACGCAAGACTTCTATGCCGACGACGGCCTCTGGCTATTCCAGGGCGCCTATGCCTCAGCGGCTACCTCCGCCACGATCCCCGCCGCGCCGCCAACGATCCTGACAGCCGCGACGTCTGTGACCACCGCTGGCAACGCCAGCGCCACGGCGCAGCCCACCGCCCCCGGCATGATCATCGGCATTACGCTCACCGGCTCCCCAACGACGGCCCAGACCGTCAGCGTCACGGGCGTCAACCTGTTCGGCGAGACGGTTATCGAGGTGGTCGTCCCCAGCACGAAGACTGCGGGCACCTGGTACTCGAGCAACGTCTTCACGAGTATTGCCGCGAACGGCATCGTCTGGGGCGCGTTCGGCGCGGGCACCATCGGCGCGCTCGGCTACTTCGGCTGGAAGCTCTCTGGCAACCCCTCCGACATCCTGTCGAGCTTCGCGTTGGAGCAGTACGACTCGACCGCCAGCTACATCGCCCCGTTTGCGCTGGTCGATGAGTGGTCGATGGAGGGTGGCTCCGAAAAGGAATGGAAGGTCCAAGCCAAAGGACCCTGCCAGCAAGTCATTCCGGTGGGCAACCCGGCCACGACCACGAACCAAATCACGCAATTCGGGCAGATCATCGACAAGCCCTACACCGGTTGGCGCGCCTTCGTGACCATCGACGCGCTCTCAGGCACGATCGGCACGACGCAGAACCTCGACGCGATGGACTGGAAACTTGTTACCAAAATCAACTGGAAGTCGAAGCACACCTCGTGGGGCAACCCGCCCACGCGCACCTGGAACCGCGCCTACCGCCAGCGCCGCAAGATCGAGGTCGAGTTCACACTCGATATGACCCAGGCCACCTTCCAGGCCGAGTACGACGCCTGGAAGAAGCGCAGGAAGCGCCTGGTGCAACTCACGCTCCGCGGCGTACAGCTCGGCATCGACGGCGGTACCACCTACTACCACGGCGGCGTCTTCAACCTGCCGGTCCGCTGGGTCGAGGTCGCCGAGCGCGACTTCCAGAGCGGCAAGGATAGCGTCGAGGTCAAGCTCAAGGGCATCTGCGAGTTCGAGAACTCCCTCGGCTACTCGCACAACTACACGTGGTTCTCTCGGCTCCCCGTCTGGTAGACCCCCAGCGCCCACGCTCCTACGGCTGACTTCTCGCGTGCTCTGGAGGCGCTACACCCATGGGTAGTCAACGCAAGCGCACCAGCCGTGGGGCGCGGGCAGCGAGCGGTGCGCAGTGGTCCTCTGAGGCCCAGAGGACCAAGGCCCTGCTCACGCTCGCCAACGACCGGCAGTCATACATCGCCAATGGGCAGATCCGTGAAAAGACGCACCGTGCTAGTAGTGCTTGGGAGGATCGCGGACCCATCGTGCCGTGGAACCAGGCGGCACGCACCGAGTTCGGCTCAGCGGAGCGCGCCGTCGCTTTCGCCAAAAAGTGGCTCGCCAGTCCTGCGGGACGTCAGGCCGACGCGCTCGAGCACTTGGACCGCTTCGTCACACGGAGCGCCATCAGCCAGGAGGTCCGCCGTCGCATCGCCAGTGGCAACCTGGAGCCCCCCACCCTCGAGGCACGCGCGGCCAAGGAGACCCCTGCCCAGACGGCCGCGCGGACTACCCGCGATAAGGCGCGCTACGACGCCTGGCATATGAGCGCAGGCAGGAGTTATCCCGAGCCCGCCGTGACCGCAGGCTCGCGCTACGGACGACACGCCGCAGGGGAGTCGCCTGGCTACCACCGCAGTTCGCGCTTGAGTGACCGGGAAACCGCCGCACGCAATCGCTACTGGCGAAGTGCTGACGCCGCCTTCAGGAAATCCACCACCCCCAAAATCGAGCGCGGCATTACGACCACCCTTAAAGCCGCTGCCCGCACCGGGGAGGTGGTGGACCTCAAGGCCCTGCGTGACACCCTCATGGCCAAGTACGTCAAGCCCAGCACCGCCCAGGGCATCGGACGCGCTGAACTGTACCGCCAGGAGGGCATGCGACCGAGTGATCAACTGAGCCTCGCGCACTGGCGCGCCGTCTACGACGCTGTGGCCAAAGGCATCTTCGCGGCGGCCAAAAACCACGACGTGACCATTTGGCGCGACGTGCCTCACGCCGAGCGAGGTGGGTATCGCGGGCACCTTGTGGAAGCCACGAACACCGACCGACGCGCCTCTGCATCCGCCGCCCTGGCGCGTGCGGCCCGCAACAATGGCAGCTTCCACTACAGCGCAGGTCTGCGGCTTGAAGGGCCATCCGACAACCCATCGTTCGTGCGGATGGTCGCCCATGACGGCCAGGACATCGGGCGTACCGGAGAGCGACACATCTTGGTGACCGCTGACGGCATCGACCTAGGCCGCATCCAGATCGGCAAGGCGTGGACCGCCGCCGATCGCGCGAACGCCCCGGCACAGATTCACGCCGAACGCGCTGCCGCCAACCCCGTCTACCGCGCCCTGACCGACCTGCAGCCCATCACCGTGCGCCGCTCGGAGTCACGCACCGTCAACGACCAGTATGGCATCGGGCACCAACAGTGGCGCAACGTCAACGTCAAGATGACGCCCACCCACTGGGACGGCGCGACGCTCTCTGTTCAGGAGAAGATCACCGGCCAGCCCGTGAAGACGGCGACCTACACCGCCGAGCAACTCGACACGCTGGGCAATGGCAACCACTGGAGCATCGTGTCCCCAGCTCCCCGCACAGGGACTGGCGACGCGCTACGCCTGATTCGTAGCGCCTAGTGTGCGTCGCTGGAGGTCTCCATGGGAAGTCAGCGCCACCGCACGACGCAGCGCGGGCATCAAGGAGATGTGCGCGCACTTCAAGCCAGAGAGCGCGAGCACGCGCGCGCAGAAGCCGCTACCGTCCGGCAAGGGCACATCGCCAAAGGCGACAAGGTGGAGCCCGGTCAAGCGCTCATGCGCGAACATGGTGCCGTCACAGGCACCGTGCGCAGCGTGCATAAAGACGGCACCTATACCGTGGAGTTACTCCAGCGCGCGGGGACGACCACGATCCGCACACGCGACGTGACCCTGCTCCAAAAGGCTGAGGCCACTCCACGCGCAGCGACCTCCACGACGACGCCCAAGGTCACCGCCGAGGTGACACTGACGCACACCCTGCACGCCGGGACGCGCAGCGCCCAACGCTGGCATGAGGTGGCGGTGACGCATCCTGATGGCACACAGACCCACGTGAGCGTTAACGCGACCGTGTTCCCGACCAAGACGGGAGCCAAAGCCGAGGCGATCCGCCGCGCCACCGGGCAGCCACACGATACCAGCACGATCATCAGCCAGGCGCGCCCCACCTACGCCTCCGAGTACACCCGCCTGACTGGCAGTACCAACCAGCCCATCGAGGGCACGACCAATCACACGACGCTGGCACGCTTCGCTCGTGAAGCTGGCCGCGCAGATCTCGCCGCGCTCCACGAGCAGTTAGCGACCACCTACCACGAGGACCAGGCATATCGCGCGGCGCTGGCACTCCAACGGGGCAGGAGCGCGGCAACCATCACCACACGCGGCCAGGCACAGGCAGGACTACGGAAGACCACCGCGCGCCTCAAGGACCTGCAGGCGCAACTCACGACCGCACGGGCAGGGGCCGCGCCGACGCCTCCCAAGGCCGCGAGCACCGCTGATGCGCGCCAGTACGGGCTCCCTGGCACTGGTCAGCGCGCCCTGAGCGCCAACGAGCTCGCCCTGGCGCAGGGTGCCACGCGCGCCTATGAGTCCATACTCACCCGCTATCAGACGGGCCTGGCGGCATGGGCCCCACGACACGCCACGACGGAAGCCCAGCGTGCTACCGTCACCGCCGTGCAGCAAGAGATGGCCCGCGCCCTCGACGTGGTGAACGCGCACGCACGCGCCCTGGAAGCCCGACCAGGAGCCACATCCATCGCCCGTGATGACCAGGCCACTCGCAACCGCCTCATCAGCGAGACGCCGCGCACGCTGGCGACGATGCGCTCGACGTACGCGCGTGCCGCACTCTTCAATGCGTGGCAGCAGCGCCTGGCCACCGCACTCGGTGGCACCCCTGAGCGCTGGCACATGGGGACGCCATGGAGCGTCACCATGGATGAACTCCAGCGCGAGATGAAAGCCGCCCGCAGCGCGACCCGTCCCAAGAAGTCCGCCTAGCACGTCGCTAGGTGCCAGAGAAGGAGCATCCCATGCCCAGGCAACTCACGGCCGCCAACCGCCCCATCATGGACGTGCATGCCAGTTGGTGGAGCGACGCCCGAGACCCCAGCGGCCGCTACCTCGAACGCGCCGTGCTCTACACGCGCCTGACGTACCCTGAAAGCATGGCCGTCGAGGACGCGCGATCCGCTGCGCTGGCAAAAACTGGCATCAACCCCCTGGACCTCGTGCAGGCCGCGCCGCTGTTCGCCAAGTTTCAGGGCGTCACGAACGCCTCGCAGATGAGCGAGGAAGATACCGCCGCGCTCCTCGCCTTGCCGGAGGCGCAGGACCTCTTCTCAAAGCCCGGCATCCTAAGCCTCATGAACGGCTCAGGCGGGAACCTGGCGGTGCTCCTGATTCGCCTGCATGAGTTGACCGACGACGACGGTACACCGCTGCCCCTGCGCGACAGCAATGGGGTGCTCCTGCCCGACGCCGAGGCCATCCTCAACACGCTCGGTCGCGCCGACATCGACTACCTCCAGAGCGAGGTGGCAAATCTCGGCACCGCGGAGCAGCAGCAGGTCGCGCCCGTGTTGCCCGTGGATATCGAGATCGCGCGCCGGAATCGGGACGGCGGGCATCCCAACGTGGCGTTGCAGACTGGAGCCGGAGTGGCCCAGGAGGCCTTTCGTGGCGACGGTGAGACTCCTGTATCGTGACCGCGACTACGCCCCGCGGGTGGCCAAAGCCGGCGATCCACGGGGCGTCCTGGCAGCCGTCAACGAGTACGAGGTCATGCAGGTCTACGGCGGCTACTACGCGCTCACCGGCCAGCACCCCCCAGCCTGGCACGTCGCGCGCACCCAGCTCATCATGCGCGGCATCGCCCAGGCACAGGCCGAGGAGATGAAGCCGGACGAGCCAAGCGGGACGGGTGGCGGCACGACCAAGCGCACCATCTCGCATACCTACAGCGGTCGCCTCCCAGGCGAAAGCTGAGCCCCACATCGCCACGCACTAGTGCGCGGGCCGGCACCGTCACCCGGCGAGAGCGCATGCCACACGGAAGCCAGCCCCCGTGGAGCAAATCTTCCTCCTCTCGGTCCTGATCAACGCCCGCGACCAAGCGTCGATGATCCTGGCGCGCTTCGGCCTCAACGCCACCAGTGTGTTCGGCGTCGCGCGGTTCGGGGCGCTGGCCGTGGGAGCGGCCATTCTCGCCATTGGCGACGCCAGCATCAAAGCCGCCACCGAGTTCGACTACAACATGCAGAAGATTGCGGCGTTGACGGATACCTCGCAGTCGCAGATGGAGAGCTATAAGGCTTCGCTGCTGGCGATGGCGCCCGCGCTCGACCAGACGCCCACCGACCTCGCCAAGGGTCTGTATTTCGTGATCTCGGCCGGCTACAAGGGCGCCGACGCGCTCAACATCTTGAAGCTCTCGGCCAATGCCGCCGCCTCGACCATGACGCCGATGAAGGACGTGGCCGACCTCCTGACCACTGCCATGAATGCCTACCGCGGCTCCAACGTCAGCGCCGGACACGCCATGGACGACATCATCCAGACCGTGGTCCAGGGCAAAGTCGAGATGAAGAATCTCGCCACCAGCATGGGCTTCGTCTTGGTCACGGCCAAGAACGCGGGCCTCTCCATCGACGAGGCCAGCGCGGCCGTCTCCACCCTCTCCCAGGTCGCCGGAGCGCACGGCAGCCGGCGCGTCATGATGGACCTCGACAATGCCCTCCGCTCGGTCGGCATCAACATGGAGAAGGTCTCGGCCAAGGCCAAGGCCATGAAGAACCTCAAGGAGCCCTGGGACGCCGCCAAGTTCGCGGCCGCCGATTTCATCGGCAAACTGCAATACATGGCGCAGGAGACCGGTGGCATCGGCTACCTCGACATGGCGCAAGCCAAGGCATACGCGGCGACAGGCAGCTTCAAGAACCTCGCCCAGGCGACTGCGCACGCCAACGCGAACTTCATGTCGCTGGTCGGGGGGGCCGCCGCCTTCCTGCCCACCGCGATGCTCCTGTCGGACAAAGGCGCGGAGTACAGCACCATCCTGGCCAGCATGGGCGGCAATGGCGACAAGACGACCCAGGCCTTCAACAAAATGCGCGAGAGCACGCAGCAGCAGCGGCGCATGTTCGAGATCATGGTCAAAACCATCGAGACGCGCATCGGCGAGAATCTCCTCCCGGCCATGAATCGCCTGCTCAGCGGCCTCTACAAGATTGGGGAGCAGGTCTACAAGTTCGTCTCGTCCGCCTCCGGGTGGGAAGCCATCAAGAGCGCGCTGTTGGGCATCGGCACTATTCTCGGCGTGCTCTTGGTTCCGGTGCTCGCGGCGTTCGTCGCCTGGATCGGACCCTTCCTGATCGCCTTCGCGGCCGTCGTCGCGATTGGGATCAAACTCGGTCCGGTGATCCAGGCGCTTGTGGTGCACTTCGGGGGCTGGCACGCCATCCTCGGCAGGGTACACCTGCTCATTGTCCAGGTGCACGGGGTCCTCATGGGCCTGGGCAATGCCATCGCGTTCGTGCGCCAGCACATGATCATCGTGCACGCGGCCCTGTCGCTCGTCGCGGCGATCCTCATCTATATGGCTGGCGTGGCGATTGTGAACCTGGTCACGGCGCTACCTGCCCTGCTCATCATGTTCGCTCTGTGGGCACAGGGCGCCCTGGCCGCTGCGGTCGCCACCATCGCCGCCGCCGCACCTGTCGTGCTTATCGTGGCGGCCATCGCCCTCCTGATCCTGGGCATCTACGAGCTGGTGACGCACTGGAAGCAGGTGACCTCCTTCCTGGGCGGTGTCTGGCACGCGGTCGCCACGAAGGCGGCCGACGCATGGCACAGCATCACCAAGGGCGTCCAGGGGGCAGCGGGAGCCGTCGGGGGCTTCTTTGCTGGGGTTGGGTCCTCGATGGCGGCGCGCTGGAGCACTATCACGACGGTGCTGGCCAATGCCTGGCACAGCATCACATCGGGTGTGACCAGCGCCTGGAATGGCATCACGTCGGCGCTGACCAGTGCCTGGAACGGCATTGTCGGTGGGGTGCAGAAGGCCGTCGGAGCCATCGCGGGCGCCTTCGTTTGGCTCTACAACCACAACTACTGGGTCCAGGCGCTGGTGATCCTCATCCGCATGAAGATCGACAAGCTCGCGAAAGACCTCCACGACGCCTGGAACGGCATCGTCAAGATAGCGACCGCGGCGTGGACGGCGCTGCACATTATGGCGACCGTCGCCTGGAGCATCCTCACCAAGTTCATCAGTGATCGTGTCAACGACCTCAAGACGACGCTCGCGGCGATCTGGGAAGCCATATCCATCATCGCGACCGTCGCCTGGAGCGTCCTTACCAAGTTCATCAGTGATCGCGTGAACGACCTCAAGATCACGCTCGCGGCGATCTGGACGGCGATCCAGGCTTCAGCGGCTTTCTGGTGGGGGTTCATCCACGCCACCATCATCGAGCCCGTCGAGCAGGCCATCACGGGCATCAAGAACGCCTGGAACGCGGTCGTCGCGTGGCTCGGAAATCTGTTCGGGAGCATCAGCACCGCCATTCATAACGGCGTGGTCAAGCCCATTGGCGATGCGCTCGGCAACCTCGGTGACACCATTGGGCAGTGGGCCGCGACCTGGGGCCAGAAGCTGATCGACAACCTCATCCAGGGCATCAAGGACAATCTCGGCAAGCTCAAGAAATCGGTCGGCGATGTCGCGGGGCATATCAAGGATGCCCTCGGCTTCCACAGCCCCACGAAAGTGGGGCCCGGGGCCGACGCTGATCAGTGGGCCCCCAACTTTATCCGCATGTACTCTCGGGGCCTCATCACCGGCGTGCCGCAGATCACCCAGGCGGCGGGCCTGCTGGCCGCAGGCCTTGCAGGCGCTCTGGGTGGCACTGGTGGCTCGTCGCTGGCCGGCGTCGCCTCAGGAGCCATCACGACCAGCATCGGCAGCGTCAACATGCACTTCCCCGGCGTCTCCAGTGGTGCCGAGATCGAGTCGGCGTTCAACGCGCTCGCCAACCAGCGTGAGCGCGACAACTACCGCCGCTCGAAGCGCCCCGGCTGGGGCGGCGGCCTCACGGCGAAGAAGCCGGGCTGGTAATCCTCCGAGCGTCCGGTTGTCCCGTCTGTCGGCGGGATGGGGGCGCGTGTCTGGTATCTCCGCATGGGTGCACCCTCCACGGTCCAACTCGGGCAGACCAACACCATCACCGACGTGTTCGGCGCGCATCCCGGCAGCCCAACCGGCGCGGTGATCGACCTCAACGACGGCATTACCTTCAGCTTGGTTGAGCCATCCGGTTCTGAGGGCTTGGGGGGCGCGTTCGACTGGGGGAAGCCGGCACCGCAGGTCTACGAGTCCGGGAACGCGCGAACGATCGGCAAGGCGGTCCAAAGAAGGAATTACGGGGAGAACCGCAAGCTCCTGCTGCACATCTTCTGGGGCATTGGATCGAGCTGGGCGACCTGGAACACCGCCATCCACAACCTCGTCAAGACGCTGGAGGCCATCGGACCATCCACCATCCTTGGCAAGTCGCCCGGTGCGCTCAAGTTCCAACCGTCGGGCAGTAGCACACCCGTCTACTTCGACATTCTCGAAGCGCACCTTGACTGGAAGTTCAAGGAACTGCTCAATCAGGGTCTCTTGGATACCGATATCCAGATCGAGCTGGTCTGCAAGCCCTTCATCCGTGGCGCCAGGACCTACCTCAGCAACGGGGTCGCCAACCCCGGCTTCGAGAGTCCAATGGGCGGAGGGATTGCAACAGCTCCCCCAGTGGTATTCAACGACACCTTCGCCAACGTCAACGCCTACACGACGCAGGTGGGCTCGAATCCCACGGTGCTCTCCAACGTGATGACCGTTCCCAATGGCACCCGCATCGCGTTTGGGTCGCCCGCCTGGGGGCCGATCTTTTCCTGGTGGGTACGCTTTCAGTACGCCACGAGCCTGGTGTCAAACTTCTACCTGCACTACGTCGATGCCAGCAACTGGCTGCGCTGCGACGTCTCGAATGGAACCCTGTCGCTCCAGCAGAATGTTACGGCGCTTCACACGCTGGCCACGAATACCCCCACGCTCACGAATGGCACCTTCTACTGGATACAGATGACCCAGTTCCCAGCGGTTCCTGGGCAACAGACCTTCTTGACGGCGACGCTCTACAACGACAGTGCGGGAGCGATTGGTTCCGCCCTCACGAACGGGGGCGTGGGACCCGTCGCGACGTTCGATAATAGCACGGCGCTTCTAGGGCGTCCACAGATTGACTGCAGTGGCGCGACGCTCGCGATGGGTGGTGCCTTCTCAAACGTGCACACGGTCAGCCTCTTTGGTCCCGGCTCGTGGTATGGCCCCGGCGCGTTCAACGGCTCAACAGGTACGCCCAGTGGGGCGTGGGAGCAAAACACCGCCAATACGTACCCCGGCGGACCGGTGACGAGTTCTGGCGCGGCACGCATTGACGTGGCCCCCGCAGGAACACTCGACACCTGGTGGTTGAGTTACCCTGGCGGGCCCCCCGGAGGCACTCCTGCGATCCCCGTGATCGGAGGCGACGTGGTCCGGGCCACCGTGTTCGTCAAAACGACCGGTTTCTCCGGCACGGCGCACGTGCAGCTCGGTATGAACGAGTTCAACAGCGCCGGCGCATCCGGGACTTCTAGCTCGACGGATGTCCTAGCGAATACCCTCACGAGCTGGACGCGGTTGAGTTTGACCGTGACAACACAGGGGTCTACGGAGTTCGTGGCGCTCCAGTTGCGGGTCTATGACGCCACCGCTGGCGCGAGTGCCAACGCGACGGTCTGGTTCGACAATGCGCAGTGCTGGGACCAGACGCGCATGGGCGGCCAGACCACCATGCCCTATCATGGTGAGCGGGGTCCAGGGAAATGTGCCGGCACCCTGTGCACTCCAACTCGGGTTCTATGCGACGACCCTCCTCAGTGGAGTTGGACAATTCCTGACCGTCTGGGTAGGGCGCCGTGCGAACAGCATTGCTGGTTGGCAGGGGATCGACTGGTTACCCAGCTTCTACAACCAGGTATTGGATGGCACCTGTTACGGGGGCTTCTTCCAATACACGGCTGCGCCCGCGACGACCTGGACGAACCAACGCACCCCGGAGCAGACGAGTGTTCTGACTGGTGTCTACCACCTGATGACGCGCTTCTGGTCGGCGCAATCTGGCGGCAATCTCGCGAAAGTCAGCGTCCAGGCCAGGATACAGGAATCCTATAGTGGGGCGCCATGGCTCGCTGTCGGGACGACCACCGCGGGTCTGCTGACGGTGAGCAGCCAGTTTACGGTGGTGGATGCG
>WNFM01315466.1_pt3 | contig 17423 bp, 18 predicted proteins | sample 5400271 | NCBI WGS metagenome assembly WNFM01 (sample SAMN13153352, study PRJNA577476) | soil metagenome | isolation source: 60 cm saprolite on Douglas fir-dominated hillslope | place: USA:California | collected 2013-09-17 | reverse complement strand
ATCTCGCCCACCTTGAGCTCTTCGCCGCGCGCCGGCTCGAGGAAGACCCGCCAGCCCATCTGCAGCGTCGGATGCATGCTGGTTCCCTGCACGGCGATGACGGCAGAGCCGCTCCGGCTCAGCGCTTCGGCGAGAAGGTCGGCCGTGATCGGCTCGTCGCTCAGATTCAGCCTCACGGCCGTCTCCTGAAGCGGTGCATCAGGATCGCCTTCCGAAGTGACGGTGGGCGATCGCCAGCAGCGCCCGGCTCAGTTTCCCCTCGTGGTGCCGGGCCTTGAGCATCGCCGGATCGTCGCCGGCCAGGTCGCGTGTGATGCAACGCACGCCCGAGGCTTCGATCGCCTGCGACGAGAGACGGACCGGCGACGCGCCCTCGCGGGCATACCGCTTCCAGAGCGACCGCCGGACCGGACGCGACGATGCGAGGTAGTAGTCGATCAGGCCGGGGCCGGCTGCCCGGGTGAGCGCCGCGAGATGATCGGTCGCCGAAAAGCCCGATGTCTCGCCCGGCTGGGTCATCAGATTGCCGACCAGGATACGGGCGGCGCCCGAGCGGGCGATGGCGCGCGAGACACCGCGGACCAGCAGATGAGGCATGACGCTCGTGAACAGGCTCCCGGGCCCCAGGACGATCAGATCGGCCTCGCGGATCGCCTTCAGGACCCCCGGAGCGGGGTCGGGCCAGGCGGGGTCGGTCGCGACCTCGACGATCGGCGATTTGCTCATCGAGATCAGCGATTCGCCGCGCACCGATCGGCCGTCGGCGAGACGGGCACGCAGGATGACGTTGTCGAGAGTCGCCGGCAGGATCCGGCCGCGGATCGCCAGCACCTGTCCCGAGGTCTCGATCGCCTTCAGGTACGAGCGGCAGGTCTTCGCGAGGGCGGTCAGGATCAGATTGCCCAGCGCATGCCCGCCGAGTCCGTTCCGGCCGCCGTAGCGATACTGGAACAGCTGCGACATCAGCGGCTCGTTGTCCGACAGCGCGACGAGGCAGTTCCGGATGTCGCCCATCGGTAGAACGTTGTAGGCGCGCCGCAGACGACCGCTGCTGCCGCCGTCGTCGGTGACGCTCACGATGGCGGTCAGCGAGTCGCCCGGGGCGAGCGCGCGCTTCAGACCGCGCAATACGACTGGCAGCCCGGTGCCGCCGCCGAGCGCGACCACCTTCAAGACCATGCGGGACCTGGGACGAGACAGGCTCGGGCTCCTCAGAGCACTCGGAAGGTGACATCGCGCGATGACCGCCGTCCGCTCAGGTTGTCCTTGACCATGACCTGCAAGCGGTAGGTGGCGGCCGGCCAGTCCTTGAGAGGGAAGGAGTACCCCTGCACCTGGTTCTGCTGCCTTGTGAGCCTGATCGGCTTTCCGAGCGTCTCGAAGACCGGCTGCCCGGTGTCGTCAAGCGAGCGGGCGACGAAGAACTGGTACTCGACCTCCAGGTCGGGGCGGCCGTCGATCGGGTCGCTGGCGGCGCTGTAGATCTGGTAATAGAACGCCAGCGTCTCGCCGTTGTGGAAGAGATCGTCGGGCCGCGGCAGGACGCGCAGGTTCCCCAGGATGAACGGCGTCGTGTACCCGGCGTCGCTTCCGTCCGTGACCCGCTCGAGCCGGCTCGCGAGCGTCACGCTGCTGAGCGACAGCGTGGCGCTTTTCAGATTGGGGACCGCGATCGCCTCCTTGAACGAATAGACCTGCGCGGCGCTTCGATCGACGACACCGTAGTAGGCGGTGTAGTTCCCCGGCTTCACGGTGGTGATTCCCTGATAAAGAAGGTAGGCGTCTTCCCCCGAGGACGCGTCGTCGCGCGCGGCCCGCAGGCCGTCCGAGCCGGCCAGATCGTAGGTCGGCAGGTGCGGATCGTCTCCGACCAGCCGCGCCAAAACTTCGAAGCGTTCGCCGTTCGCCGCGGGGCCCGGCGCGCGCTGCGGCTCCCCGCCCGATCCGCTTGTTGCTGCTGCGCCGTCCGTCGAGACAGAGGTCGGTGGGGCGCCGGGGGCGGGCTCCGAGCCCGACGGCAGACCGCTTTGGACCAGGCTCTGCCTCACGCCGACGGTCAGGGCCACGAAGGTGTTCCCGTCGACCGAACGGAAGAAGTCGCGGTGGGTGCGGAACGGCACCGAATCGACGAAGGAGCGCGAGCTGACGATCGAGTCGAGCATGACGCGCGGCTCCGGCAGGCTCTTCATCTGCATCGCCTGCACCTGGAAGACGAGCCCGAGGGATGATTCGAAGCCGCCGGCGATAGAGCCGTCGTTCGAGAGATGGAACTCGCCGGTCGCATCCTTCACGAAGCGGATCGCCGAGTGCATCCCGGGCCCGCCGACCGAAGGGGGGTCGCGATAGGTCCAGGAGAAGCCTTCGCGCCCGAAGATCGGGTCGCCGATCGGCTCCTGCTCGTCCGGGGGGCCGAGCAGGACGTAAATCTTGCCGCGGTCGGTCTTCCAGCCGGCCTTCGGCGATTCGACGAAGAACCGATTCGCCTCGGCGACCCGGCGGTAGAAAAGATCGCGATACTCGTTCTGGGGCGTACCAAGCTGCGGGTCGCGGCTGGACCAGAACTTCAGGATAAATGCGCGGCGCTCGTCATCGTTCGCGAGAGCGCGGAAGGCATCGTCGTCATCCTTGCCGAGCAGGTACCGGACCGGCCCCTCGCGCCACCCCTCGACCGGCTTGTCGTAGTCGTCCGCGTTCGGCGCGGCCCGGCGGGCGGCGGCCATCGCAAAGAGCGCGGCGACCAGCACGGCAGCCGGGCCCGCCCATCGACCCCCGCCGACCGATCTGCGCGCGCGCCCGTCCATCAAGGACTCCCCTGGAATGCGTGGGAGCAATTCTAAATCCCCGGCAGTCGGTAGCACAAGCACCTGCATTGGAGCCTCGGTCGGGGCGGGGACGGCGGGGAGGCCGCGTCTCGTGGGGCTCGGCGTCGCCGCGCGCGGGTACGGCTGGGTGGCTGGGAGATCGGGGTCGGCATCACGGAGCCTACGCGCGCGGCGCGCCTGCAGCTCACTGGCCGGTTCGCGCGCAACGACGCGCGCTCTCTTCGGCTCGCTCCGCTACGCCCCGCGAGCCGCGGCCTCCCCGCCGCCCCCACTCCGGCCTGTCGCCGCGTCAGGTCTCGTCCCACGATCGCGTTTGTTGAGATTCGCATCCACGTCAGAAGCGTACGACGGAGCAGGCATCTACCGAGGGGCGACGAGCAGGGCGGGGGGCCGGCGGGTCATGAGCGACCGAGCGACCAGGGCCCCGCCGCGCGCTTCTCAGCGTGGCGGGTAGGAGCGAGGCGCGGTGAGGGGAGGCTCGCGCAGCGGGCCGGACCCGCGCCCGCCGCCCCCGGCCCCGCTCCGCGCCCCGGCGGCGGAGCCTCCTAGGTCGGACACGTTCTTGACAGTGGATCGAAGCCGGTGTTATACAGAAATCACACTCGGTACCAAGCGATGGCGTCGAATCGAGAGCGGGAAATCCACAGAATTTTCGATGAGCCGGCACTGCAGGCGGAGACGTCGATCCGGCCGGAGCCGCTCATCTCGGTCGGCGCCGGCGAGAGTTTCATCGTCCGTGTCGGGGCGATCGATCGGCAGTCGGGGGTGGCGGAGATCGTGGTGCGGTGCCGGTCGGTCGAGAATCATGATCTCCGGAGCATCGGACGCTGGACCGCGGACCGCCCGGCATCGAACGGCGCGGCGGCGAATGGTGCCGCGGCGCATGGCGACCACTACTACCCGGTGGCGATCCTGATTCCGGCGCACTCGCCGAGCGTGATCTGGGAGCTGCATCAGATCGCACTGCGGGACGCGCAGGGGAACTGCCGCACCCACCATGCCGGGAGAGATTTCGAGGCGATGCGTTTCCAGGTGGAAGGGCGGGGCGGGACCGACTGCGCGCCGCCGCGGCTGCTCGGAGTGAAGTTCGGGCCGGTCTGATCGGGGCGCGCCCGCGGCGCCGCTCCGTCAGGAGCTCTTGGCGCTTCTTCTTAATCACCACATCCTTGATCGGACGGGAGGCGGCGCGCGGCGGGCCGCCGACGGTCGGCAGGTTGGTGATCGCCTTGACCGTCTCCAGCCCCTCCACGACGCGCGCGAAGACCGTGACCCGGCCGTCCATGTCCGGCTGCGCCGTGGCGGCGAGCATGAAGATCGACCCCGACTCGTCCGAGCCGGTCCGGGCATTCCGCACCTGGGCCAGCATCCCGGGGAGGACCTTGAGGCCGCTCAGCTCCGGGAAAACGGTGTAGCCGGGCGAGCCGTTCTCATCGCCGGTCGGCGAGCCGCCGAAGATCGCCTCGCCCTTGATGATGCGGTGAAAGAGCAGGCCGTTATAAAAATCCTGATTGGCGAGGTCGATGAAGTTCTTCACATGGAACGGAGCCAGATCCTTGTAGAACTCGAGCACCACTTTCCCGAAATCGGTCTCGATGACCGCCTGGTAGTCGCGCGCCGGGTCGTATTTCTTGATGATCCGCGTCACGAGCGTCTGCTCGGGGAGGCCGGCCGCCGACCAGGTGATCCGGTAGCTGCCGAGGGCGTTGATCCTGGGGAAGATCGAATCGAGATTGACGATCTTTCCGAAGTAGGCGTTCGGCTCGAGCGCCTTGGGCTGGGTGTCTCGCGACAGCGGGCCGAGCCTCGTCTTCTCGAGCTTCGCGCCGTTGCTGTCGACCGCCTCGAACCCGGCGTCGATGTCGATGCCGGGGTTCGTCCAGGTCGTCTTCCCCTCGTTCTTGATCAGGATCGAGACCTGGGTCGCGTCGCCGGCGTACGAGAAGCGGCCGGGTGTTTCGATATGAACGTAGAGCTTGTTGGGGGCGTCCTCGCCGAACACCTGCGGCGTGGCGCTCATGGCGGCGGCGAAGGAGATCGCGGCCGCAAAGCGGGCGCGCTGTTTCGTGCAGGCGGAAATCATCGGGGGCACCTCGGAGTCATCACGTTCCGCACCGTCGTCCTGGAACACCAACGCGCGGCGATGGGCCGCGCGGAGTCATTATGCTATCGCAGCCCAAGGGGGGTGTCAAACGCGCTGGTGGCGTGGCTTCCCCGGGAGAGTCCGGGCGCACGGGCGGCGGCGGGACGACGGGCGGGCCCCCTGGCGGGCGCGTGCTCCCGGGCGCGATGCTGACGCGACATTCCATCATAAGCGTTGCCGCGCAAGGGTTATGACGGTATATGGAGATCCGTCCCGCGAACGTTCAAGCGGTATCACCATCGGGGGGAGGATCGAGATGTTCTGTTCCGGCTGTGGCTCGGGTCTGACCCCCAGCCGCACTTTCAATATTCCGGTCGATGTCTGCGACGCCTGCGGCGGCACCTGGCTCGAGGAGGGGCGACTGAAGTGGATCATCGAGGTCGGTCCCAAGTCGATCCCCGCCGATCGGGTCAAGCAAATGACGCAGTTCATCCATTCGGCGCCGGCCAGCTACCGTCTGTCGGATGAGGACAAGCGGCGCATCGTCAAATGCCCCTACTGCATCGGGGTGATGCGTCCGGTGAACTACTCCGCCAACTCCGGCGTGGCGGTCTACAAGTGCATCAACGATCATGGAGTCTGGGTGCCGAAGGATGGTCTCGACCGTCTCGTGCTGTTCATCGACACCTGGGACCGGTACCTGAAGGAAAGCAAGCCGCACTACGCCATGCTCGCCCAGCTGGAACGGAAGCGCTTCCTCCGCAAGCTGTCACTGGGACGCGAGGACGTCAGCCACTAGGAACCTGTTCGTGTCCTGGCAGGGGTTGCGTTCGTGGCGCCGCGGCGTCGGCCGCGAGGCGCCGCGACGACCGCGCTCCCGCGCCGCGGCGTGCGGGCCAGGGCGAAGCCGAAGACCGCCATCGCCCCGGCGCGGCGCAGCTCCCGGGCGCACGCCTCGAGCGTCGCTCCGGTCGTGACCACATCATCGACCAGAAGCACCGTCGCCCCCCGCAGGGCGGGCCCCTCGGCGCGGTAGCTGCCCGAGAGGGAGCGGAGCCGCTCGCCTCGTGACAGGCCGGTCTGGCGGCGGCCCGCCCGCGGTCGGCGGAGCAGATCCGTCATGAGCGGAAGGCCGGTGGCCCTCGCGATCGGAGCCGCCAGGAGGCCTGCCTGGTTGTAGCCGCGGAGGAGCCGCCGCCACCAGTGCAGGGGGACCGGGACCACCAGATCGGGGAACGGGAAGAGCGCCCCGGGACGGGGCCCTGTCCCGAGGCCGAGAAGAGGCCCCATCTGCCGCGCCGCCGACTCGCCGAGGTGCCGTCCGAGCTGGTCGGCCCCCTCGAATTTGAGAGCCTGAATCAGACGTCGGACCGGCCCGTCGTAGTCGGCCGCCCAGGTGACCGCCTCCAGCGCTCTGGAGCTCGCGACGGTGGTGCGGCGGCGCAGACCGGGCGACCAGGGGAGACGGTCCCAGCAGGGCAGGCAGACGCTTCCATTCTGGCGCCAGGGAAGCGGCTCGGCGCAAAGCAGACAGTCTGCGGGAAGAAGCGTCGCGAGCGTTTGCTCGAGCAGGCCTCGGGCCATCCGCAGCCCGGCACCCGCGGCACGCGACCCTGCCCTTGCCGCCTTCGACCCGGCGCGGGCTGTCCTCACGATGAAATCCGACAACCGGCCTACCCCACGAGCAGGGATCGGCCCTCCATCTCTGGCGGCGCGGCGATGCCGAGCAGCTCGAGCATCGTCGGGGCGACGTCGGCGAGCAGGCCGCCTTCCCGCAGCCGGCGCCCCTCGAGCCCCGGGCCCGCGACATGCACCGGCACCGGATTCAGGGTGTGCGCGGTCACCGGTCCGCCGGTCGCCTCATCGATCATGCTCTCGGCGTTGCCATGGTCGGCGGTGACGAGCGCGTGACCTCCGAGGCGGAGCGTCTCGCGCACCACGCTCTCGACCTCGCGATCGATGACGCCGCAGGCGACGACCGTCTCTTCGAACTTGCCCGTATGCCCGACCATGTCGGCGTTGGCGTAGTTCAAGATGACAACCTGGCCGGGGGTCGCGGTCAGGCGGCGCAGCACCTCCGCCGTCACCGCGGGGGCGCTCATCTCGGGCTGCAGATCGTAGGTCGCGACCCGCGGGGATGGGATCAGACAGCGCTCTTCGCCTTCGAAGGCCGGCTCCTCGCCGCCGTTGAAGAAATAGGTGACGTGGGCATATTTCTCGGTCTCGGCGATCCGCAGCTGGCGAATCCCGGCGGCGCTGAGGACCTCGCCGAGGACACCGCGGAGGTGCTGCGGCGGAAAGGCGACCGGCAGAGGCCAGCTTCGGTCGTAGGCCGTGAAGCAGACGTAGCTCGACAGCCGGGGGACCGGCCGCGCCGGGAAACGATCGAAGGCGGGCTCGGTGAAGGCGCGGGTGATCTGGCGCGCCCGGTCGGCCCTGAAGTTGAAAAAGATGATCGCATCGCCGTCGCGCACCGCTCCGTCGCGGCCCGGCAACGGATCGATGACGGCCGGGACGAGGAACTCGTCCGTGACTCCGGCGGCGTAGCTGGCGTTGAGAGTCTCTTCCGCAGTGCGGTAGCGGGGACCTTCGCGGCGCACCAGGGCCCGGTACGCCTTCTCGGTCCGATCCCAGCGGTTGTCCCGGTCCATGGCGTAGTAGCGCCCCGTCAGGGTGGCGATGCGACCCGTCCCGGCCTGCGAGAGGAACGCTTCGAGGCGCCGCAGATAAGCCAGGGCGCTGCGCGGGGCGGTATCGCGGCCGTCGAGGAACGGGTGCACGAACAGGTCGCGGACGCCGCGGCGGCGGGCCAGATCGATCAGCGCCTCGAGGTGGGCGATGTGGCTGTGCACGCCGCCGTCGCTCAGTAGACCGTAGAGGTGAAGCGCGCCGCCCGAGGCGACGACTTTGTCGCAGGCGCCGGTCAGCGCCGCGTTCCCGTTCAGATCGCCCCGCTCGATCGCCCGGTTGATCCGCGCCAAATCCTGCAAGACCGTCCGTCCGGCGCCCAGGCAGAGATGCCCGACTTCCGAGTTGCCGATGAATCCGGGAGGAAGCCCGACCGACTCGCCGGAGGCGGCGAGCAGGCCGGCGGGGTAGGTGCGTCCCAGCCAGCCGAGAAAGCGCGGCGCGCTCCTGAGGATCGCGTTCCCCTCGACCCGATCGCTGTGGCCCCAGCCATCGAGGACGATCAGGACCATCGGCGGCCGGCCGGCCGTGGAGGGCATCGCGGGGTTACCCCTCCTGGCTGTCGGCCGTGTAGACGGGAGCCGTGGAGAGACCGAGCTCCTCGACAGGGCGCTCCTCCTTGAAGTCGACGACGACGCTGTTCCATTCGCCGCAGCGATCGCAGTAATCGACCCACGCGGGGTATTTCCGATCGCAGGTGGCACAGGCGTATTCGATCCGCAGGAGCTCCGACTGCTGCAGAACGGTCTCGAGCTCGCGCAGCGCCTCGCGATAGTTCCCGTGGCGCTCCATGATCCGGGCCAGGTGATAGTGCAGGGCGGGGAAGTAAGTGACCTGTCCCTTCATCTGGGCGAACTGCTGCAGCGCCTCGTCGATCATCTCGAGCCGGTAGTAAAGCTTGCCGAGGAAGAAGCGCGGGATGATGTCCTTCTGGCTCTTCCAGATCGCCGATTTGAGCGCTTCGATCGCCCGTCGCGGCTGCTCCTCGCGCAGGTAGTGATCCTCGATGGTCGACAGCAAGACCGGATGTCCGGTCGCCTGGTACCCGGCCTCCCAGACCTCGACCGCCTCCTCCGGCTGGCCGATGGCGGCGAGCGCCTTCCCGAGCCGCAGATGCGCCGGCACGAAGCCGGGCTCCATCTTGGCCAGGCGCCGCAGGATGCCGATGGCGTCCCGCTCGCGGCCCTGCTCGACCAGCCGGTGCGCCACCATCGTCCGGATGCCGAGGTGGAACTTCTTCTCGGCCTTCTTCGAGCGCCCCATCTCGGCGAGCAGGTCTTCGATCTTCTGCTGGATCTCCCAGGCCTTGTCCCAGGCTCCTTCGTTGATGCAGATGGCGCGATATTTCCGATAGGCGGTGAGTGAGCGCTTCGGGTTCAGCTCGATGATCCGGTTCAGGACCGCCTTGGCGTTCTCGATCGCCCCCGACTCTTCGTAGTCGGAGACCAGCGAGTAGAGCGGCCGGAGGTCCCCTTCCTTCGAGCGGGCGGCGCGGCGGTGGTACTCGATCGCCTCGCCATGGCGCCGCATGGTCCGCAGCACCTCGCCACCCTTCAAGAGCGCCTCGAAATGGTTCGGGTCGAGCTGCAGAACGGCGTTGAAGTGCTCGAGGGCGCGCTCCTCCCGCCCGTTCAGCATCGACTCGACGCCCAGCAGGTAACCTTCCTCGGCTTCCTGCTGCGAGCGCAGCCGGCGCCTCGCGCCCAGATTCCCGAGCACGCGGCGCACGTCGCGCAGCAGCCCGAACAGAAGCGGCACCAGCATCGACACGCCGCTCACCAGCACGAAGCAGAACCAGACCGGGATCGAAAGATTGCGGCCGAGGAGCAGCGGCTGATCGAGGAGGCTCTGGTTATAGCTGTAGAGGATCGCGAGGAGGGCGACGAGTGTCGTCCCGATCATGAGGAAGACGACGGTGCGGATCTTCATGCCGGCCCCTCGACGGACGCGGCGCGGCTGCGGTTCCCCGGGGCCCCGCCCCGGGCGCCGCCGGCGCGCCTCTTACAGCAAGCCCTTCTCGACCTTCTCCTGGCAGGAGATGCAGTGGCTCGCCCAGGGCACCGCCTCGAGCCGCTTGCGGTTCAGGTCGTCGCCGCATTCGATGCAGATGCCGAACTTCCCTTTGTTGATCCGCTGCAGAGCTTCGTCCACCTGTTGCAGCGACTCGCGGTCGGTGTTCGAGAGGGAGTAGAGGAACTCCTTGGTATAGGCGCTGGAGGCCTTGTCGGCGAGATCCTGCGTGCCCTCGTCCTCGGTCAGCCGGCCGTAGGTCTTGTTCTTGTTATAAGCCTCGGTCACGTCATGCTTCTTCTCGACCAGGCGCTTCTTGTAAACCTCCACCTGCTTCTTGTTCATGGTCATTTCGATTGTCCTTTCCCGCGTTCCCGGAGGTTCGTTGCCGCCGCGCGATCCTCAGGGGATCCCGTAGCGCTTGCGTTTCTCGAGCAAGGTCTTGCGGTTGATGCCGAGGATGCGCGCCGCCTCCGCGCGGCGGTTCCGGGTCATGCGCAGCACCTCCCGGATGTAACGCTCCTCCATCTGCTCCAGCGTCAGCCGATCCCGCAACGCCTCGCTCGGCGCCGACGGCCCGGCGGCCGGGTCGATCCGGATCGCCTCCGCCTGAATGACCGGCCCGTCGGTGGTGATCCCCGCCGCCTCGAGAACGTTGCGCAGCTCGCGAACGTTCCCGGGCCAGGCATGTTTCATCAGCCGATCCACCGCCTGCGGAGAAAGCCGCTTCGGCGCCTCCGCTTCGCGCGGGGCGAGGTCGCGCAGCATTTCCTCCGCCAGGAGCGGCAGGTCCTCGATTCTCTCCCGCAGCGCCGGCAGGTCGAGCCGGATCACGTTCAAACGGTAGAACAGATCCTTGCGGAACCGTCCCCCCTCGACCAGCGTCTCCAGCGACACCTGCGTCGAGGCCAGGATCCGCACGTCGACGGTCAGCGTCCGGGTGCCGGCCAGCCGCTCGAAGGCGCGCTCCTGAACCACCCGGAGGAGCTTCCCCTGCAGCGCCGGCAGCAGCTCGCTCACTCCGTCGATCAGGATCGAGCCGCCGTCGGCCTGCTCGAAGCGGCCGACGCGCCGCTCGGTCGCTCCGGTGAAGGCCCCCTTCTCGTGCCCGAACAGGTCGCTCTCGAGCAGCTCACCCGGGATGTTCGCGCAGGTGATGGTGACGAACGGTCCGGCCTGGCGCGGGCTCGCATCGTGCAGGAACCGCGCCAGCATTCCCTTCCCGGTGCCGCTCTCGCCGGTCAACAAGACGTTCGCTTCGCTGCGCGCCACCCGCCGCGCCAGGTCGAGCAGACGCGCCATCCGCTCCGAACGGTGGACCAGCGGCCCGGCCGAGACGACTGGAGCGGAAGCGGCGACCACGAGGGCTCCTTCCCGCGATTAAGTCGGCTAATCTAAAGGCGGCTTCGCGGATTGTCAACCCTTCAGGATCGCCGAAGCTTCGCTCTCTTTGCGGCTTTTCGGGCTGTCGAGCGCCACCCGCGGGGCGTCGCCCCAGAGGCGCTCGAGATTGTAGAAGCCGCGCGTCTCCCGGGTGAAGATATGCACCACAAGGTCGGCGAAGTCGATCAGGATCCAGTCGCCGAGCGCGTACCCTTCCACATGTCCCGGGCGAACATCCTCGCGGCCGAGCGCCTCGACGATGGCGTCGCAGATCGCCTGCGTCTGGCGGCGCTGCTGCCCGCCGCAGATGATGAAGCTGTCGGTGAACGAAGCGATCCCTTTGAGATTGAGCGCCACCGGGTCTTCGGCCTTCTTGTCGTTGGCGGCCTCGAGCGCGAGACGAATTTTCTTCTTGAGCTGGATGAGTTCCTCCTGAACGTCAGCTGGGCCCCGCCCCCGTGGAGGGGCCGGATGGCGTCGTGCCTTCCAGTCTATCGCGTTCGGGGCCGTCCTGTTGCGTCGTTCCGCCATTCTCCTCGGTCGTCGCGCCCGACGCGCTCTGGCTGGCGAGAAGCCGGGAGACCCCCTCGAGCAGCTCGCGCAGCCCCTTGCCGGTGACGGCGGAGATCGGAAAGCAGGGCGTACCGGACGCGACGCAGAGCGCTTCGAGCGCGCGCAGCCGGGGCGCATCTTGAAGCACGTCGATCTTGCTGGCGGCGACGACCTGGGGCTTGGCGGCAAGCGCTTTGCTGAAGGCGCGCAGCTCGCCGTTGATCACCTCGACGTCGCGGACCGGATCGCGCCCCGACGCCTCCGAAACGTCGACCATGTGAATCAGGATGCGGGTCCGCTCGACATGCCGCAGAAACTTGATGCCGAGCCCGGCTCCTTGATGCGCCCCTTCGATGAGACCGGGGATGTCGGCGACGATGAAGGTGCGGAACCCGCCGAGGTCGACGACCCCCAGGTTCGGCTCGAGGGTGGTGAACGGGTAATCGGCGATCTTCGGGTGCGCCGCGGAGATGCGCGAGATCAGCGTCGACTTGCCGGCGTTCGGAAAGCCGATGATCCCGACGTCGGCGATCAGCTTCAGCTCGAGGCGGAGAGCGCGCTCCTCGCCGGGGCGCCCATCTTCCGCTTCACGCGGCGTCTGATGGGTCGGGGTGGCGAACGACGCGTTGCCGCGCCCGCCGCGCCCGCCCGCCGCCACCACCACCCGCTGTCCGGCGGCGACCAGGTCGACCACGACGGTCTGGCCGTCTCCGCTCAGCACGAGAGTACCGGGAGGAACCTTGATGATCAGGTCCTCCCCGTCGCGCCCGGCCCGGCCGCTTCCCTGCCCGTGCCGGCCGCGGTCGGCCTCGAAGCGCCTGCGGTACCGGAACGCGTTCAGCGCCTTCAGCGACGCGTCCGACTCGAGGTAGACCGACCCGCCATCGCCGCCGGGCCCCCCGTCCGGCCCGCCGCGCGGGACATACTTCTCCCGGCGGAACGAGACGCAGCCGTCGCCGCCCCGGCCCCCGATCACTTCGATGTTGGCTTGATCGACCAGCATCAGACACCCACTCTTCCGGGCCCCCGCGCGGGAGCCCGACCGACACGAACCCCTCTACGCGACGGGCGCGATCCGTCGGTCGCGGCGCGCCGCGACCGGTTCGGTCTCACCTCGGGGGCGGGGCAGGTCGAGAAACCCGTCCGACGAGCGGGACAGGCTCCTAGGAGCGGGCCGCGGATTCCGGAGCGGGGAGAACGCTGATGAATTTGCCCATGCGTCCCCGGTCCTGGAATTTGACGAAACCATCGATCCGGGCGTAGAGACTGTCATCCCGGCCCCAGCCGACGTTCACGCCCGGCTTGAAGCGCGTGCCGCGCTGCCGGACCAGGATCGAGCCGCCGGTGACGAACTGGCCACCGTACCGCTTGACTCCCAGCCGCTGCGAGTTGCTGTCGCGACCGTTGCGGGAACTGCCTCCGGCTTTCTTGTGGGCCATGATTCTTCCTTCGTTCGCCGCCGGCTAGCCGGCGTGGATCTCTTCCACGACAACCGCGGTGTACGGCTGGCGATGGCCGCGAGTTCTGCGGTACTGCTTGCGCTTCTTCTTCTTGAAGATGATCACCTTCGGCGCCTTGTCGTGAGTCAGCACCCGGGCCACGACCTTCGCCCCCTTGAGGGTCGGCGTGCCGATCTTCAGGCCCTCGCCGGTGTGGACCGCCAGGACTTCCTCGAAGGTGATCGTGCCTCCGACCTCGGCGTCGAGCGTCTCGACCCGGATCTGATCGCCGACGGCGACCTTGTGCTGCTTCCCACCTGTGGCGATGACGGCATAGCTCACGAGCGACATCTCCTCGCCGGATCTGCGGAGCGAACCGGACTGAACGGGAGCGCGGATTATACCGGCCACGATCAGTTCGTGTCAACCGTGCGGGAAGAGGAGCGGAGGGGACTGCTCTCTCGCCGGGTCGTGTGAGACCGAGCGACCAGGGGCCCCGCCGCGCGGTCCACAGCGCGGTGGGTAGGAGCGAGGCGAGGCGAGGGGAGGGTCGCGCCAGCGACCCGGACCCGTGCCCGGCGAGAGAGCAGTCCCCTCCGCTCCTCTTCCCGTCAAGGGTTACGGGACGATCGGTAGGGCGTAACCGCGAGGGAGGGAAAGGCGTCTGTCTGCGGGGGTGGGGCGGGAGGATCGACGATGAGGGCGACGGGCTATCGAGGTCGTGGTGAGGGGGGCGGGTCGCGGCGGGGGCGGATGATTTGCCTGATGCTGGCGGCGATCGGGTGCGCGGGGGCGACGCTGAAGAGCTCGCCGCGGGATCGGGAGATCGTGATCGACGGGCGGGCGGATGAGTGGAGGGACTCGCTCATCTACCTCAAGGAGAACGGGGTCGCGGTCGGGGTGTCGAATGATCGGGAATTCTTCTACCTCTGCCTGACATCCTCGAATCAAGAGCTGAATCTGCGGATCATGAGCCAGGGGCTGGTGGCCTGGTTCAGCGTGGAGGGAGATACGACCTTCGGGCTCGAATACCCGGTCATCACGTATGGACCGGGGTCTCCGCCGCGAAGCCCGGCCTCCGCCGACCCCGGACCTGCCCGCGCGCCCGGAGCGCTGGGGGGCGCGGCGGAATCGCTGAACCGTCTGGCGGTGCGTGAAGCGGGGGCCGACGGACGGCAGGAGATCTCGGTCGCCGATGCGCCGGGGCTGGCGGCCGCGGTCGCCTCGGGCAGCGGCCTCCTGGTCTACGAGATCAAGGTGCCCCTGCGCAGGAACAATCAGCACCCTTATGCCATCGGGACCGACACCGGCCGGGTCGTCGGGCTGTCCCTTGAGATCCCTTATATCGCCTCGCTGAAGGAACCCCGCGAGGGCGGGGAAGGGCCGAGGCGATCCGGCGGGGGTGGCGGGATGGGAGGGGGCATCGGCGGCGGAACGGATGGGGGCATGGGGGGCGGGATGGGCGGCGGATCCGGAGGCCGGCGCCACGGCGGCGGGGGCCGGCCCCAGGGGAATCGGGCCCCGACTGGCGATTCGGAGGATTCCGGCGCCGGTCAAGATTCGGCTCAAGGTGCGGCTGGCGCCGGCGGCGTAGCGCTGCGCGAGCGCGCGGGAACCGTGCCGGGGCGTGACCGGCCCCGGACGGTTTAGACTGGCGGTGATGATCCGACGCCGGTCGACCCGTCTCTTCCTCTTCGCTCTCCTGGTGCGGCTGATCCACCTGGCGCAGATTCGGAGCGGGCCGACCTTCGACGTGCCGCTGGTGGATGGGGCGAACTATTTCCGGACCGCATCCGCCATCGCCTCGGGCGATCTGCTCGGAGGGAGCCAGGCGTTCTGGCAGCCTCCGCTCTATCCCTACTTTCTCGCCTTGCTGTTGCGGATCTTCGGGCCGAACATGGCGGCGATCTACGTCGTCCAGGCGGCGATCGGAGCGCTTTCCTGCCTGCTCGTCTACCTTCTCGGCCGGCGCCTCTTCGACGAGCGCTCGGGGCTCGCCGCATCGATCATCATGGCCCTCTACGGTCCGCTCATCCACTTCGACGCACAGCCTCTCATCCCGGTGCTGCACATCGTCCTTCTGCTCGGAGGCCTGCTCTTCATCGTCAGGGCGGCGGGGATCCCGGAAGCGGCCCACTCACCGGACAGGGACTGGGGGATCGCGGGGCTGCTCTGGGGGCTCGCCGTGGTCGCGACGCCCAATCTGCTTCTGGCGGTGCCGCCGGTCGCCGTCTGGAGCCTGAAGCGCGCCCGGCGCCCCGCCGCGCCGCTGCTGTTTCTGCTCGGCGTCGGTCTTCCGATCGCGGCGGTCACGGCCCGCAACCTGGCGGTCTCGGGCGAGGCGGTGCTGATCTCCTCGAACGGCGGGATCAATTTCTACATCGGCAACAACTCCGACTACGACAGGACGATCCGGATCAGGCCCGGCGGCGAGTTCGAGCGGCTGGCGAGCGAGCCGGAGAATCTCGGCATCCTCGGCGCCGGCGCGCGCTCGCGCTACTTCGTCGGGAGAGCCTGGGATTTTCTCGCCGGCTACCCGGGCGCCGCCTTGCGGCTTTACCTGCGCAAGGGGCTCGATCTCGCCGCCGGTCGTGAGATTCCACGCAATCAGGATCAATATGCCGCGCGCGGCGACTCATCGCTCCTGGCGCTGCTCCTCTGGCGGCATGGAGTCGCCTTCCCGTTCGGCCTCGTGGCGCCTCTGGCCCTGGCGGGCGCCTGCGCGGGGGCGCGGCCGCGTCCTTCCGGTCGGTCGCTCCTTCTGCTCCTGGCGTCGAGCTATGCCGTGTCGTTCGCCGGCGCCTGTTTCGGCGCGCCGCCGCGGACCTGGCGGCGGCCGGCGTTCCTCGTTCTCCTTCTCGCGGGGCTGGTGTTGTTCAATCTCGACGCCTTGCGCGCCGGCGAGAGCTATCCCGAGGAAGAGGCCCTCAACCGGGCCTACGCCCTGCGGATGCAGGGACGGCTGGCGGATGCGCGCACCGAATACCGCCGGGCGCTTGCGATCCGGCCGGGGCGGATCGACGCCTACAACGCCCTGGCGTCGATGGCGGCGCAGGAAGGGAAATGGGCGGAGGCGGCCGATCTCTATCGCGAGCTCCTGGACCTGGCCCCCGACTTCGTCGAGGTGCATCACAACCTCGGCCAGGCTTATCTGGCTCTGGGGCGGAAGGAAGAAGCCCGCAGCGAGTGGCGGATCGCTGCCGGTCTGGCGCCGGGCGCCGGTCCGGCCCTCGCCGATCTCTGCCTGTCGTACATCGACGAAGCGGCGCTCGGCATCGCCGAGCCGTTCTGCCGGCAGGCGGCGTCCGCGCGTCCCGATCTCGCGGAAACGCATTTCGCGCTCGGTCTGTACGCCCGGGCGACGCGCGATCGCAACGGCGCCCGCGCCGAGCTGACGGAAGCGGCCAGGCTGTTCCCCCGCGGCAGTCCGGGGCGGCGGAAGGCCGAAGAGATGCTGGAGAAGATGCGGCGTCGGGACGAGATGCGTTGAGGAAGCCCGGCCGCGTCGCGGCGCGGGAGCGGGCTCAGCGACCCTTGCGGAGCTCGAGCAGGACCATCTTGGCGATCGTCTTGAGGGTCTCGAACACGCCGTTCCCCTTGGCGGCGATCGCCTCGAAGACCGGCTCGCCCTTGAACACCAGCTGGCGCTTCATCTCTTCGACCGGAAGCGCGGTCGGCAGATCGCGCTTGTTCAGCTGTACCACGTAAGGGACGGCGCGCAGGTCGTACCCCTGCTCTTTCAGGTTGAGCTCGAGGTTGCGCAGCGATTCGAGGTTGGCCTCCATGCGCGCCGCCTGCGAGTCGGCGACGAACACCACGCCGTCGACCCCCTTGAGGATCAGCTTGCGCGAGGCGTCGTAGAACACCTGCCCCGGCACGGTATAGAGATGGAAGCGGGTCCGGAATCCCCGGATTTCCCCCAGATCGAGCGGCAGGAAGTCGAAGAAGAGGGTCCGGTCGGTCTCGGTCGCGAGGGAGATCAGCTTCCCCTTGGCGTTGGGGTTGGTCTTCTCGTAGATGAATTTGATGTTCGTCGTCTTACCGCCCAGGCCGGGGCCGTAGTAGACGATCTTGCAGTTGATCTCTCGCGCCGCGTAATTGATGAATGTCATGGCCTGATCGGCTGCTCTCCGCTATGACTCGGACAGACTCCTAGTCGCTGAACAGCTTGTCGATGTCTTCGTCCGTGATCTCGGCGAACGGTGACCCGCCGGCGGCCGCCTTGCGCGGGGCCGCCGACTTCTTCATCATCACATCGAGGATCGCGGCCAGCTCCGCGGAGCCCTTCTTGACCCGCAGCCTCACCAGCCCGAGCGACGAGCGCTCATCGAAAATGACCACCAGGATCACCCGGCCCCCGACCACCGAGATGTGCAGGTTGTCGCGCTCCCCCTCGTGGAACAGGATGGAGAATTCCTTCTCGCCGATCAGCCTCGCCAGCGAGTCGGT
>WNFM01177839.1_pt2 | contig 17425 bp, 12 predicted proteins | sample 5400271 | NCBI WGS metagenome assembly WNFM01 (sample SAMN13153352, study PRJNA577476) | soil metagenome | isolation source: 60 cm saprolite on Douglas fir-dominated hillslope | place: USA:California | collected 2013-09-17 | reverse complement strand
GTCTCTGCCGATACACTTATGACTGCTGGCAAAGCCTATCGCAACCATCTCTCGCTTTTCGCTACCCGAACTCTTGACGATCTTGATGTGCGTAACATCCTGCTCTCTGGTAATCCACAATTTCGCTGTTGCAATAAAAGGATAAGGAAGAAACTGTTTGCCAAGTTCGACAGAAAAAACCACCTCCCGCTCGGAAAAGCATGACGGCATAATTGAGGATTCAAGAACCCAGTCAGTGCCGTGCCGACTTGGTTCTTGTGTTTCGTCACGGCTCGCGCTTGAATACATGCGAATAACCTGTCGGTATTGAGCGAATCTCCTTCCGTTGCCGGTTTTGAGGCCAACTGCGAATAACGCCGAGCTTCTAAGGAACCAGCGCTGACCGAAACGGCACGCACCGACAGAGCTTGCAAAACCATGCCGTTACATATTTTTCGGTAACGCGGCTTCATCGCAACATATTAGCCACCGAAACTAGAGACTGGTTCCGCGATACCGCCGCAATCCAGCAGATTAGGGTTGATATGGCATGGGGCCTGTGTTTTCTACGAATTTTTTCAAGGCGGACATGAGAGTTCGCAGAAGATTTCGATTTCGCGGCGGAGTTCTTCGCGGGGAATGGGCTTGATGAATTTTTTGGCGGCGACGCGGGTGGCGGCGTCAAATTTGGTGATTTGTGCGGCAACGGAGCGGGCGATTTTGAGGGCTTCGCCTTCGGCGGCGAGTTGGGCGACTAGGCCGACGGCTTGAGCGCGGGTGGCATTGACGCTGCGGCCAGTGAGGAGAAGATCGCGGACGAAGCCATTGCCGAGATCGCGGTTGAGCCGAGGAATTCCACCGAAGCCGGGGATTAGTCCGAGACGCAATTCGGGAAATGCGAAGCGTGCCATCTTGTCCGCAACGATTACGTCGCAAACGAGCGCGAGTTCGAGGCCACCACCGAAGCAGACGCCGTGGACCGCAGCAATGGTTACAAACGGAGCTTCGTCGAGCCAGTTTGCCACGGCGTGAGTGCGTTCGAGGAATTCGCGGACGCCGGCGCTGCGATCTTTTTCGTTCATGGCGGCAGCGCTGTGATAAAGCTCGCGAAGGTCGGCTCCAGCGGAGAAGCCGGACTTTTGCGCGCTGGAAATGATGCAGGCGGAAGTTTCTGCGGCGAGAGTTTTTGCGGCGGCAACGAATTGCTCGAGTTCGCCAAGCATGAGCGTGCCAATTTCGTTGGCGGGTGCACGATCCAGCGTTAGTTCAAGGATGCCTTCACGCCATTCCCAGCGCAGAGCTTCCCCGTTGAACGATTTCATGCGGAGGCCTTCCGTTCGTACATGGAATTGATTTCAGCATCATAGCGTTTTGCGATGGCGTCACGCTTGATTTTGCCCATGGCGGTGAGCAGGCCGCCATCGGGAGTGAAGGCGTCCGGGAGAATTTTGAAATTGCGAATCTGGCGATAATGCGGGAGATCGCGATTGACGGCGTCGATCGCAGCTTGCACGGCAGTGGATTCGACTTTGCCGGTTACCAGCATACCGACGTAGCTGCGCCCATTGCCGACCAGCACGATTTGTTGCGCGGCGGGAAGAAGCTGCGACAACTTGTCCTCGATTGGCTCGGGAGCAAATTTGTGGCCGGTATTCAGCACGAGAAGATTTTTAATCCGGCCGATGATGCGCCAGTTGCCGCGGGCGTTGACTTCGCCCTGATCGCCGGTGTGGAACCAGTCATGCTCCAACACCTTGGCGGTTTCTTCGGGGCGATTCCAGTAACCCGAGAAAATATTCGGCCCGCGAACGATGATTTCGTCGTTGTCGGCGAGCTTCATTTCGACTCCGGTGATTGCGGGGCCGACGTAGCCGGGCTCGACAGGAACCCGCGGATCGTCGAGGGTGCACAGCGCGGTGGTTTCGGTCAGACCGTACGCTTGCAAGACCGGAATTCCCAGCATCAGGAAAAATTGCTGGGTCTCCGGCGCAAGCGGAGCGGAACCGCAGATCAGCGCGCGAAGATTGGGGCCGAAGCGCTCTTTCACTTTTGCGAAGATGAGCTTGCGGGCGAGCATCAGCCAGAAAGCGTCGAAAGGTTTGCCGCGGCCAACGTGATGGCGCTGCCAGGCTTCGCGCGCCCGCGAATAGAGAGCGCGAATCGGCGCGGCCTGCTTGCCGATATTTTCTTCCACGCCTCGCTTGACGCGTTCAAGGAGCGTGGGAACGTTCAGAAAATAGTGCGGAGCAGAGATGCGGATTTCGTCGGCAAGTTTGGTGAGGTCGGTTGAAAGCGTGAGAACACCTGCGCGCGAGAAGGTTGAAAGCATCAACATCCAGGAGGCGGCGAAATTCATTGGAGCATAGAGAAAAATGTGGTCCGGCTCGGAAACTTCACCCACCAGCTGATCGAGGCGCTCGGTGGTACAACCGGTCATGTGATTCAGGTTGCTGACGTTGAGACAGACACCTTTGGCTTCGCCAGATGTGCCGGAGGTGTAGATGATGGTAAGCAACTCGTCGTCGGGGCGCGGGCGCACCGCAGAAACTTCGCGACCCGCAGCGGTGTCCGCAAAGAGCTCGCTTAACATCGCGCGTTGCGGCAGACCGGGCCAGGCGTTCGCGAGCGCTTCGCCCAGCGCCGGGTCGCCAGCGAGAACCAGCCGCGGCTGGCAATCTTTCAACATAGCCACGAGTTCAGCGGGCGTCTGGCGATTGTAAAGGGGAACGACCACTGTGCCTTCGGCCATCATCGCCAGGTCGGCGGCGATCCAATGGATGGAATTTGCAGCGATCAGGCCGCAACGATCGCCGGTTTCCAGGAATGAAGCGCGAAGCCAATCACGCGCGCGTTCGACCAGCGTAAGCAACTCCGCGCCGGTAACCGAAATAAATTGATCACCGTGAACCTCGCGGAGAACCACCCGGTCCGCGGAACGTCGCAAGTTTTCAAAAATGTTCTGCAGCAGCCAGAGCGGTTTCGGAGACATCGTAGGTTTCGGCGAGACGCTGCAGATTTTCGCTGAGCGGAGGAAGATATTCCTCCCAGGAGCGGACCCCGCCGCGCAACGGAAACTCGGGATATTGGCGGCGCATCAGGTCTTCGAAGAGCACGCCCATGCGGGCCATGACTTTGAGATTACGGACGACGGTCAGGCCAATGCCTTCGCGGATGGATTCCGCATCGGCAACCAGCGTCTCCATCATTTGAAACATTTTTGCGCCGAGATCGGGATCGTCAACGTTGACGCAGAGGTGCTGCTGGCCGCGCTCGCGCATCAGATTGCGGATGCGTTCGTCCATGGTGACGCCCGCGGAAGCGACCAGGCTGGGCATGCAGGTGACGATGCCGTGATAACGCGACGAAACCATGTAAGAGGCTTGCCGGAGAATGGAAACGAGCTGGTACATGTCGAAATCGTCGGAGGTAAAAATCGGCAGGCCGGGGATTTGCGCGGCGATGGCGCGGCAGGCCACGGCGTCGAGGCGCTCGGTGGCGACTAGGACGGTGAAGACTTTGTGTTTCTGCTGAAACGCACGGGTGGCGGTGACGAAGCCGTCGATATAGTCCTTGAACTTGCGATCGACTTCGACGCCGGATTCGTGAAAATAAACGGTGCGGTACTGGCTCTGTTTGTAGGCGCCGGTGGTGACCCGCGCGACATATTTTGCCAGCGAGGCTTTCACCGGCCACACGAATGGGTGCATCGGGCAAAGAATCAGGAGGGGAGTTTTTTCGTCCCAGCCGGCATCGCGCAGCGATTTGCGGCCGTAGGCGTCGGGATGCGGCTGGAACGTCCATGCGGTGTCGGTGCCAAGTTCGGTGGAGATGCCGAGTTTGCCCAAGACGGTTTGCGATTCCGGATTGCGGGTGATGACCAGCGAATCGTGAACGTAGCGCGCACACATTTTTTCGATGAGCGCGTCCATGTACCCTGCTTCGGCGCCATAGCCGATGGATAATTTATTTTCGGCGGACGCGTGGCCGAGCGAGCCGATCATCATGGTGGTCAGGGCGTTGGCGAATTTGCTCTTGAACATCGAGCCTTCGCAGGCGACCACGCCGTGATTTTTGCGGGTTTCGCGGTAGAGAAACGGCGGAAAGGCGTCGGGAAGAAAAACCTGCCGGGTGCCTTCGAAATAGCCTTTGGTGCGGTCGAAGCTTTGGGTCATCACGCGGAAATCGACATTGTCGGCGCCCAGCACGTGGCGAATCTGGCGCAGCATTTCGTTGACGCGCACGTCGGAGCCGGTGTTGCGAGTGCCGTTGTAGCCCGCGAATAAAAGTTTCAGTTTTTCGCCGGGCTGCCAGCGATTGCCGCCGCCCAGCATCCATTGCAGACGCGTCAGCTCGATAAAAAAACTGACCCACGCGACGAGAAGAAAATCGGTCATGCGCCCGCGCCTCCGCCGGCAGACTTCACGCTGGCATTTTCCACCGGCCAGGGCTTTGCCGGGTAGCGGAATTTGTTTTCACGGCTGAATTTCAGGAGCGGGTGAGCGTAAGTGGTGAATTTCGCGGGAGCTTCGCCGCCCAGTTCTTGCACCACGCGCGAATTATCGAAAACGGTGTTCCACACCAGGTACGGCCAGAAAACTTTTAGCAGCGAGGCGCCGCGGCCGAGATTGCTTTTCTTGTGGGAAAGCCAATTTACGGTGCCGGAGAACGGCCGGCCCAAGGAAGGCACGTACGTGGGCCGTGAACCGCCACCGGCCTGCGCGAGCGCGTCAGTTAATTCACGATAGGTTTGCGAGCCGATGCCGGAAGAAAGGTGATAGCGCGGATAGCACGGAGACGATTTCTGGTGGATGGCGACGATGGCTTTGCCGACGTAGTCGGCTGGGACGATATCGATGCGATCGGTGGGTCGCAGCGGAAGAACCGGAAGGCTTGCCAGCACGCTGAACGCCTGGACCATGTCAAATTGCGTGGTTTCCGGGCGGCGGCTGTCACCGAGCACAATGGCCGGGCGAAAAATGGTGCGCGGAACATCGGGAAGCAGCTGATGAACCATGTGCTCGCAGAATTTTTTGGTGCGGGCGTAGGGATCGTAGTCGGACCGCCCCCAATCGATGGCGGTGTCTTCCTGGACGACTTCATCCTGACGCGTGCCCGCTACCGCTACCGTCGACACGTGGGAAAAACGCCGCAGGCCGTGGTGATCCTGCGCGCGGCGGGCCAGTTGAATCACTTCCAGCGTGCCGCGCAGATTTACGTTGAGGCACTGCTTTTCCGACTTGCGATTGAGCGAAGCCGCGCAGTGAATCAAGGAATCGGTGGATTCGGCCAGCGCGCGATGGTCGTCATCGCCAAGGCCGAATTTTGGATTGGTGAGGTCACCAAGAAAAATCCGTACGCGGGTGGCGAGATGCTCCTGAAATTCAGGAAACTCCATGTGCAGCTGCAGCGATTGCCAAAGCCGCTCGCGAGCTTCCTGCTGATTTTTCGCGCGAACAAGCAGGTTGAGCGAATCGCGATGGCCGCGAAATACTCCGGTGGCGAGATAGCTCCCGAGATACCCGGTTGAGCCAGTGAGAAAAATCGCCATAGGGCTTAACGATTCTCCCCGGAGTGGGCGACGGCAGCGGCGGCGGAAGGTTCAGATCCCCAGCCCAAATCGCGCGGCGGGCGCGATTCGAGCGGGCGGCCCTCCATTAAGGGATAGCACCAGCGGCGCAGCGCGGGAACGTGAACGTTGATCCAGTAATCCCACCAGTCGATGACTTCCGGTTCGAACGCGAAAGCGCTGCGCTCGTCTTCGGGCAGCGCCGCGGAAAGCAGGCGCGCGTTTTCGCATTCGAACACATGCTCGTTGTGCAGGATGAACGGTTCGTAGAGCTCGATCAATTTTTCCGCACGGGTAAGGTCACGCTCGGCTTTTGCCAGCGGCGGTTTCTTCATGCGAAGTTTCCCCGCCGCGCGATTAATACCGGAAACGAAGGCTTTCTGCATGGGAATAGAGAGCCGCTCGTAGCGCTGCTTCGAAACTGGGATAGTTTCGAATTTCACCTTCAGCCAGTGCTCAATTCCCTGTTGGGTGCGGTAATGCTTGCGATGCGCGAGGCCGGTCAGTTCGATGCAGCGTCCCATGTCACAGGGATTGATTCCGGAAGTCGCCAACTGGTACATCCGGGCGTTGTTGCGTTCGATTAACGCGGCGGCGATCAGCGTCATGCCGCGGCAGACCATGTCCACCGGGATGACGTCGAGACATTTTTTCGCGTTCGAAGGCAGCTGGCGAAAATTGGTGCCCAGAAGATACGAGAGCGGGCCAGAGGTGTTGATGCCTTCATTCCAGCCGCTAAATGGTGTGTATTGCGAGCTCTCCACGATCGAGGGGCGCACAATTGCGATCGGCAAATCCCTGCCGCGTTGCGAGAGAATCGATTCGCCAAGACTCTTGGTAAACGTGTAGGTATTCGGCCAGCCCAAATACTGCGCCCGGCGCATGCCGACGCGTACCAACTTGTTTTTGACCCAACGGCTGCGGTTTCGTTTCAACACGCCGTCAAGTTCGCCGGCAGCCACACGGGTTTCGTCCGCGCCGCGTCCCAAAGCCTGGCGCCGCAACGCCCGGGCCAGCTCGGGACTCTCCGAACGCTTCCGCGTCGAAATTTTTAACAGCGGCGGGCGTGTAATTGTCCTGCAGATCTTCGATGACCCGGCCATCGCGCATCCCGACCACGTAGCACGTCGAAAGGTGCATCAGCGCAGCATGATCGCTGGAGCGAATAAAATTCAAAAGATGCTCGGCGGATTCGACGTTGGAAGAAACCGCATCGCGCAAATCGGGATTGAAGTCCGTCAAACCTGCGCTGTTGACCACCAAATCCAGCGAACGAGACAGCCGAGCGCGTGCGCTCTCTTCCAGCCCGAGCCCCGGCTGGCTGACGTCGCCTTCGACGACTTCAATCTTTTGCCGCAGAAAATCTCCGAGTCGCGCACCATACTGTTTTTGCAGACCATCCAGCGTCGGATTCTCTTCGACAATTTTTTCAAAGCGCCGCTGTGCAGTGGTGGTACGATTGCGGCGAATCAGCAGCGTAATTCTCGCGATGTCGGGAATCTGCTCGAGCAGCTCCACCATCCACACTTTGCCGATAAATCCAGTCACGCCAATTAACAGAATGTGTTTCCCGGCTAACGAGCGGCGAACGCTGAGATGCTCCACGCGCGGCGCTGATTCGAACCGGACCACCGCAGGAGCGTTCAAGGTCACGATGCGCCGCGACTCCTTAATAGCAGCGGCAAGCTGCCTGGGTTCCCGCAAACCAAGTTGCGAAAGCAGATCGGCTTCCGGAATCCGTCCATCGGCATCGCCCGAAGTAATCCAGGCAAACGGTGCGCGCGGCCCCACCACCGGCGAAAGCAAGCGTCCGGTGGCCACGCCGTCACGAAACTCCATACAATTCGCGATTAAATGCGCCACTCCAAGATGTTGCGCCAGCGGTCGCAGCACGTGGCCCAGCGACTGGCCAACCAGCACAACCTGTTGCCCACCACTCTGGGCGTTCCGCAGCGCGTCCACAGCCTTCTTCTGCAGCCGCGATTTCAAGAAGTATTCGAAATATTCCTCGCCCAGCAAATCCAAACGGTCGCGGGTAACTCCCCGCAGCAAGGTGTAGAGCAGCCGTGCAGCGAAGGTACGGCCCGCGAGATAGGACAGCGGCCACAGCAAGATCTTCAACGCCATGCCGGCCCGGCGTCGCCACCGCTCCGCATAGCTTTGCGTGTTCCAGATAAAGAATCCGACCTGGCGAAGCGCGCTCATCTCCAGCAAGGAACCTTCGACGCGCCAGTAAACGCGTGGTCCCACGGAAGGCGCGGCCGAATGGTTGTTTTGATTTGAATGAAGTTCTGGCATGGCGGGCCCGTGCCTAACGACTTACGACTCGCGTAAATTCACTCCTATTCAGTTCGAATTGCAAATGATTTCTACCAGACCTGGTGTTGGCCTGGAATCCAGCCATTGCCGCAGGAGCTATGTCCAACCGTTTGTTGCCGTTGCGGCAGATGCTTGCGAATTTGTTAAGTTAACATCCCGCGGGCATGTGCTGCAAGGCGTTGGGGCACGCGCGCGGAGCACTTTAGCGAAACAACTTGGCCCACTCGACCTCCGACGCTGTTGGCCTGCGAGCTTAGGGCGCCGCCGGAATGGCTGCTTAAAGTAATCGCAAGAATCAGAAGTCCAGCCGCAGCGGTTGTGGCAAGAATCTCTCCCCACGGCACACTGCTGAAGTCAGGCTCCGGCAGCTTTGCCGGCAGCGCCGCCGCGACAATCGCTCCCAGATAAAGCGGCACCAACAGCATCAGCAAAAACCGAGTATCGAAATTCGGGTAAGCAATCCGGAACGCCACCCACAACGTGGCTTGCGGCAACACCGCCAGCAGCGTCAATAACGCCAGACGATCCAGATAATCCGCACCCCCAGTGCGCCGCAGAATGCGAAAGAGCCCGATAACAATTAATCCGAAGGCTGCTGCCGCTCCGGTCACGGCGACCGGCAGATCTCTGTCGCGGCCAAGCGCCAGATTTACGAATGGCAGCAGCGCCGACTGTCCCAAAAGAACGATGGCCAGCGCCCCGGTCAAAAACCGGTCGCCATGCAACGCCAAAATTGCCAGGGAAGCTAACAGCGCGAAAATCAGCGCTTCAGAATACGCGGGCACGCCCAAACTCGATTGCGCCGAGCCGGTTACTTGCAGGTACGAAATGCTGACCACCCGCACGGGTTCGCCCAACCAGAATCCGATTAGGGTTTCTGGCAAGAAAAACAGGATAAACTGCGCCGTCCAATACAGCGGATAGACGGACGCCAGCCCCAAAAGCAGTAGCCGTACCCAGCGCATTTCTGCCCCTCAGCAGGCTTGCGATTCTGTGCTTCTCGAAGGGAATTTGCAATACAAACTAGGCGGATTTAGACGCCCCAGCCGTAACGCTCGGCGTGTTCTAGCGTACGCTGCATTTCAGCGTGCAGAATCTCCATAAACCCAGCCGTTCCAATGGGTTTCGAGCCGGGCCCGGCCAGGTCTGGAGTACGGTATCCTGCCCCCAAGAGGCGCACCACCGATTGCTCGACCCACTCGGCTTCAAGGTTCAGGCCGAAGGCGTCGCGCAACATCATGGTGGCGCTCAGAATCGAGCCGACGGGATTTGCCGAGTCCTTACCCGCCAGCGTCGGCGCCGAGCCGTGAATCGGCTCAAACAACGGCGCTCCGGAGCCAAAACTGGCCGACGGAATCAGCCCGATCGAACCCACCAGCGCGGCCGCCGCGTCGCTCAAAATGTCGCCGAACATGTTGGTGGTCAGCATCACGTCAAATTGCGAAGGCTTCAGGGTCAACTGCATCGCCGCATTGTCCACGTACATGTGCTCGAGCTTTACGTTGGGGTAGGAACTGCTCATCGCGGTGACCGTGCGCCGCCAGAGCTGTGAGCTGGTCAGCACGTTGGCTTTGTCCACCGAGCACAGCCGGTGCGAACGATTCTCCGCCCGGGCAAACGCAAACTTCGCGATGCGCTCAATCTCCGGCGTTGAGTACGATTCGGTGTCCCAGGAACGTTCGGTGCCGCCTTCGGTTGAGTTGCCGCGCTCGCCAAAATACATTCCGCCAGCGAGTTCGCGCACAATTTCCAAATCCAGATCGCCCAGCCGCTCCGGCTTCAGCGGAGACATCCCGCGCAATGGCTCCAGCAATTTCACCGGCCGGACATTGACGTACAGCCCCATGCCCTGCCGCAGACCAAGCAACCCGCTTTCCGGCCTCTTGCCAACCGGCAGCGAATCCCACTTCGGCCCGCCCACGGCGCCAAGAAATACCGCATCCGCTCTGCGGCAAGCATCAATCGTGGCGTTCGGCAGCGGCGTGCCGGTTACGTCAATCGCCGTCCCACCGATCGGATGTTCTTCAAACTGAAAATCGTGATGGAATTCGCGCGCGCACTCTTTGAGCACGTTAGCGGCGGCAGCGGTAACTTCCGGACCAATCCCGTCGCCCGGCAGCAGCACGATGGACTTTTTCATGATTTCCCTTACGCCAAATTCTTCGCGCTGTTCATTTTCCTGAAAACAACAGGCGCTCCGAAATCCAAAACCAGAACTACGCTGTCCGCTCGTTTGTCATTCTGAAGCGATCCGTATCGCCGAAGAATCTCAACTGCTCGGCCCCCCTGGCTGTTCCGGCCCCTTCACAACGCCAAGATCATTACGCCGTCGAAGACGCCTCAGCAGCCACGGGAGAAGCGCCGCGGCGGATCACTTCGTGCGCGATGCCCAGAATGTCGCGCGGCCGCACCGACTTCGATTCATCGGCAAGTGCAGTCACCCGGCGGTAGATTTCCGCAAGCTCCACATCGGTCGCCTCAAAACCGAGGTCCCGCAAGCTCATGCGCAGCGCGTTACGGCCCGAGTGTTTGCCCATCACCAGCGAACGCGATGGCACGCCCACCGATTCCGGTGTCATGATTTCATAGGTCGAAGGATTCTTGATGATGCCGTCCTGGTGGATGCCGGCTTCGTGCGCGAAAGCATTGGCGCCCACCACCGCCTTGTTCGGCGCAACCACCGCTCCGGTAACTTCAGTAAGCAGGCGGCTTGCCGGGAACAGCTGGTCCAGCTTGATGTTCGTCGTGACTCCAAAGCTGTCTTTGCGAACTGCCAGCGCCACCGCAATCTCCTCCAGCGCTGCATTCCCTGCACGCTCGCCGATTCCGTTGACCGTGCATTCAATCTGACGTACCCCCGCCCGGACTGCAGCCAGCGAATTCGCCACCGCCAGGCCGAGATCGTCATGGCAGTGCGCGCTCAGCGTAATGCCCTGCGCGTCGCCCAAAAATTCGCGCACCTTGCGAAACATCGCGCCGTATTCTTCCGGCACCGCGTAGCCAACCGTGTCGGGCAAATTCAAAATTGTCGCGCCAGCATCTACCGCGGTCTTGCAGACCTGGCACAGATAATCAATGTCGGTGCGTCCCGCATCTTCCGCGGAAAATTCCACTTCGCCAACACTCTGGCGGCCGTAGCGAATCATCGAGCCGATCGCCTCGAGCGCCTGCTCCCGCGTCATATTCAGTTTTACTTTGAGGTGAAGGTCCGAAGTCGCCAGAAAAATGTGCAGCCGCGAAACCGCGGCCGGCTTCAGCGCCTCAACCGCAGCGTCAATATCCAGTTTTTTTGCCCGCGCCAGCGCCGCAATCGGCAGGTCGCGCACTTCCCGCGCCACCGCTTGCACTGCTTCCAAATCGCCGCGCGAAGAAATCGGAAAACCCGCTTCGATCACGTCCACATTCAGCTTGGCCAACTGCCGCGCCATGCGGATCTTCTCATCGGTCTTCATCGAGAAGCCCGGCGACTGCTCCCCGTCGCGCAGGGTGGTGTCGAAGATGCGTACGACTTCCATAGGGTCTCCCTTGCTACCAGTAACGCAGACTTTGCCCTGCGGGTCAAATTTATCTTTATTCTGTATTTGATAATAATGGCTTATACTGACGGCCGAGGCATCCATGGATCTCGGCGAACTACAAGTATTTCTGACCGTCGCGCGCGAGGGCAGCTTCTCCCGCGCCGCCGAGCGCCTTTACCGCACGCAGCCCGCAGTCAGCCTGGCCATTCGCAAGCTCGAAGACGGCCTCGGCCAGCCGCTCTTTGTGCGCGGCGCGCGCCCGGTGCGCCTCACCGACGCCGGCACGCTCCTGCGCGATTACGCCGAGCGGCTCATCAACCTTCGCGACGAAGTGAAAAAAGGACTCTCCGAATTAGCGGGCCTCAATCGCGGCGAACTCTCGCTCGGCGTCAACGAAAGCTCCATCCACGCCCTGCTTCCCGCGTTAGGAGAGTTCCGCAAACTCCATCCCGGCGTGCTGATTCGCGTGCACCGCATGTTTTCCCGCGATATTCCGCATGAAGTCCTGAACTACCGCCTGGATCTCGGCGCCGTTTCCTTCGTGCCGCGCGAAGCACAACTGCAAGCCACCGAAATTTTGAAGGACGAACTAACGCTGGTGGTGCATCCAAAGCATCCGCTGGCCAAGCGCAAGGAAGTGGATGTCACCGACCTGGAAAACGAAAGCTTCATAGCGCACAGCGTCGAGTCCCCTTTTCGCCGCCGTGTGATCGAACTCTTCGGCCGCAATCGCACTACTCTCAATATGCCCATCGAGATGCCCACCATCGAAAGCATCAAGCGCTTCGTGCAAATGGGCATGGGCGTGGCCATTGTGCCGCGCATGTGCGTGGTCTGGGAAATCGAACGCGGCTGGATGAAAGAAGTCAAAGTCCGCCAGCTCAACCTGCCCCGCCACGTCTATCTGGTGTCCCGCCGCGGCGCTCGCCTTCCCCACGCCGCCGCCGAATTCCTGCGCCTGCTCAAAACCGATTGAGGCCGCAAATTCGAACGATCCGCATGGCACAATTCCTAAGGTAGGCTCCTAAGTGGGCAGCAGCACGGTCAGCCTGAGCTTCGAAAGGCTGCGCCCGAAAGGTGGGTTTGCAGCGGACCGGCCGGCCCAACCGAAGTTGGTTAAAGCTGCCGCACCGTTCCGCGAACCACGAATTCCGTGGGCAGAACCCGCTGGCTGAAAGCCATCTGCGGATAATGCAGACGCTCCAGAAGCATCTTCATACAGGCCTCGCCTAACTCCTCTTTATTGACGCGGACAGTCGACAGCGGTGGATCCATTAGAACAGCCTCTTCACGGTCGTCGAAACCGACCAAACTGACTTGGTCCGGCACCTTCACGCCACGTCCGCGCAGCGCTCGCCAAAGCCCGTAGGCGATTTCGTCGTTGCCGGCGACGACCGCTGTGGGTCGCGAGCTACGCGACAGGATTTGTCCCGCGCTCCGCTGACCGAAATCGCCGAAACTCTCAGGATTTCGCACTTTAATCAAGTCCGGCTTTAGTTTGTTTTCCCGCATTGCTTGCTGGTAACCCTCGAATCGGCGATGAAGCCAGGGGTAGGCGATATCTCCGGCGAAAACAATCTGGCGGTGGCCTTTGCCGATGAGGAAACGTGTGGCACGGAGCTCCCCATTGAAGTCATCGAAGCATACTTGGTCGAATTTCTGCTCATCGTAGGTCCCTACCAGATTGTTCCCGAACACCACGAACGGCATATGGATGGATTCGATTCTGCGGAGCAGATTGGGATAAATGGTCCCGGCCAGGATGAGTCCGTCGATCAACCCGTGCTCTTGAAGAACAGGAGGCAGATCGATCTTGTCGGAAGGCGTCTTCGGGGAATAGTGCAGGGCGGCGAACAACACGTGCTGCTTCAAGCCGCTGGCATAGGATTCGACGCCTTGCAGAATGCGGGCATGAAAAGGATGGAGAAAATCGCGGTTGCTCAGAAGAAAGCACACCATCTCCGCGCGCCGTTTGAGAATCCGGCGGGCCTGGGCATTGGGACGGAATTGCAGACGGCGAATGGCGTCAAGAACTCGGGCTCGTGTTTCCCGGCTGACTTGCGAGCTGGAATTTAGCACGCGAGAAATCGTTCCAATGCCCACTTTGGCGGCACGCGCTACTTCGCGAATCGTCGTTTTTCTTGGAACCGTTTCCATCGCAGAAGCGTTTCTTCTGGCCCTCGCGTTGACGGTCGGGCCAGCCAGGATATTCCGGTGTTTTTCCCTGCGCAAGCTTAGCATATCCTGTGCCGGCGGATAGCAATCAGCGGTGCACTTTCCCTTCGGGTCCTAAAAACCCGATGCCACCAAGTCATTTTCAAGAGGATTCTGGCTTGACAGGCACATTTTGCTAGGTTAGGGTCTGGAACCAGTTCCACGCGTTTGCCTTTCCTAATTTCGCTCTTGGGGTCTTGTGGATTCGAGTGGGGGTGTGACGTCATGAAAAAGCTGAATGGCTCGTTTTTCCCGCGCCTGCCTGGCCGGCTTATGTCTTTTCTGGTGAATACCAAAACAGTCAGGAAGGCCAGCACGATCGGGGTGCGCGGATTTTGCCGGGTGACCTTGGCCCTACTGCTAGGCACAGCGATGCTAGGGCTTTCTGCGCCAGTGTTCGGGCAGGCGGTCAACGCAACTTTGCTCGGCACCGTGACCGACTCGTCCGGGGCTGCGATTGCCAACGTGAAGGTTACCACTACGGAAACCAACACAGGGATCAGCCATGCCTCACAAACCAACGATAGCGGCAATTATATATTTCCCGACCTGCCGCCAGGGACGTACAGGGTTACTGCGGAATTGTCTGGATTCAAGCGGCAGTCGAGGTCCGAGATCGATGTGGTCGTGAACACCACCCAGCGCATCGACCTGGTGCTTCAGCCTGGAGACGTCTCAGAGACCATCACCGTGGAGGGGGGTACTCCGATCCTCCAGACGGAGCGGGCGGACACCGGGCGCAAGCTCGAAGCCGTGCTCACCGAAAACGTACCGCTTGGCACCAATCGCAATTTCCAAAACCTTCTGAACATCGTTCCCGGCACCACTCGCGCCACCTTCCAACACTCGCAATTCTTCAACGCCAGCAGCTCGTTACAGACGGAAGTGAACGGCCAGCTGCGGGAGGGCAATAACTACCAGATCGAGGGCATCGACGACAACGAACGCACCGGTCTGCTGCAAATTCTTATACCGCCGCTTGAAGCCATCCAGACCGTTGACGTTTCGACCAGTAATTACGACGCGGAGCTGGGCCGTGCCAGTGGCGCCGTTGTGAACGTTATCTTGAAGTCGGGTACCAACAACTACCACGGCGCTGCCTATGAGTTCGTCAGGAACAGTTATTTCAACGCCCGCAACTATTTCGATCCGTCCGTCGGGCATCTCGCTTACAACTACTTTGGCGGGAATATTGGCGGTCCGATCAAGAAGAACAAGCTTTTTTTCTTTGCCGACTTTCTGAGAGTCGCCGACCACGAGGCCAACACCAACCTGGTGAACATTCCCTCCATGGCTCTCCGCTCGGGCGATTTGAGCTCTTCGACAACGACCATTTATAACCCATTTTCAGGTTTTCCGGACGGCACCGGCCGCGTGCCGATCGTCGCTTCTTCCGCTCCCGGCGTCGCTACGGTGCAGGGTCCTAACGGAACCCCGGTTGATGCATTCAACGCTGCTTGTACCAATGGCGCTGGTTGTCCGAATATCATCCCATCGGCCTTGATTGACCCCGTCTCCGCCAAGCTCATGGCGCTTCTGCCGACACCAACCGCGGCGGGAAATACCAACAACTACTTTGCCCTGCTGGCTTTCCACAAGGATACGACCTTCGTCGACGGCAAACTCGACGCGAACATTACGGACAAAGACCGACTAAGCGCGCGATTTAGCTATCAACGTCCGCAAATATTCCAAGCACCGATCTTCGGTATCGCCGGCGGACCCGCGCAAAACAATTTTGAAGGGAGCGGCTTGCAGAACACCTATAGCGCTGGTCTCAACTACAATCGTTTTTTCTCGAACACTTTGGTTGCCGAGTTCCGCGTTGGCGCCGGGTGGTACCACAATGAGGCTCACAACAGCGATTTCGGGACAAATACCTCAACTACGCTCGGCATCCCCGGCGTCAACCTCGATAAGACCATAACCAGCGGAATCGTCGGCGTCACAATAAATGGCGGCACGTTCAGCAATCCCTTAATCGGATACTCGGCTAGCCTGCCCTGGATTCGCTCAGAAACCAACATCGACTTTGCCAACACCTGGACCAAGATTCTCGGCAATCACACCGTGAAGTTTGGCGTCGACCTCCGCCGTATTCGCGATGCCTTGCTGCAGGAGCAGACCTTCAGTCCCCGTGGCCTTTACACTTTTAACGCTGGTCAGACCGCGCTCAACACCGGTTCAGGCGCTTCCCAAACCAGTTTTAGCAATAACTTCGCCAGCTTTCTTTTCGACGTTCCGGGTCAGGCTGGGCGCGATCTGGCGACCTTCTTCCCTAACTATCGAGCCTGGCAACTTTTCACCTTCGCGCAAGATCAATGGCGCGTTACTCCTAAATTCTCTGCGAACCTCGGAGTTCGCTGGGAGTTCTATCCGCCTGCCACCCCGGTGGCCAAGGGCGGTTTTTCAAATTACGATCCGGACAACAACACCCTTGTCGTCAGCGGCATCGGAGGCAATGCTGACAACTTGGGCATCGCGACGCATTACAAGTACTTCGCGCCTCGGATCGGATTGGCCTATCGTTTGAAGGAATCGACGGTCTTCCGCGCGGGATTCGGCATCAGCTACACCCCCTTCCCCGACAACAGCTACGCCTACAATTTTCCGGTGCGTGCTAACAACGAATTCGATCCCACGGTTGCCAGCTTCGGTCCGGCGGTGCTTCCCGGCGGGCAGGTGGCAACTTTCGAGAATGGCTTTCCCGACCTCATTCAACCGGTCATTCCATCGAACGGGATTATTACCAACCCCACCGTAAAAAGCACCTATTTCGTGGTGAATCAGAACTTCAAGAACCCGTATGTGGAATCGTGGAACGCTGCGGTTCAACAGTCGCTGCCCTGGCGCTTCGTTCTCGATGTTGCGTACGTCGGCAGTCACGCCGTCGACACCGTCGTCAACTACAACCTTAACGCCGCTACCGTAGTCGGCATGGGGAAGCTGGGACAACCCGAATTTAACTCTTTCGGGCGAACTGCGAACACCAATCTCCTCTTTGCCGGATACTCGTCGAGCTATCACGCTTTGCAGCTGAAGTTTGACCGCCATTTCGCAAATGGTTTCGCTACCACCACCGCTTACACCTTTGGCAAGGGCATGGGCTATCAGACCGGCGACGATGGCGGCCTTTCCTTCTACATTAATCAACGCCGCGACTACGCCCGCAACGACTTCGATCGCACGCAAACTTTTGTGCAAAGTGTTGTCTATGACCTGCCGTTTGGCAAGGGAAAGCATCTGCTGTCTTCAGGAGTAGGCGCGGCGATTGCCGGTGGGTGGCGAGTGTCCAGCTTTATGACCATCATGTCGGGCCTTCCGCTCTACTTCACCGCTGATCCCACTTCGCTTAACGCACCCAACAACACCCAAACGCCAAATTTGGTTGCGCCGGTGCAAATCCTTCACGGGGTCGGCTCGACCAATCCCTGGTTCAGCGTTGCGAGCTTCGCTCCGCCCGTGGGCGCCGTTTTCGGCAACGTGGGGCGCAACTATCTTAGCGGCCCGAACTTTTTCAACTTGGATGCGGCATTGTCCAAATCCATACGCTTTACCGAGCGCTACAATCTGGACCTGCGGCTGGAAGCATTTGGCGCAACCAATACACCGCAGTTCTTCTTCGCCTCTAACGGCGGCAGCGCAAACGGGACAACCCTGGGCAGCAGCAGCTTCGGGCACGTCACTAGTGCCGCCGGCGGCCGCACTCTCCAACTCGGCCTAAAATTCAACTTCTAGTCCGCTGGCCTTCAGGAAACTATAATGCGGGAAGGAGGAGCCATGGCACCTCATGTTTCACGGCGTGAGTTTCTCGACGCACTTGCAGTGG
>WNFM01013192.1_pt1 | contig 17427 bp, 15 predicted proteins | sample 5400271 | NCBI WGS metagenome assembly WNFM01 (sample SAMN13153352, study PRJNA577476) | soil metagenome | isolation source: 60 cm saprolite on Douglas fir-dominated hillslope | place: USA:California | collected 2013-09-17 | reverse complement strand
ACCTCAGCGCGTATGCTCAGGTCCGCCGCAACCGCGAACAGGTACGGTGCGCCAGAGGTCGTGAGCCTCTCACGCACGTCCGCGGCGGCAGGTGAAAGCCGATCCGGCGTGCGCGCCACCATCACGACAGAGACGCCCTCGGCGGCAAGCGCCTGCGTGATGGCTAACCCGATGCCCTGGCTGGCGCCGGTCACCACTGCGGTCTTCCCACGGAGCCCCAAATCCATTCGATCCCCCAAGTAGTGGCTCTAGCGATCCGCTGGTCACCTGGCGATGCCACGAGTATATCGTCGCGCACGCGGGCTACACAAGCCTGACATGCTGGCTCAGGCAGAGCGCTCACGCTCGCAGTCAGCTCCAGGTGCGGCGCGCAGATACCCGCCATGGGTGTAGCCTCCCGGCGGGTCGCATCAGCTAGTGGGAGCCGAGATGCTTATCCAGCTCGTAAACGGCGAATGCGCCCAGCGCAGCCGTGGCGACCGGATGAGCGAGCACCACACCGAGCAGGCCTTTATTATGCTTTGCGGCGTGCTCGTGCATCTGCGCCACTTGCTCGGCGGTGGCCTCCTGAGGAGGCACCTGTGCGAGCTGCTGCGCCTCTGGGTGGTCCGACTGCTGTAGTCCGGCCTGGAACTGCTCCGCCAACGCGGCGCGCTGCTCCGGCGTCAGTCGCGCATACACCTCTTGCGCCGAAAGGTTGGTGATGTCCTCGTTCGCCATGTCTTGCTGCTCCTGATCTACGTGGGGTCGTCTGCTGGCCGTGCCACGGCGAGCGGACGCCTGGGCGACACACTCGAGACGCCCCATAACGACCCCGTGTGCAGCGCATGGTAGCATGCTGATGTCGCGATGACAAGGTGCCGGGCGCAGATACGGCGACCGAGCTATGTAGTACGCAAGTCCTCTTTGAGGCGTCGCGCGCGCAGCTCCGCGCGCCTACTCGCGGCAGAGGCCACCGCGCTCCTTTCGGTAGCAGCTGGATCGTGCGCCGCCTCGAAGTCGTGCCACTGGCCAGGATCGACGCTTTGGCAGCGGGCTGACAGCATCACGCATCTCTGCTGCAGCTCGTCGAGCGCGGCGGCACGCCAGGCGTTAAAGCTGCGCGCCGCACCGCGTGGGAGAACGATCAACTCATCAGTAGCTACCAGCAACGCCTCGGCCAGATGCGCCGCGCGCGCGCGCTGCTCGTCGAACACTTCGCGGCCCGCTGTGATGACCAGTCCACCATCGCGCCCCGGCGCAGGAGCGAAGGTCGCTGCCCATTCCTCCACCAGCGTCTCCATCGCGACCAGCACCTGAAGCACGACGCGCGCCTTGTGCTCCACCTGCTGGACGGCGTCCGCCAGAGCGAGCGGGGATGTGCCCGCGTGAGCGCTGCCGCCTAGCCGCCCTGCCGCTGCCTGGACGCCGTCGTGAATCGTCGTGCGCACGGCGCGCGCCGCCAGGGCGCGCGCCTCTGTCTGGCTGCCAACATCAGCCTGGTGATGCTGGTGCGCATCTTCCAGCGCGTCCAGGTGGCGCGCCAGCGCATCGCGGTCAATGATCTCCAGCTCGGAGGCGCCAGCGACGGCATCCTGGAATCGGGACAGTGGCGCAGTGGTTAATAGCATGCCCCGCGCATGCGGCGCACGCGCGCGCAGGCTGTTGATCTCGGCAAGTGCGGCCTCCAACGCAGCAGTAGCCGGCTCGGCGTCCGCGAACGCCTGGTACGCAACCACGACGAGCGGGCGATCGCGCGCTGGGCCGGGGTCACTCCCCGCGTCCTTCGCCGCGTGCGCCGGGCGACACTCGAACGATTGATAGACGGCTTCTGCGGGGCCGGCACGCTCGATCTGATAGCCACTCGTGCGCATAAACCACTGGATGAACGTCCGCCATGTCGGCGCGGTCATCTGGTCGAGATGGCGGACATGCAGCGCGCGCGCGCCTACACCACCGAGCGTGTCAGTGGTGGCATCTGCGCGCTGCGCCTCGCTCGCGAGGGCTTGGCGGCGCGCGCGCGGCGGCGGCGCCAACAGCGGCGCCGCCGCTGTTGGCGCCGCACGATGGCGGCCGCGGCGGGTGTCGCGCGCGCATCGGGCGCACGACGCGCCAGCGCATACGTCACATACGGCAAACGGCTCGGCGGCGCATTGAGCGCACCGGCGCAGACCACAGTGCGCGCAGCGCTCCTGACAGCTCAAGCAGGTCACGTGCCCCTCGGCGCAGCGCGCACCGATGTGCCAAATCTCGTGGCACGATTGACAGCGTGGCGCTTCGACGCGGCCACGACTCAGGTCCACATGAACGTCCACGTCACCGCCGCCGGCGAGGCGCACCCGCACGAGCGCCAGCGGCTCGTGAACTGGCGTGAGGCTCAGCAGACGTGCCTCTGCCGTCACCGCGTAGCGCTCGGCAAGGTAGCGCAGCTCGCGCTCACGCGCGTGCAGGATATCCCGGCCCGCTACTGGCGACTCGACGAGCAGTCGGTCTTGTGTGGCGGTCACGTCGTCCTGGCGCCGGCGGTAGTCATCGAGGGACTGCAGCCGTGCCAGCCTCCCGGCCGCATCAGCGGCGTGGCGCAGATCTGCGCCCGCAAACTGCTGAAACGCGAGCAGATCGCCCTCGCTGGCGTGATCATGCTCGACTGCGCTCGCTCGCTGCAGCGTGGGCAGGTCGACAGGAGTGAGCCTGCTGCCTGTGGCGTCGTCATACACGAGTCGATCGAGCTCGTCGCGCACTCCCTGCCGCGAGCGCACGCTCAGATGGACCGCCGCTTCGAGCGTCCGTCGCTCCGTGCGCTCCACGACCTTGCCACTGCGTACTCCTGCTGGCGCATTCACCACGACGAAGCGACCGAGGCGTAACGGGCAACGCGCGCACAGGACCTGCTCAGGGTCGGGGTCGTGGACCCCGCGCTGACACACCTCGCAGCCAGGCGCAGGGGGCACGAGTGCGCGCTGCGCCAGCGGCGCCGCTGCGCTCGGACCCGTCGGCAGCTGCAGCGCTTGCCCTGCGCCGTCGCGCACGACAGCGAGGAGCAACGCGTCCCAAGCGGGCGCGCCGGGTACCACGAGCGCGAAGTCAGCATGTTGGCCGTCGCTCGTCGGTGCGCTGGTGTAGCGCGCGGTGGTGCCATCGGGGAGGACGCCGCTGAGCGCGTCCGAGTCGCCTTGCTGGATGCGCCCGCCCCGCGCAGTGATCCAGTCGCGCGCGAGCCCCAGGACTGCGCTCTCGGCCTCCGGGCGCGGCCCTGTGTGTCTAGAACGAAACAGACCGAGCCAGCGCCGCTGAGCGGCCTGCGAGTGTGCGGGCAGGTGGCTCACAATCTCGTCTGGCGACGCGCGCTCAGTCCGCTGCCATGGCCTCCAGTGCCATGGCCTCCAGTGCCATGGCCTCCAGCGGTGCGGTTGCACGCTCGATAACTTCATCCCAGCGTCTCCACAGTCAGCAGCTGCGAGGCGCTGACCTGACCTGCCGCGTCCGACATCTGCGCGCCGATAGCCTCGATCTGCGTGCGGATGTCCTGGGTATCGTCACCCTGCAGCAGCGCCTCGAGGATGCGCTCCTCAAAGTCCAGCTCTCCGTCCTGGATGTCGGCCAACACGGTTTCGAGCGATCCAATAGTCATCGTGAACAGGTTGATCTTCTGGTAGAGGAGTTGCAGCACGTACTCATCAATGCTGTGGCGCAGCGCAAAATTGGCAACCAGGACCTCGTGGCGCTGCCCGAGACGGTGTACGCGCCCGATACGCTGCTCCATCTTCATGGGGTTCCAGTGCAAGTCGTAGTTGAACACTGTATGGCAGCGCTGCTGCAGGTTGAGGCCCTCGGCACCGGCGTCCGTGGCGATGAGCGCGTGTAGCTCGCCGCGGTTGAATCGCGTCACCAGGGCGCGGCGTTCGTCGCTGCCAAGCTCGCCGATGTAGCACTCTACCTTCCGTCCGGCCTGGCGGAACACCTGGCGCAGGTGGCGCGCCGTCTCTAGCCGCAAGGTGAAGATTAACACCGGCTCATCGCTACTCCGCCGTTGCGCGTCGAGCAGGAGGCGCTCCTTGGCGCTGGTGAGGTGTTCCGCACGCTCGGCCAGCTGGCTGAGCGGTCCCGCTTCCTCGGGGTGTTTCGCCGCACGAGCCCGCAGCGCCACCGCGATGGCCTGCGGGCTACTGCTGAGCGACTGCTGCAAAGCGACAATCTCGCGGATCAGCTGACCTCGGCGGATGCGGGTGGTGAAACTGCCGCTGGCGCCCAGCGCAGTAGGCGCTTGCGCAGTAGGCGCTTGCGCAGGTGCCGACCTACCGCGCTTGCGCGGAGCGCTCCGCTGTGGCGTCTCTTCCGGCGGCTGATCGGCAACCCCGCGGCGATACAGCGCGCGGAGGTAGCTGGTCACGTCGCGGTTCAGCGCCGCCTCCGCCGCGCCCGGCTCGACCAGGTACGTCTCCACCGTCCGCGGAGCGAAGGCGATGTCAGTGTCGCTGCGCCGGGTGCGGCACATCACCTCGTCGGTGAGCGCACGAAGCTCATCAACTCTCGCCGGGATTACCACTCGGCAGGTCGCAGGGTCCGCGGCATACGCCGCGACAAACTGGCGCAGTGTTCCGAGACGGCCCGGCGCCACCAAGTCCACGAGGCTGTAGAGATCGCTGATCTTGTTTTGCACCGGCGTCGCGGTAAGCAGCAGGCGCCAATGGGCCTGGAGCTCACCGGCGCAGCGCCGCCGCTTCGCGTCGGGATTGGCCAGCAGGTGTGCCTCGTCCACTATCAAGCAGTCCCATACGCGCGGCTGGATGCGCCCGAACGCCGACACGAACTGCTGAAACGAACAGATCACGCGTTCCTCGTGCTCGAATCCGTGGAATCGTCGCTCTTCGGAAAGGACAAACTCTTCATCGAAGCGCTCGCGCAGCTCCTCTTGCCATTGGGCCAGCAGGGCTTTTGGCGCCACGATCAGGGCTGTGCGCACAATCCCACGCAGACGCAGCTCCTTGAGCACAAGGCCGGCTTCGATCGTTTTCCCTAAGCCCACTTCGTCGGCGAGAATCGCCGCAGGAGCTTTCTCGTGGAGCACTTGGCGCACGACGCGCAGCTGATAGGCGAGTGGCTGCAGACGCTCCGCCAGCACCGCTGGCGCGATCAGGTCCTCCGTCGCGCCGGTGACCCGCAGCTGGTGGGCGCGCAGCGCCAGGGTGTACCATACGCCCGCGGCAGGGGCAGCGGCATCTTGGCGAGCACGTCGTGGCGTAGCGGTGTGCCCGTTGGGGGCTGGTCTCTGCTGGTCGGCGTTGGAAGTGATAACGGAGATGTCGGCTACAAGAGGAGAGATTCGGACGGGGAGATCGGGCAGCTCAGTGAGCAGTCCGTGCACAGTCTTGAGTGTGTCCACACGCTCCACCAACAGGTTATGGAACTGCCACACAGTGATGGCGCCTACTCCCGTGGGCAGGCCAACTCAAGTATAGCATCTTGTGCAGCCTCGCGGTGAGTGTCATGCGTGGTGTGTAGTTGGAATCCATGCAACCACTACGCGGCTGTTGAGCCGTATACCGTGGGAGGGGCACGCTGCGTGAACCTGTGGCACGGCTGGAAGGCGGGCTCATCGGTATGCTGGTGGGCGATGCGCTGGGCGTGCCCGACGAGTTTCAAGAGCCGGAGGACCTTCCAGCGCTCGACGACAGTGACTCCGACCCGCCGCCGGGCTTTGTCCGGTCTCATACCGGTGTTGCGCCAGGCACCTGGTCCGATGATGGCGCGCAGGCGCTGTGCCTTCTCGCCTCAGTGCTCCAGTGCGGTCGTCTTGACCCAGACGATCTGGGTCGGCGGCTTCTCGCCTGGTACGATGAGGGCTACTTATACGCTCGGCGCGTGGGGCCGTGCAAGCCGGTCCGTTCGACCAGGCGGTAAAGACGGCGGTCTCTCTCGGCCACGACACGGACACAACAGCCGGTGTCACTGGAGGCATCGTGGGCATCCGTGACGGCATGGACGCGATACCAAAACGAGGGCGCATGCGACTGCGTGGTCAAGAATGAGTCGAGCCGCTCGTGACGCCACTGAAGGCCGTTTGACGCGACGTCCCGCGGCGACGCCGGTCAGGTGAGCTAGTGGAGAAGCGATGCCCAGAGCACGAACGCCACAGCCCCCGCGAGGGCGATTACCAGGGCGACGCGGAAGATGATGCGCCTGGTCAAATGACCAGCGCCGAGATTGGCTGCCTTGATGGTCGCTAAGACGGCTTGCTGCTGCTGCAGTGTGAGACGATCCCATTCGTAGAGCGTTGGATCGCTGCGCGCCATAGGTATGCGCCTGGAAGGACGGCGATCGGGTGGTCGCTGTGACGGCGCGGCGGGCGCGAGCGGCTGATAGGGGGCGGCCGGCATAGTGCCAGGGTAGGCGGAGTTGCGCGAAGGCGCGCCTGGAAATGCCGCACGCGCTCGCTGCGCCCAGCCTGGCTCGTCCGCGATGGTCGGCGCAGTCGGCCAGGGTCGCGGAGCGAGCCGGTCGGCCGGTAGCTCGTCGCGGCGGCGCAGTCGATCGGAGATGCGTGGCTGGCGGTCTCTTCGCTCTCCTGTCTGCCAATTGGCACCTGGCTGTCGCGGCGGCTGTTCAGAGTTGCCAGGGTACATTGGTGGGGCCCTTTCTGACAGGTGTGCCGTCGTAGACCCACATGCCCATGCCGATGGGCGGCGACCTGGCTCTAGTATAGCACTCGCACGTCGCATACGATCAGCGATCGCGCCCGCTGGAGCGCTCTCTGGATGGGCTCCCTGGGCTCTGCGAGGAATGTACGAAGTATCGACGGAGCTCTACCAGTGGGTATCGGTCACAGCCTGCCATTCTGCTTGAGTGGCAGCTTGCCAGGAATAGAATGAGATGCCGATGCAGCCGAGCCGCCGGGCAGTTTGAAGGTCCGCGATCGTCTCGCTCGCGGTAGGCGCATTGGTCGGCGCCACTCCATCGGAGTACCGTCGATCTTCGACGTACGTTTGCCCGAGCTCCTCGATGGGCATCTCTGGCCCGACGGCCGCTCTGATCGTCGTGATCGAGGTGGTGACGAACCGCACGGTATCTGCAGGCGCATACTTGCGCGAGACGTCGCTGTACCAATAATCCATCGGCGAGATGACATTCCAGCTCGCCGCGATCGCGCCGTAGGGATAGTCGACATGCGACAAGGGATGAAACACCAGGGCGACCATCAGCCTATCTGGACCGACGAGCGCTCGCACCAGCTGGCCATAGGCGTACACCGCGTCAGCAGTGGTGACTGCCTCGACGTCCATCGCGATGCCGTCTACCTGGTCATTGGTCGGCGTGCGATAGTGCGCTACTTCCGCGGTCAGTCGCGCATCAGTGGCGACATCGTCGAGCGCCGGGTAGACTGTGGCAATGACCTTGATGCCCGCCGCATGCGCGACGGGAAGCAGCCGATCTAGCGTACTGCGTGCGTAGAAACCCAGATCGCCGACGGAGATGGCGACTTCCGTATAGAGATGCGTCAGACCGGCTAACGTCGCCGCCTGCACCAGGGCCTCTACGTCGGAGTGGTGTGGTAGGTAGTTCTTGAACAGCGACATGCCCTTGCCCGCAACGGTGTGCGCGAGGGGCACGCCATTCACAGCTCGGTCGGCAGGATTCGGTTGGTCCAGGCGGACAGCGGAGGCACGAACCCATCCGCTCCCACCAGTCACAGCCACCTGGTACCACGGGGTGCCGTCGCTCTCGGCTGCCCATGCGGTGATCTGGACTGGACGACCCAGCTCGGCCGCCGCGATGGGAAATGCGTCGCGACTCGGCGTCGCCAGCACGGCGGTGGGCACGATCAGCGTACCGGACACGGCGAGCGGCCACGGGCCAGGACTGGGCAGGAGCGGATCAGGTTGCGTGTCGGGCAGATCGAGGAAGGTGCAGGTGCCCTCGCCGGTGTCGCCTGGAAACGCCGTGGATACATCCGCCGCAGGCACATAGGCGTCCAGCCCGCTCCAGAGCTTGACGTGCGCCCACGAGGTGCCGTCAGCCGCCCGCTGAGCGCCAACCTGCGTCAGCTCGTTTCCCCCCATCAGCTGCGTCAACGGGCGGGCGGAGCCGGATGGAGCGTTATAGACCATGGTGCATGGATGCTGCGCGTACACGATGCTCGTGGCAGCGCGGCCCGCTGCCGCGGGCAGCAATGCCAGCGCCAACACGATCACAAGAGCTGGACCACAAAGAGCCAGTCGCGCGCTGGGAAGCGGCGCCGCGTGCCGCCCCAGTCGGCGACCGAGACGCGTTGGTAGCCTACTCCCGTTGCTCATGCCTCACCTGTCGCTCGTGGTGTATGCCAGGCGCTGATCCACTCAGCGCAGCCTGCTGTCAGTATAGCTCATGTGCGCATCGTCTGCTGTGCATCGTCTGCTGTGCGTCGTCTGCTGTGCGTCGTCTGCTGTGCATCGTCTGCTGTGCGTCGTCTGCTGTGCGTCGTCTGCTGCGCGTCGTCTGCTGCGGTCGCGCGTGGCCGTTGCGTCAGTGGGCCGCCTGGGCCTCTGCGAGGCGCATCGACAGAACCTTTGAGATACTGTCTGGGCCCATGGAGACACCGTAGATCGCGCTAGCGTGTGTCATCGTGACTTTATTGTGCGTGATCACGACGAATTGGGTCTCCTCGGCGAGCGTCTTCAGGATAGCGCAGAAGCGCACCACATTGGTTTCATCCAGGGCCGCATCGACCTCGTCTAATAAGCAGAAGGGCGGCGGATTGGTCTCGAGCAGCGCGAACAAGAGCGCGGCCGATACCATGGCGCGCTCGCCACCGGAGAGCAAGGAGAGGTCCTGCACGCGCTTGCCCGGGATCTGCACGTATACCTCGACGCCGCCAAGTCCCGCGCTCTTACCTTGCGGCTGGGCAGGCTCGTCGTCCTCGTCGGCATCATCCGGCGACTGTTTGCGGGGGGCGGTCAATTCCAATCTGGCGGCTCCGCCCGAAAACAGGGTCGTAAAGTGTCGCTGGAAGCGCAGATTCACAGCCTGAAAGGTCTCCGCGAACTGGCGGCGCATGGTCGTATCGAGCTCCGCGATGATGGTGCGCAGATTTGTCGCTGCCTGCTCCATGTCGCGCACTTGCCCGCTGAGAAAGTCGTGCCGCGTCTTGAGCTCTTCGTAGGCTTGCGGCGCGTCGGGATCGTAGCCTCCCAGATGCCGCAGCCGCGCACGGAGGTGATCGATCTGACGGCGCATTTTGGTCGCATCCTCAGCCGATGACTGCCTGCCGTTGTCTGACGCCACCGCGCGGGGTGCGTGTGCCTCCGGCATTTCTTCAGGGTTCTCAAGTCCAAGCAGGTGAGCTAAGTCGCTCACCGGTATTTGTTCGTCTGAGGCGTTGACCTCGCCGACCTCGACGAGCTCTTCCCGCATCTGCACGCCGAGCGTTTCGACGGTGTCCCTGGCACGCTGCGCTTCGATGATGACGCCGCGGTATTCCACCTCGGCGCCTGCAAGTTCCTGACGGGACGCGGTCTGACGGCGATCTATCTCCACCAGTGCCTGCTCGGCCGCCGTGACCTGCGCCTCATAGGTCTGAGCCTCGCTCGACAGCTCCAGCAGCCGACCGCGCAACTCTGCCAACGCTGCCCGCTGCTGGAGGGCGACCTCTTCGAGCTCGGCGCGCTGGCTCGCGATCGACTGAACGCGTTCGGCGCGGCGCTCCAGATTCGTGGCGAGGTCGTGCGCCTGGGCACGTAGATGCTCGCCCCGCTGCGCAACGGCTTTGGCGTCTTGGCGCTGCACGGCTATTGCCGTGCGTTGGCGGGCGAGCTCCGCTTCTTGGGCGCGGGTGCGGCGCGCGATCTCGTCGAGCGTATCCTGCGCCGCGGCGAGCTGCTCCGCCGCGGCGCGCTGCTCGGTCTCCTGCTCGGCCACGCGCGCCGCCGTAGCCGCAACCTCTTGTTCGAGGCCAGCTGCCTCAGCTCCCAGCTGCTCCGCGACTGCCTGACTCAGTTGCGCTTCGCTCTGGGCACGTTCTTCTTCCCGCTGCAGGCCCGCTACCTGGCGGGCGAGTTCCTGCGCGCGCCCTTCGCCGCGTTGGAGCTCCTGGGCGAGAGCGGACGCGTGCTGCGCGCGTTGCTGCTGAGACTGGGCAGCGTGTGCGAGGCGAGCCTCGCGATCCGCGATCTCAGCGGTGCAGCGGTCGAGCTCGGCGGGTAGCTGCCGCAGCTCGCGCTCGCGCGCCAGCGTGGTGGGCGCCGCGCTCCGCGATCCCTCCCGGTGCGCGCCCGACGGTGACGTGGCTGAGGCGGCCCCGCCACGCAGCCACTGGTGTACATGCCGGACTTCTCCGCCCACCGTGATCAGCGCCCGCAACGGTTGCGTGGGATGGTCCCGCCGCGCGCCGAGCTGCCGTGATGTTGCCAGGTCACTCATGAGGCGGTGCGCCGTGTCGAGGTCGGGGACCAGGTACAGACCCTTCACGAGGTCATCGAGCATGGGCTGGAGCTCGGCACCGATCTCCAGATAGCGCGCGATCGGTACCAGCTCCTCATGGTCATCCGCTCTGAGGATGAGCGCCTCTGCGTCGGGCATCGAGCGCCCGCTGCTGCCCCCCTCCGCTGGCCATACGATCTGCGCATAGCCCGCGCCGCGCTCCCGCAGCCATCGGGCGCAGGCCAGCGCATCGGTGGTGGAGACGGCGACCACGGCCGTCAGCAACGGTCCGAGTGCGGCCTCGACGGCCACCTCATAGCCCGCTGTGACCTGTATTAGCTGTGCCAGCGCGCCGAGGGCTGGAGGGCGATCCTCTGCGCGAGCCTGCAAGAGCGCGCGTGCACCATCAGCGTACCCGTCCTGCCCACGGCGCCACTCTTCGAGCAGGGCCAGTCGGTCGTCGATCGCGCGGCGCTCCCGCTCCGCGTCCGCTACGGCCATGCGAATCTCGTCAATCGCGCTCTGCCCTTCAGCAAGCTCGCGCTGCACGGCCTCGCGCTGACCAACCACCCCTTCCACTTCGCGCCGCGCGGCCTCGAACGCCGTCGTCCGCTTGCGCAGACTCGTCTGCGCCGCTTCCAGTTTTCGCTGCGAGGCGTTGACAGCCTCCACGCGCGTCGCGAGCGCGCGATTGCGCTCACCAAGCTGGCGCTGGAGGCGCCCCGATTCCGTCTGCGCGGCTCCCAGTCGCGCCTGTAGCTGGATCACGTCGCGCTGGGCGGCGCGCAATGCTGCCTCTGCCCGCTCCTGTTCCTGACCTGCGACATGTTGAGACCGCTCAAGCGCATCCAGTTGCGCCGCCGCGACGGCTATCTCCCGCTCGGTCACCGTCAGCTGCTGATCGAGCGCGCTCGCATGCGCCTCAGCGGCGGCCAATGCGACCTCTTGCTCGCCTTGCTCACTCTCAATGTCCGCAGCCTGCCGGAGCAGACTGGCGATCCGCTCCTGCCCGACGGCGAGGTCCTGCTCCTGCGCTTGCACACGTCCCGTCACCTCACCACGGGCGCGACGAAGCTCGGCCAGCCGTTCGCGCAGGCCATCCCGAGCCTCGCGTGTGCGCTGGGCTTCGCCTTCGAGATCCGTCAGACGCTCCCGGACACCCTGGATGCGACCTGCGCGCGCCGCTTCTGCCGCGTCGGCGTGCGTGCGCTTGCTCAGCGCATCTTCCCACTGCCAGGCGAACCAAGTGCGCAGCAGCCGTTTCAGCTCGTCGCGCACTCCTGAGTAGTCGCGCGCCCGCTTGGCCTGCTCAGCCAGCGGACCCAGTCTTGGCTCGATCTCGCCAAGGATGTCACGCAGACGGCCGAGATTCGATTGTGTCAGCGCCAGCTTCTGCTCGGCATCTGTGCGCTGCGCCTGAAACTGGCGTATCCCAGCGGCGTCCTCGAACAAGCCGCGGCGCTCGTCCGCGCGCAGGCTCAGCGCTTGATCCACGAGCCCCTGGCCAATGACAGTGTACGAATCGTGGCCGATGCGCGCCTGCGCGAGGAGCAGGAGCAGATCGCGTAGGCGCACGCGCTGGCCGTTGATGAGGTATTCGCTCTCGCCGGATCGGAAGCTGCGGCGCGTGCCGGTCACCTCAGTATGCTCGGACGGGAGCCAGGAGGCGCTGTTGTCCAGCACGAGGCTCACTTCAGCCATCTGCATCTGCGCGCGACCGTGTCCACCGGCGAAGATGACGTCATCGCTCTTCTTGCCGCGCAGCTGCCGCATGCTTTGCTCACCCAGCACCCAGCGTATGGCGTCGGCGATGTTGCTCTTGCCGGACCCGTTAGGGCCGACGATGGCGGTGATGCCTGGGCTGAATTCGAGCATGGTCCGCGGCGCAAAGCTCTTGAAGCCCTGCAGTTCAAGCCGTTTGAGATACACTCCGCCGCAACCTCCCGTAGAAGTGAGCGTCAGTGGCTGCCACAGCGACGTCAGCATGGGGAACCATGCGACAGTGTACCATTTTGACGATGCGGAGCAGGCGGTAGGCGACTCGGGTGGCCCAGGTGGGCTAGCGCGCCGCGCGGTACGGCCGAGCTCGCTCCCCCTTGGCGTCGAGCCCCACTCCCGTGTATTGTTCCAGTAGACTTGGCCGTAGCTATTGCCTATCATCTATAGGCCTGGCGGAGTCGTCTGGACACGCCTTGTGATTCCCACTAGGTGATTCCCACTGGTTTCTAGGAGGGCAATCATGCCAACTCGCGCAGAGATTCTGGACACACTTGCGGCGTCGCAGACGAAGGTCATGGCGTTTTTTCACGGGCTGAGCCCGGAAGACCTGGAGCGCCTGGCAACGGCGAGTGGAGTTCCCGGAGAAGCTCCGTGGCGCGCCAAGGATCATTTTGCTCACCTGGTGAAAAGCGAGCGCAACATCCAGCACTTGCTGCGCCGTGCACTCGCCGGCGAGACTCGAGACGTTATATTGCGCCTTCAATACCCGGCGGGAATGCCGATGCCGGGCACCTTGGGCGATCTGAGCGCGCTGACCCCGGAGGAGGAGGAGCGGCTGGAGATGGCCGTCGCCAGCGTCAATCAAACCTACCTGAACGCGCACCATGACGACAGTCTGGAGATGCTGGCAGCGGATTTCCTGGCGGCGCGGCAGGACACAGTGGACCTCCTGCAACAGTTCACCGATGAGCAGCTGGCCACTCCGGTGCCCACTGTCATTGGTGACCAGGCCGCCGGCGACCTGTTTGCCGGACGCGCGGAGCATGCAGCCACGCACATTACCTGGATTGAGGAAGGATTTCGTCAGGGCGTGTAGACTGGTTACTTTCTTCGCCGGTCTGCAACGTCTGCAACGTCTGCGCGCCTGCGCGAGGAGCAGGAGCAGATCGTGTAGGCGCGCACGCTGGCCATTGACGCGGTATTCGCTCTCGCCGGATCGGAGTGTTGTACATTTCGCGCATCTGATTGTGCGTAGTCTATGGCTATAGGAAAGCGGCCGCCCGAGGGCGTGTGGGCCTCATGGCATGATGGGTGAGGAGATCATGGTCATCACGCTCTACAGCAAAGCAGGATGTCACCTCTGCGATGAGGCGCGGACGCTCCTCGAGAATGTGGCTGCCGACGCCGACTTCGAGCTGGATGAGATCGACATTCGCCGCGACGCCGCGCTGTTCGAGCGTTACCGGTATCGCATCCCCGTCATCGCGATCGATGGGGCCGAGGCGCTCGAAGGCCGCTTCGACGAAAGAGATGTGCTGGCAGCCATCAATCGTGGTGAGGCTACTTAGGGACAGTGTTCCGTGCTCTGGTATTCCACGGCAGGCGGGTGGCGCTGGAACGGCCACAGGGGCTATAAAGCGAAGGCGACGCGCCATTCTATGTGGAGCGGTGGCGTTGGTCGCCTGAGCCAACCACACACGAGAGGACCACGACATGGACTGGAAGCTCGAACTGGTGATCATGCCGGTGTCGGATGTGGATCGCGCCAAGGCGTTCTATACTGAGAAAGTCGGGGTTCATGCGGACCACGACCAGCGGGTGAGCGAAGGGCTGCGCTGTGTGCAGCTGACACCTCCCGGGTCGGCGTGCTCGATCGCTGTAGCAGAAGGCATCACAGACGCTGCTCCGGGCACTGTGCGGGGCACTGTGCGGGGTATGCAGATGGTGGTCTCTGATATCAGCGTGGCGCACACGGAGCTGAAGTCGCGGGGTGTGGATGTGCGCGAGGTTGAGGTGTTAGCCTGGGGCTCGTTCGTATACGTCGCCGATCCAGATGGCAACAGATGGTCGGTGCCGCAGCTGCCCGCGCGCGGCTGATGCCAGTAGGCCTTCGCCCGCAGGGCCATCAGTTGGGTGTCGAGGAACTGTTCAGGCGACTACAACGACAGCCTGAGGCAGCCATCAATCGCACGGCGGCACAGGAGTAGCTGCGGCACAGGAGTAGCTGCGGCACAGGAGTAGCTGCGGCACAGGAGTAGCTGCGGTGAGACTGCACTGGCCTTCCAGGAGGGGCCCGACCGTTATCGCAAGAGCGTCCACCTCTCTCTCGTTTGGTTGTGCGTAGCCCATGGCTATAGGAAAGCGGCCGCCTTGACGCCCCGCCCCGCGCGCTCCATAATCTGTCTGCGTTCCACCGCCTTGGCAATCCACCGCTAGTCTGGATGACCGCCCCATGGCATTTCGCGACCTCCGCGAGTTCATCGCCCTGCTGGAGCAACGCCACCAGCTCGTGCGCGTCAAGACTCCAGTCAAAACCGACCTGGAAATTACTGAGATTACCGACCGCGTGAGCAAAGCCGGAGGCCCCGCGCTGTTCTTCGAGAACGTGCAAGGCTATGACATCCCGGTCGTCATCAATCTCTTCGGCAGCTCCGAGCGCATGGCCTGGGCGCTGGGCGTGGACACACTGGACGACCTCGGCCTGCGTATCAAAAAGTGGCTGGACCGCGTGCAGAACCGGCCCCCCGAAGGCCTGCTCGACAAGGTCAAACTGGTCCCGGAGCTGGCGGAGCTGGCGCGCATCGGCCCACACACCGTGACCCACGCGCCCTGCCAGGAGGTCGTCATCACAGATCACCCGTCGGTCTACATGTTTCCCATCCTGAAGTGCTGGCCCTTGGATGGTGGACCCTATCTGACGCTGACCATGTGCCACTCCAAAGATCCCGAGACAGGCAAGCGCAACATCGGCATGTACCGCGTTCAGGCGGACGATGAGCGCACCGTGGGCATGCACTGGCAAATCCATAAGGGCGGCGCCGCGCACTTCCGCACCGCGCAGGATGAGCTCCAGAAGCGCATGGAGGTTGCTGTCGTCATCGGCGCCGATCCGGCGAGCATCTACTCAGCGAGCGCTCCGCTCCCGCCTGGCGTGGACGAGCTCCTGTTCGCCGGCTTCCTGCGACATCACTCGGTTGATGTGGTACAGTGCAAGACGGTCGATGTCAAAGTGCCAGCCGAGGCTGAGNNTCCTCGAAGGGTACGTGGACACCGACGAGCTGCGACCCGAGGGACCGTTTGGCGATCACACCGGCTACTACACCCCTGTCGAGCCCTATCCGGTGATGCACATCACGGCCATCACGCACCGCCGCAACCCCATCTACGCGACGACCATTGTGGGCAAGCCTCCGATGGAGGACGCCTATCTGGGCAAGGCGACCGAGCGTTTCTTCCTTCAGCTGTTGCGCGTCGTGTTACCCGAGATCGTAGATATCAACATGCCGGTGGAGGGCGGCTTCCACAACGTCGTGATCGTTTCAATCCGCAAGCGCTATCCTGGTCAGGCGCGCAAAGTCATGTGCGGCATTTGGGGCATGATGCTCATGATGCTCTCGAAATTCATCATCGTAGTGGACGAGCACGTTGACGTCCAGAACCTGCACGAAGTGCTCTTCCGCGTAGGCAACAACGTCGACCCAAAGCGCGATACACTACTCGTGGACGGCCCTGTGGACGCCCTCGATCACTCCTCACCCTACGAGAAGTTCGGCTGGAAGATGGGTCTGGACGCGACCGCCAAATTGCCCGAGGAAGGGCATCCGCGCGCGTGGCCGCCAGATATTGAGATGTCCTCTGAGATGAAGGCGTTGGTGACAGAACGATGGGCGGAATACGGCATCCGTTTGTAGACGAGCCGTCGTCACTGGAGCAACCGGCAAGACCCCCCGAGGCGCCTGCTGCGCCCGCCCCACGCCGGGCGCCTCGCCGAGCCGAGTCGTGGCTCCCGCTCGCCATGCTCGCGATCGGGGTCCTGGTAGTCTTCGTCGCTTCGCATGGTGGGGATCTTCTCAATGTGGCGCCCGCGCGCCCCGCGACGCCAGCCGCGCCTGCGAGCCAGTCAGCGGCGAGCGGCATTCTCCCGGCGACGTTACACCTCTACCCGGTGCCCGCCGCCAATGCAGACCTCATGCAGCCGGCGGTCGGACCTGACGGCCAGGTCTGGTTCGGCGAGATGGGCACCAATCAGTTGGCGCGACTCAATCCCCAGACCGGTAAGGTGACGGCCTGGACGCCCCCCGATGGCCAGTACGGCATCATGGATGTGGCCATCGGCCAGGATGGTCTCGTATGGTTCACCGAGCAGTCCTCGAACTACGTGGGTCGCTTCGATCCACGCACGTCCGCCTTCGCGACGTACCCCTTGGGGAGCGCCAATGGGCACCCCGCAGCGCCTCAAGACATCGCCGTGGACGGCGCTGGCGCTGTCTGGTTCACGGAAGTCTCCGGCGGCAACATCGGTCGGCTGGATCCGGGCTCAGGCGCCGTACGCACGTGGTCGCTGCCCGCCGCCGGGGCAAACGCCCCAGCGTACCCGTACGGGCTCGCGCTGGCGAAGGACGGCAGCGTCTGGTTTGGGGAGCTCGCCGGCGGCACCGTGGGCCATCTCGATCCCACCTCCGGTCACGTTCAGCTCTATCGCACCCCCACGCCCGATGCGCAGATATTCGCGGTCGCGGTGGGCGCGGACGGCAAGCTGTGGTTTACGGAATTGCAGTACGGACGACTGGGCATGGTGGACCCGACGACCGGCCAGGTGCGCGAGTTTCGCATCCCTGCGCCCGGGAGCAGCACACTCAACGTCTATGGCGTGGCCGTTTCCCCCGACGGAGCGGTGTGGGCAGCCTCCATGGGTCAAAACGCCATCGTACGCTACATCCCGAGCACGAACACCTTCACGATCTTTCAACTGCCTGACCCGTCCAGTATTCCCTACGGCGTCACAGTGGACGCCACGGGCCGCATCTGGTTCACCGCCGACCGCTCCCCGACCAACTATGTGGCGCGCGTTGAAAGCTAGGTCGCCCGGCGGTTTTCACCGGTGACGGCGTGTGGACCCGTCGCGAAAACGGCTGGTGCGCCGCATGACGCACGCTGAGACTCCCCCGGCTGAAGCCGAGAGGTTCTGATCGGCTCCCCCGCAGTGGCTTGCGGCTTCGGGGGACAAACGCTCCACCAGTCGGGGCCGTCTCAGGCGGCCCGTCCACCGGCCGAGCCAGGCCGAAGCCTGCTCCGGTGGCCCCCTGCCGGTGACCAGCCGGGCCAGCCCTGCGGCGG